>WLWE01000837.1_pt1 | contig 25162 bp, 27 predicted proteins | sample 6718301 | NCBI WGS metagenome assembly WLWE01 (sample SAMN12718691, study PRJNA515312) | sponge metagenome | isolation source: marine sponge | host: Mycale hentscheli | place: New Zealand: South Island, Marlborough, Capsize Point | collected 2003-05-01 | reverse complement strand
TTTGCAGAATCGATTTATCTTGATCATTAATATAACCGGGTATGTTTTCCCTATTCCATCTACGTTGATTTTGCGCTGACATTTTTCTATACTCAGCACTCTCCTGGAACTCTTTAATTTGCTCTGAGGATAAAGGATCTTTATAAAATTTCGGTTCCGGCGGAGCTGATTTCTCTTCTAACTCCTGCGTTTTTTCTTGTTCAACACTCACATCCCGCAAAAAATCTAATTCTCGCGGATCAAGTTTACTTTGTGCTTCTTTTAATAATGCCTCGAAATCGTCTGGACCATTTTCACCGAAAACTCTATTAGCAATTATTTCTGTGGTATATACACCATCTTGTATTTTATGAACAACAGAATTAACATACCATAAGCGCTCTAATGAAGTTGGTGAAGCTTTTGAATTATCCAGCTCTACCCATATAAACTTACCAGGTTTTCTATACAGCTGTCCTTTAGATTCAAATTGTATTTGCTCATTAACTGTGATAAAGCTTTTAGCCACAGTGTTATAAGTTTCAATCTTTGCTAAATCAATCCCCTTATCTGAATTTTGTATAGGATATCTTACAAACTTTGCTTGTGTACTTGCATCAATTAGTGGTAAATTTACCCCTCCTAATTCTGTAGGTTTCAAACCTAACTCTACTTGTGTAAAAAGGTTAGCTATTTCAGCATAATAAACAATATCATTTGCCATCTTTGTTGGGTCATTATTATAATCTTCAGCTCTCCCACCTGGAAAATAATAATTACCCCATACATTTTCTCTTAGATACCCTACGTCTGGTCTTGTTATGTTAAATGTTTCTAGTTTATTATGCCAAGATGTGTTTACATCTGCTATATTATCTAAGGTTGCAAATATACCACCAGTAAATTTTTCCGTAAAAACGTCTGCAAAGTTTCGTTCCTTTTCCTCGCTAAAAGAACCGTTAAGTACTACATCAATAAATTGTCTATGTTTGTTGGATAAATATTTTTTAAATACCATACGTCGACCATCTGGTGTATTGGCCATTCTAAAAGATGGTAGATGTAGTGTTGCAGTATCATCAGCTGCACTAGTACGCTTTAAAAACCGTTGAAAAACAGAATAGACTTTTTCATCTGGAATGTCTGTAGCGCTTTCTAGCGTTTGCATACTACCTAACTGACCCACAGCAAAGGCGCTTTCTTCTGGTAATTCTCCATTATCTAGCAGAGTAATTCTGTCTGTCGTACCTCCTGTAAAAGCATGATCATGAAACGAATTAACAATATCTATAACATTATATTTATTATCTCCAAAAGCTCCGGCGGAAAATGCCATCAACTTACTAACATCAGCCCATGCAGTATGTTTCATCTCTGCTACAAAAGCTTCTTCAAATTCAAATATTACTATATTATCTTCAATATTAGCAGATGCTGTTTGCGTCTTTTCAACCAAACCTAAAAATTCAACTTTAGTATCATGCTTTTTTATACCATTAAGATCTAATAAAGAAGTGTCTTCAATAACTATATCTATAAATAATTCTTCCCCACTTTTAGCTGATAAGTCTATAACATCAAAACTCTTAAACTTATTATCAATCTCGATTGTACCACGTAATCCGGTTGCAAGTAAACTATCTTCAATATTAAGAGATAAAATTGAGTTTAATTCTAGAGGGATTCCAGGATCCAAAAATTCTACTATCTTACCATTTTGGAATGTTCTGATTTTCTTATGCAGCGCAATCTCGATATTAAGATTGTGGTCTTGTAAGATATTAAGGCTCATGCATACTTATTTAATCAAGAAGCAATTGCTTTAAGAGCCTTTCTTAAAGCTTCAGTCTCTGTAAGCATTGTAAAGCCATACTCTTCTTTAAGTTTTGTAGTATCTAGAATACAATTTGACCTACCAGCTGCTAGTTTAAGATCTTTAAGATCCACCCATGACCAGTTCTCATTCTCTAAACCATACTCTTTCATAAGCTCTACAGCACCAGCTGTCTCTAGAGGTTCAGGGTTAGTAAAGTGAACTACATCATGACCCTTACGCTCATCCTCGATAATTTGCTCGATAAAGTCAACAAGTTCCGGAATATAAGTTTTAGAGTTAACAGCGCTGATAAGGTTATCATACTTATGAATCTTAGTCAGATAAGATCTCTCATTAAGAGTATCACAGAAGGGCATACGAATACGAATAGTAATACCATTATCACTTACTGACTCAAAAGCATGCTTGCTTGTAGAGTAGAAAGAAGCAGCAGAGTTAAATACACCAAAGTTAGGTTCATCAGCTTCACTCCAAGCTTTATCATAACCTGTAAAGATACAACCAGATGTAATATGAATAGGCTGAACATGAAGCTCTCTACATACGGTATTAAACATTACTGGTACTTGAACGTTATACTTCCAGCATGCTTCTTTATCTCGCTCTGCTGCATCAACGTTAGGTCGACCAGTATATCCTTGAGCATTAATTAGATAATCAAACCGCTGCTCTTTGAGGTAGTCACGAAGATAGTATTCATCGGTATAGTCTAAAGTAGCTTTCGACTCTAATGCAACTTCAAGTGATGTATTTTTTGATAGCTGTGCAAAGACATAACCACCAACGTAACCGTTACCACAAATAAGAACTCGCTTCTTCATGTGATTATTATAACCTAATCTAAGATATTATCAACTGCTTCTCTCAGCTTTTCTACTCCTTCTGCAATTTGCTCTTCTAGCTCTTCAACATATTCATTAGCTAGCTCATCTAATTCAGGATCTTCAACATTAGATAATACATCACGAGCTTCATAAAGACCAGTTAAAGCTTCATCAATTTTTTTCTCGAACTTAGATAGGACGGTGCTTTTCTTCATAGGTGATATAATAGTTATTCAGCTAGCTTAACTATTCAATCGGTTTTCTCGATAATGTTTAAATAAATTAAGTACTTCTGCTTTCATATAGTTACCATGGTGAGCAACAAATCTATCACCTTTTAGGTAGTATATAACTAACTTACGGCATTTCTTACCTGTTAATTGCTCATATAAATAAGCATAGATAGATAATTGCATTGTATAAGTTGAATGCTCACATACAGTTAGATGATCAAGAGGTGCTAACATCCATTCATTATAGTCAGAGCTGAATCGATAACGCTTATTAGTTTTAAAGTCACCCACAGTAAAGGTACCATCTTTATGTTCGTAGATAAGATCGGCAAGACCAGAGATCTTAAAGTCCTCATTCCATAATATCTGCTCGCATTTGACTTTCTGATATCGATCAACATTATACTCTGCACACCTGTCATAAGTCTTATACAACCAACCATAATCATCTACTTGCTCACCTACAGTTATATAATCCTCGAGTAATTTATGCATACTAGTACCGCGGTCACATGCTCGGTTCTTTTCCTTTTCCCACATTTCAAGAACCATCTCTTTTGTGACACCTTCACGCTTGGCAACTCTAGTAGCTGCTCCATCAGAATCAAATGGCTTTTTATATTTACCTAGCAGAGTAGTTACAGAAGTATACCTTTCACCGGTTACATTATGAGTATAAGTATGCTTAGCCTCATTGAAGGTGAGTGGACATTTATTCATATTATAATTATACGATAGTTACTTAGAAAAATCAACGATAAAAGTAGTCTTTGAGCATAAATATTGATATGGCCGGAATTAAGATCAGCAATTTACCAGCAGCTAGCACCTTAGGTGGAACTGAGCAGTTCGCAATAGTTCAATCTAATATTACTAAAGCCGCCCGGGCTTGTGATATTACTAATTTAGTTGGTACTTCTTTTCTTTCTACTACATGTAATATACCATTAACTGGTGTATTTACAACTGTTAATGCTAACAGCGCTACTTGGTCTGGTGTTTATAACGATTGGAAATCACTTTCTGGTTCTTATGTTCGAACAACTGAATGCAATAATTTTTGTGCAAAACAAACTTTTGATCAAATAGAAGTAGAAACTCTTGAAGCGGGTTACCAAGTTAATGCAGCTGGAGCTTGTTCGTCAGTTCTTGGAGGTTATTATAATGATGCCTGTGGTGGTGGATCTGCTGTTGTAGCAGGAAACAATAACGATGTTTTTGGTAACTTTGCAACTATTGCCGCTGGTGAAAATAATGTAATTACATCTGCTGGTACTAGTGGATTTATTGCTGGAGGTGGAGAAAATTGCGTAAGACACCCTAATGCTGTTGCAATGGGAACATGTACTTGTTCAGTAAGTTCAAACATGCTCCATATTTCTAGATTGTATGTAAATGGCCTACCAACTTCTAACCCACGAGTTACAGGGGTTATATGGAGTAACAATGGAACATTATCTGTTGGGTAATAGTTGATTTATTTCATATAGAGAATAAATCTTTATATGAGCGAGTTTGCTGTTTTTAATATTGAAGGCGGGATTGGTAAACACATCCTAAGTACTGCTGTCGTTGCAGCATATAAGAAAAATAACCCTGATAAAAAAATTATTGTAGTTTGCGCATGGCCAGAAGTGTACCTGCATAATAAAGATATTCATAGAGTCTATCGTTTAGGCAATGTACCATATTTTTACCAAGATTATATTGTAGGTAAGGATACTGAAGTATTTGCACAGGAACCTTATAAGCAGAAATCACATATTAGTAAAAATAAGCACCTAATTCAAACATGGTGTGATATGATTGGTACAAAGTATAATGGTGAAGCACCTAGACTATCAATGAATATACGCGAAGCAGGTTATATTGACCCTGAATTAGCGGCTATTCAAAAAACTAAGCCATTGCTTCTATTCCAACCCTTTGGTGGTCCAGGTAAAGATCACCAAGCAGATAATTATTCTTGGGTACGAGACATTCACCCTCAGGTAGCGCAGCATATTGTTGATAAACTTAAAGAACATTATCAGATTATACATGTGTGTTACGACTTCCATCCTAAGATTAATGATGTAATTCGTTATGAAAAGGTAGTACCTAAAAAGAATCTATTTAACCTACTACGCTACGCTGATCGATGCTTGTTTGTAGATTCTTCATTCCAGCATGCGGCGGCAGCTATGGGCAAGGAAGCAACTGTTGTATGGATAGGTACGCAGCCAGAGGTATTTGGTTACGATATGCACCAAAACTTTAAACCTCCTGTAGAGTTTCCAGAAGGTACAATCGATTCTTTCCTGCATGATTATAACTTCACAGGCGCCATACATGAGTGCCCATATGATGATGTTAATCAAATGTTTGATGTTAATGGTATTGTTAACTCGCTCTTACAACCATCACGTCAAGCAGCTGCTGCTGAACCTGTTGCTGTTGAATCTGCTCCGGAGCCAGTTAAGTCTGCTGCGAAACAAGAGAAGTCAGCTCCAGGAGTAAAGACAGGAAAGCATAAGAACGGTAAGAAGTAAAGTCTCTTACTCGACTAGAGCTCGTAGGTGGCCCCAGCTGCTTACGAGCTTTTTCTTTTAATAATAGCCACCGTATATATCAGTATTATTCTGATCCATATCATAAACATCATCTTGTGATATTTGATCAATGTTATACTCATACTGTTTAGTAGGTGATACTTCATCACCTGGAATATTTGTACTTAGTACACCGGTAAAGCTATCATCATATACTTGCTCGTTCTGTTGCTCTTTCGGTGAGTTAGGCTTGTAAGAGTAATCATAACGTTTCGCTCTTACCCGGTACACATAATGACCCATTATAGGATTAATAGCTGATATATCTTCATCAACTCTTTCTGTAATCTCATATATCTTTGGACCTCTACCTCCTGGTCTATCACACCCAAGAGATACTAATTCAACAAGATCACCTGCACGAGGCTCAATAGTAGAGAGACTATTATGAAGAGAGAAAAACTCTCTAGCTGATAATACTGCACTAACTGTACTAGCAAATGTTTCAATATGAAGGAAACCAGTAAAGTCATCACCCGGATCGAATCCAAACTGACTAAGTGTAAGAGCATCTTGCGATAGCTCTACATACATTTGCATTTCTATCCCATTTAAGAAAGCTGCTGTAGGCTCTTCACCATATAAAAGATTTGCACCTGTTAATGTAAATGTATTAACAAAGTATTCAACTTGAACACCTTGGTTATTAATGAGATCTCTATACGCTAAATCATATACAAGCTGTTCTGCTTGCAAATTCTCACCATTCATAAATTTACCACAAGGCAATTGCCCAGCAGCCATAATTTCTTCCGGCGTACAGTTTTGTCTCTCAGTATTGCAAGCCATATTAATGTTTCTTACTTAAGATACCACACTCATTTTCCTCTTCATCTTTATACATTCTAATCTCTACGCCAGAGTTACCACATCCGTTAGTTACTCCTGGTTGAAACTCCATGCCATATGCTTGAAGTGTTTGCATAAGAGGCATACCCATGAGTTTAATTTGCGATGCACCTCCATTTAATAAGTTACGTACATGAGGACATTTATGACTATATTCTTTACGTGTTAAATTTTCATGCTTTCTACCTGTACGCATTATACTCTTACCTCCTGTCGTTGCAGAAACAGCTCCAGCATTCATCATATTGTCACCCTGATAATATTCTTTGAAGGTTCTCATGTACATATATTTATGCCCACTTAAGCGGAATACAAAAAAAGACTCACGATTTAAAGTCGTGAGTCTCTTTGGTTAAATTTATTTTAAAATTAAGCTTTACCAACCTTATTCATTGGCTCTACTTTAACATCACCGAAAGCACTCTTTCCATCAGGAAGATTACCAACTTTGTTATTCTTTCCGTCTCCGTCGTTTACTGTGTGATGAAGTACTTCTGCAGTTGAGCCAGTATCAGCTGATCCACCGCTTCCACCAAGACCGGTTACGTTACCAACTTTATTGGACTTACCGTCATTGTAGTGAGTGTTCATTGCGTGAGGCTCTCCCTCTTCGTCTTCTTCATGATGTCCTTCACCATCTTCATGATGTCCTTCACCATCTTCAACTTCAACTTCAACATCGTCGTCGTCATCCTCACCACAAGCTGCTTTAAGGATATCACAGAGGTGCTGTGCCATGTCCTTGTCAAGAGTTATAGTGACTTCTTCTTCGCTATCTCCATCTTCACCTTCAGCGTCAGGAGTAGCGTCATCAAGTCCGAGAGCATCGAGATCATCCATCTCTTCCATCTCGTAATTTTCGTTAACCATGACCTTATTATAAAGGCGGTCGAATACAGATTTATTAGCCATGAAAGTATTTAATCCCTCTTGTGCCATTTCCAAGTCTTTTTCTGAACTTTCTTCATCTTCATCCTCTTCATCCTCTTTCTTTTTGTCTTTGGCAGCTTTCTTCATTGACTCTTTCTTGTCTCCATCTCCATCTAGATCAATATAATCTGGCTTACTCTCTTCATCCTCTTCTCCGTGTAGTGCATCCTCACCTGTTGGTGCTGGCTCTTCTGCACCTACCCCTGGATCATTATCAGCTCCATATGAGTATGCTTTAACATTATACGGGTTCTTATCTCCACACTTTGTTACATCAACTGTTGGTTCCTCGAAGCCTCCTTCTTTAGTAGGGCCTCCAGGTAAAATATCTGCACTTCCAATACCAGCTTTTGCATCGCCGACTGTAAGTGATTGGGTATCCTCAGCGAGTACTGCAGTCTCTTTACCGAGATTACCGTAGACCTCACCAAGATCTTTAAGGTCATATTGTTTAGCCATACTAATATTTATGCAAAGGACAAAAAAAGTCTACAAAAAACGAAGTAAAGATTAAATATGTATAATGGCTACTAATAATAAAGACAGTCAATATTACATGGGCAATAAACACTTGCCTAATGCTAAATGGAAAGGTGAGTATACCAAAGAACAGGTTGCAATGCTTAAGAAAGCAAAGCGCAACATCTTATACTTTGCCGAGAACTTCTTTCACATTGTTAACTTAGATACTGGTAAGGAAAAGATTAAACTTTATCCTGCTCAGAAAACCGCTTTAAGAGCTATGCGTGATAATAGATATTATATTCTATTAGCATCAAGACAGATTGGTAAGTCTACTCTTATGACTATCTATCTTTTATGGCAGGCATGCTTTAAGAGTGATCAACGCATTCTTCTTGTAGCGAACAAAGAGGCTACTGCTATTGAAATCTTTCAACGAGTAAGAATGGCTTATGAGGAGTTACCTAACTGGCTTAAACCACCAGTAAAGGAGTATGCTAAGACATCCATGACGTTAGAGAATGGAAGTCGTATTGGTATTACAACTACAACAGGTACAGCAGCTCGTGGACAATCTGTTAACTGTTTAGTTATTGATGAGTGTGCCTTTATTGAATCTCATTTAGTAGATGAGTTCTGGAAATCAGTCTTTCCTATTATATCCTCATCTAAAAAATCTAAAGTATTCATATGCTCTACTGCAAATGGTACACATAACCTATTTCATAAGCTTTACACAGGAGCTGTTAATGGAGATAATGGATGGGGACATGGTAAGATAATGTGGAATGAAGTACCTGGTAGAGATGAAAAATGGGCTGCTAGTACTAAGCAAGCTATTGGCTCACATGAAGCTTGGATGCAAGAGTTTAATTGCGAGTTTGTTAACAGTGGTGAGTCATCTATTGATGATGAGCTATTTGAGATAATGGAAAGGCAGATTTGTGAACCAGCTATAGTTTTAGATGATGGAGCTTATAAGGTATGGGAAGAAGCTGACCCGTCTCGTATATATGTTGCTGGTGTTGATACATCAGAAGGTGTCGGTAAGGATTCATCTATTGTTCAAATTTTAGATATAACCGATCCAGTTGATATAAGACAGGTAGCTGTTTATAGAAGCAATATGATTTCTCCTTTAGAATTTTCTAATAAGGTGCATAGTATATTAAGAAACTATGGCAATCCGCTTGCATTAATTGAGCGTAACAACTGTGGAGCTCAAGTTGTAGATAGACTCGCTGTTGATTTAGGCTATCCAAAGATAGTATCATATGGTAACTCAGCTGCTCATAGAAAGAATCGTATGCAAGGTATGATAGCTCATACAAATACAAAGCATAAAGGCGTTCTTAATATGCGCTACTGGATTAATGATTGCAGAGCTCTTACATTAAAGGATCAAAGAACCTTGCATGAGTTAAGACATTTTGTTCGCTATCCTAACGGCACTTGGAAAGCTCGTCATGGGGAGAATGATGACCTAGTAATGGCTCTTCTATATTCATTATATGTATTGGATAATGATATAGCTGAGAAGTACTTCGATATTAATGAAGTCGACTTAACCGGTAGACCTAAAGTCATTTCACCCATGGACTTTGGTGTATCTCTCTTTGAAGATCCTACATCCATTTATACAGATAATGAAGTAGTAGGTGATTCTAATCACAATTTGAATCCTTGCTTCTTTGGTATGGATTCTTCACAGCAATCTGATGATATGTCTGACTTAGAAATGAACGGTTATGCACCGCTGTATTAAATATACATATGGCTACTAACTCTAACAACCAATCTTTTCTTAACAAGAGTCGTCTTGATAAGTTTATAATGGTATTCCAAGTACCTGAAGCTCTTAAGAAGGTTGAAAGTAAAACAGAGAGACGTACCTATAATTTAAATGAGGATGCGTTTCAGTTCTCTGTATACGGTTCTGTTGTTCCAGAAATTACTGTACCATCTATTCAAATAGGATATGCAGGATCCAATCTATATAACTCTGCTCATGCGAAGGAGCCATACCCTCCAGTTACAGTTAACTTTACAGTAGATAATGAATTCAATAACTATTGGACTATCTATAAATGGTTAGACTTAATGCACGATGAGAAAGAAGGTTTATATGATGTTGATGATCTTTCGATAGATGAGCGATTTGCTTCTTATCAAACTGATATGACTTTATATGGTCTAGACGAGTATGATAATAAGCGTATTAAGTTTACTTATACCAAAGCTTTTCCTATAAATGTTGGAGCAATGAACTATAATTATAGAGACTCTGGAGAGATAGAAAGTTCAATGACTTTTGTATACTCACAGATACATTCCGAGCTTATAAATTACTAATTAAATTTGAGATTTGACAGATTTATGTTAAGAAAGGCATAAATAATGTTATGGCTAGACGAACAATTCAATCTCCTGGTGTAGAGATTCGTGAGAGTGATTTATCACTACGCACGGCTCAGACCGGGACTACAACTTATATCGCTGGATTTGCCTCCGAAGGACCTACGGATGAAGTTATCGGGCTTGGAAATATCTCTGAGTTCGAACAAATCTATGGTACTCCAAAGACACCAGCTGAAAGATATTTCTATCACACGGCACGTGCTGCCCTCAACTCTTCCGGATCACTCCTTGTTAACCGACTACCATACGGTGGAGGTAATGGAGCTGGTTTTGGTACATCTGTTAATGTGCTTGCTTATCCGGCTAATACTTATGATAGAGCAGGTACTTTTACTACAACAAACTTCAGTACATCGGGAGATCCTACTTATGTTATCGGAAAACCTATACAATTCCAAGTTACCAATGATGAATATCTGAGAATTAAAAGTGGACAACTATTTGATTGGTCTAGTACTGGAGCAACTACTTTTGCTAATATTTCCGCACTTGGTGGAGCTGCAGTACTTATTTTTAATAAAGCACAAACAACTATCGATAATGAGTTTTCAGGCTATTACTTAGGTATTGGTGATAATACTAATCTTAACCCAGCTAAAGATTTTGATACTATTGAAAGTGTATTAACTGTTACACAATCTGCAGCTGCTGGGGGTAATACATCATTTACTACAATTCCTGGCTCTCGATTTGGATTTGCTCTTACAGCTACTCCTGAAAACGGTACTAATCCAGCTACTAATTCCATATCACAAGTTATGGAAGATCGTATAGTTGGGTATGATATTAATTCCCGGGAATTCGACGATACACTTAATATAGGTGTATTTAAACTTCGTCAATCTACATTCTCAAAAGAAGCCTCAGAACTAGATTATCTACTCGAAGAAGGTTATAATGGTTCAATTGGTTACTACAGACAACGCAACGCGGAAAACGGTGGTGCTCCTATTAACTTCTCTCTTGATCGAATTGACGATGACTCACGTAATGTTGATATTGTTGTTAACCCATATGTTTCTGATCAAATTAGTGGCGTACAATTAAATGCAGATGGTACACCAAAAGCAAAGGTTCGTGTCTTCACAGAATCCCTCTCCGCTGCTCTTGCTTTGAGCGCAGTTAGTGAAACTGTAGCTGGTCTACCGTTTAATTTCTTCTCACAAGTTGCCTCGGTATCTGGTAAGAGTGCAATTAATAGAGCTGACAAGCTCTTCCCTCTAGGCGCATATGGAGAAGTTAATCTGAAAGATAAAGACGCAGGTGATATTCCATTGAAGCTTGATCGCGCGCTTGATCGGGTACGTAATGATCGTAAGTTTGACATTGATATTATCGCAGAAGGTGGTCTTGGAACTATACATACTTACCTACAAACAGGTACTGGTTCTCAAACAGCTAATGGTTTTGATGATACACAAACCACTACTGCTATTGAAGCATTAAGAACATCTAATGATCTTACTAATGTTACAGCTCGTACAGCCTATACTACAATCTTTAACCGCTTTGCAACGTTTGCAGGTCCAGTTAAGGATGGTGGACGTGGTGATGTTCTTTTCATCGCTGATCCAATTCGTCAATTGCTTGTTACTGGTAAGAATAATAAAGTACAGAAAAATCCTAATAAGAACTTCTATACAGATATTTACTGGGGCTTACGTCATCAGTTCTCACTAGCTAATACCTCGTATGCAACTGTGTATGCTAACTGGATGTCAGTTTATGATAACTATACTGGATTGCAAACATACGTTCCATCTTCCGGCTTTGCAGCTGCTAAGATGGCTTCAACAGATGCTGCTGTTGGACCATGGGGTGCACCTGCAGGTTTCAATCGAGGTATTATTACTGATGCTTCTGATATAGCAATCACACCAAACCAACGTCAACGTGATGATTTGTATACAGTCAATCTTAACCCTATCGCTAACTTTGCTGATCAAGGTAATGTAATCTTCGGCCAGAAGACATTGCTTAAGAAACCAAGCGCATTTGATAGAGTTAATGTTCGTCGTACGTTCCTCTATCTTGAGAAGATTACTAAGAAGACAATGCAATTCTTCCTCTTTGAGAACAATACATTGTTTACACGTACAAGAGTTATTAATACTTTGACACCGTTCTTTGAGCGTGTTAAAGCTGATGACGGTCTATATGACTTCATGCTTGTTTGTGATGATCGTAACAATACTCCTGAGGTCATTGACCAGAATGAGCTTGTTGTTGACATTTATCTCAAGCCAGTGCGTACTGCAGAATTTATCCTCGTTAACTTCGCTGCTGTTCGAACAGGAACGAATTTTGAGGAAATTGTATCTAACTAATAGTTCAATAGTTATAAACCATATAAGGGGAGGTCGAAAGACCTCCTCTTTTTTTGTACAATTTACATGTATACTGCATAAATATTAGTATGCCCGTAAACCAGACAATTCAGAATTTCTATCGCGCTGCAGCTGATCGTGACTTCTCAAGAGACTTTCTCTTCAGGGTGACGCAAATGCAGCTTCAAGGTGTTCCAGCTCTTGGTGAGAATGATCTTGTATATGTCAAGACTGCATCTCTTCCAGGACGTAACATTACTAACGTTCCTGTACCTTATATGGGTCTTCAGTTGAACGTTCCAGGTACTGCTACCTACCCAGGTTCAGATGCTTATGCTCTTAACTTCTATCTTGATGCTGATAGCGAGCTACGTAACTACTTCGAAGGTGCCTCTCGTTCAGTATTTGATGACCTTAACTCTACTGGTGAGTATGGTACTCCAGATGATGATTTCTTTATCCAACTTGCACAACTCGACAAAGAGCTTGAGCCAGTAGCTCAATACAAGCTTGTTGGTGCTTCTATTCGTAATATTGATAACATTGCTTATAATATTTCTGATGGAACAGGTGCTACAGTAGAGATTAACTCAACTGTTTCGTACCACTACTATACAAAAGAGCAGTAAGATAGATGGCACAGCCAATTAGACAGAGGATTCAAGTCCATCAGGACTGGTCCGGAGATATCCCCCTCAAGAATCTTTGGGGGGTTTATTTCTATCCTCGTGAAGGTAATGCATCTATGACAAATATTGGTGAGAATATTAAAGATGTAATAACAGATTATCAACCAGGGGCATTTCAGGTTGAGACAGATCTTATCGATAGATTTTCTAGCAACGAAGAAGGGTATTTACTTGCACAAGGTGTATCAATGCCTACCGAAAACGTACAGGTTAACACAACTGATATACCAGGAGCGGGTGGATTTATTCAAGGCTACTATGGTGAGACAAGAGGTAAGTATGGTACTAATGGACTTTCAATAGACTTTCTTGAAACTAACACAGACATCTTTGACTTTTATATTAGACCCTGGATTGTTGCAACATCTTATAGAGGTTTAATTGAAGATAGCAGTGAACCAGATATTAAGTGTAATGTATCTATCGCGCAATATACAAGATCAGATGCTTTTTATGGTGACAAGTGGGGAACATCTCAAAATCCTAGACGCGGATTTGTCAATTACGGTGTACGAAAGATTACAACATTTTTTAATTGCGCGCCAACTAGCATGGCAGCTGATCAAATGAGCTATGGTGAGCTATCTGAGAGTGATATTAAGAGGTCAGTAGGTTGGACTTTTTCACATTATGATATAAATATTCCCAGACGGGAAGGATGAGCTTTAGTGTTAAAATAAGGTTACCAAGTGGTAAAGAGCGACGAGTTCCTGAACTTAGCAATCAACAGTATTTAACTATAGTTAAGTTTGCAGTGAATAAAGACTATGAAGGTCTTAATTCATTTTTCGAGAGTATTATATTAGATGCTGATCTTAATATTTTTGATAGATTTTATTTATTAATACATCTACGAATGTTATTTGTTGATGATAAGCTAGTTATTAATAAAGAAGAAAGACAAGTTGATGTTAGTCTTGTTGCATTACTTGACTCACTAGAAACTAACTATAAAGATCTAGAAACTAGCTTTATAGAAGATGGTATACAGGTTGTATTAGATTTACCAGCAATGTCATATTTTAATAAAGTAGATGATCTACTTACAAGTTCAATTAAGAATTTGACTATTGGTGATAGGACTCTTAACTTCTATGAGCTTACCAGTAAAGAGCAAACAGATATTCTCGATAATCTACCTTCTAGTATCTTTAATAAGATTAAGGCTTATATTGAATCTATATCAAATGATTTGCTTGATGTAACTGTTATTGCTGAGAATAAATCTATAGGGATTGAACGATTCGGTGTTGATGTTATTGGTAATGGTGCTATTCAATTTATAGGTGATATATTTACTACTGACTTAGATCAGTTCTATAATATGATATATTTTTTCCAGAATATAATTACCCCAGGTTCAGATTTGTTCTTTAAATTGTCACCTATAGAATCTAAAATTATTATGAATCATCATAATAAGAAAATTAAAGAAGAAAACGATCGGCTTGCAAAACAGCAACGGGAGAATAATTAATAGTGTGAAAGCAGATGTAAAGAATTTTTTAGCAGATTTAAAGCAGGTAGGTGAAGCAAATACCATCTCAATTAAGGTGCCATCTACAAACAAGAAGGCAACATTTAAACAGTTTAATGTTACACAACAAAAGAAGCTGCTACGTTCTGCTCTTGATGGTGTTGAAGGTTCTATTGAAACAGGTAGTATTTTTAATAATATAATAAAAGATAACTGTGATGAAGATATTGAGTTTCTGCTATGTGATCGATCTCATCTTCTTCTAGAGATACGCAAGGGATCTATTGGTGATAAGTTTTCGATTGATGAACAGCAGTATAAACTATCAACTCTCAAGCCATATGATATTAAAGAGATCGAGCTTAAAAAGAAGTTTGAAGTTAATGGTATTGAAGTATCATTAAGAGTACCTACTCTAGATACTGATACAAAGCTTAATACAAAATTAATTGCAGAGTTTAATAAGCTTACAGATAGCCAGAAACAGGTGCAAAGTATAGAGTTAGTTCTTATATATGAAATTGTTAAGTATATTGATAGTATTAAAATTGGTGATATAGCTATAAACTTTGATGATATTAGTATTTATGAGAGAGTTAGTATTGTTAATGAGTTGCCTCTTGCATTAAACAATATTATTATTGATTTTATCACAGGTCTTAAGAAAGTAGAAGAAGAATCTCTTACCTTTGAGGATGGTAAGGTTATAGAGATTGATGCAGGTTTCTTGGCTGCAGACTAAAGCTCTATGATTAAATATCTATGTGGCAGAAGAAAGATCAGCACTAGAAAGTTTAATGGACGGGTTGGGCATAATTAATGCTCAGCAAGAAATGGTGGGAGCCGGTACCCAGGCTGCAGCTAAGAAAAAAGGTGTTGTAGTTGATAGTAAGTCTGGTAAAAAAGCTAAAGCTGTTAGCCCTACTCTAACATCTAATGAGAATTCTAGATTTGAAAAAATCTTTAAGATTCTTAAGAAAGTAATTAACCCAGATCCTGAAGCAGGTAAGTCATCTACTACCTCGAGAGCAACTGAGAAAGAACAAACAGGATCTTCTGCACCAGTGCCAACTACACAGGCGCAGGCGCCTAAAGATGGTAGCTCATTACTTAAAAAGCTTGGGCTAGCTGCCCTTCTTGCAAGTATTAGTGCTTTTATTGCTGAGTTTTCTGGGCCTATTATTGAGTTTGCTGTAAAAGCAGTAACTAAGGTTAAAGCATGGATCAAAATTCTTAAACCTATTGCAAAGACCCTATTTAGAGCTGTTAAAGCTATTGGTACTTTTTTTACTGAGTCAAAATTTGGTTCAAGGGTTATGAAGTTTATAAAGAGTGTTAAAGGTGTTGGTAAGTTTTTTGGCAATATTGGTACTAATATTGCAAAGTTTGCATCAAGTGTTGTAGATTTTCTTAAACCAGCAGGTCCAGCTGCAGTTAAAATTGGTAAAGGAGCTAAAGGTGCTTTAATGGCATCAAAGGTTGGTCTTAAGTTTTTAAAGTTTTTAAGGTTTCTACCTGTTATAGGTGGTTTGATTAGCTTTGGTTTTGCATTTGTTAAGTTTAAGAATGGAGATAATGTTGGTGGTATGCTTGAGCTTTTATCTGGAGTATTGAATCTAATACCTCTTGGTTTTACAAATATTGCAAGTGCTTTAATTGATGGTTATATACTATACAGAGACTTCCAACTTGCAAAGCCAGGTAACACTCCAGATAATGTTGATGGTAACATACTTGATAGTATTACAGGATTTATATCAAATAAGTTAATACCAGTTTTGAGATATGTTCCAGGTATTGGTGGTATTATACAACTTGGTGAAGCTGTTGGTAAGTTTGCTGGTGGTGACATGGTAGGTGGCTTTAGAGACTTATATGGTGGTTTGTTTGGACTCATGGGAGGTAAAGGCTTAAGTGATGTCATGACTACAGGCTTGGACTTTGTTATTGGTATGTTTAATTCTGATGCCGTTGACTCACCTGCAGCTGAAAAAGGTAATACATTCAAAGAATTTACATCAAATATATGGCAAGCTGTTAAGGATAAGGTGAAGGCGTTTGGCTCTAAAGTAAAGGACTATGTAATAGATACAATTCCTTTCGCAAGAGATCTATTAGGAGATATCGGATCAGCAGGTAATGCTGGTGTAGATATTGTTAAGAAAGTTGCTAAGGCAGGTTTAAATATGTCAGGACTGGCTGCTAAAGCCGGATCAGCCATAGCCGATTTCTTTATGAATGATGGTGTAATTATGCACGGTGGTCAGAAAGTAAGAATTAATAGTAAAGATGATGTACTAGCCCTTAAGACAGGAGGACCTCTTGATAAGCTTTTGAATCCTTCTACACTCGATATTGGCTCAGCGCAAGTATTTGATGATATGAGAGAGTTAGGAAAAGCTCAACTTCAGACTTTAGTAGCAATTAAGAATGGTATTAATGCATTAGTTGCAGGCGCTGGCTCTACTGCTTCCTCTAAAATGGAAGTTGATCTTAGTGATAATAGAACAACAAAAGAATTTTACAAACAGATAGCCTAATAAGATATGAGTTTAGTATTAATAAATAAAGAAAAATCATCTGTTCGAACAGGTGTTGATATAGTAGCTCCAGGAATAGAAGGTGTTTCAACTTTTAAACTACCAGATGAAGATGCGCAACCTCTTCTTAAGCCTAACCCATTAGTTATTGATGTAGTTAATAATTTTTCATGGTACTCTGGACCTAAAGCAACCGCTAAAGCTCTAGATAAGCAACCATGCGCTTTTCTTATCGAACGAGAGCAAAGGTTAAGCTCGCTGATATCTGGTGCTTTATACTATTTAAACGCTACAGCTAAAGCAGGCGCTAGACTTCTAGGAGAAAACAATACAGTAACATCTCTTTTGGGTAAACTAGATACAGGTCTTGCTGGTAAAGCTACCGGTATCATTGATGATCTTAGAGGTGCTTTCAACGAAAAGTTTGACTCTGATAATGGACTACTTCAAAGTCATAATCTCAACTCTTTACAAGGTATATATTTAACAGAACCTACAGGGTTTCAATATAGACTTCCAATGTATGGAGTTAATCAAAATTTAAGTAATAATTGGGGAGGTCGCCAAAATGATAGTATTTTAACCGGTCTGATTGATGGAGCAACAGAGATTGTCGACAACTTCTCAACTGGTTATCTAAACATCTCACAACCTGGTGTATATATTGAAAAGCCGAAATACTTTCAAACAGGCGAAGAAGGTGAGTCACAGACAATAAAGTTTCCTCTTATTAATACTATAAAAAGAAGCAACATAAATCAAATTCAACAAAATTATGAATTGCTATGGCTTTTAACTTTTCAGAATAAATCATACAAAACATCATTTTCAAGAACACCTCCTCCGAAGTTATATACTATATCTGTACCAGGTCAGTTTTCTTTCCCATACGCATACATTAGTGGTATGTCTGTCGAATTTCTAGGAACAGTAAGACGTACTGAAGTTACAGTGCCTATATTAATAACAGAAGGTGAAACTAGTAAAGTATCATCAACAACAATAACCGTACCAGTTCCAGATGCATACAATGTATCTCTAACATTCACGTCTCTTATAGGAGATTATGGAAACGCAATGATGAGTGATGCATTTAACGTTGGTATTAAAGGTGGTGAAGTAACATTTGGATCAGTTTAATTATGAGTACTATAAACACAGGAGCAAAAAGAGATCAAATTGCGGAGCTAGAGAGTTTAAGTCGTAATTTATATGAGAACATCTTTAACATTACACTTGTTGATAATTCTGATAAGTCTTTCTATGCATATAATTTATTGAATAAAGTTGTTTTTCCAGAAACCTTAAGTTCGGAGTTTATAGAGGAGATAAATCTCACTATTGATAAACCATGGACAATGTTATCTTATGAATTGTATGGTACAATTGAGCTTTGGTGGGTAGTTTACCTTTTGAATAAACCAGACTATATATTTAAAGCAAAAGCTGGTACCGCTTATAAGTATATTAAAACAAAATATATAACTAACGCGCTTCAACAAATTACAACTAGTCAGTAATGTTAATATATAGTAACAACCTTCATCAAAAACTACAAGGTATTGCAATAAGTAGGGATTACTTAAAGTTTAATACCCCTTTTTGTGATATAGTTGATGATCCTAACTTTCAGCTAGATATCGACTTAGCGATAGGATATAACAGCGCCACTACTGGTAATCTTTCCGCTGCAGATAGTTTTATCAAGAATCTTACTCTCAATAGTGGACTTCTCGATTGGTCGACTTTAGATTATTACGCGAAGAAAACATCTAATAATCCAATCTTCGCATCTTCTATTAGAGAAATTCAAGAAAGATTTGATTCACCACAGCAATTTAGCGATTCATATCAACAATCTCTGAACGAACAACTTAAAGATTGCCTTAACTCTCCATGTAATTTATTCTTACAAACTTCAGATAGTATTGGTAGAATGGCGCAACCAGCATCTACAAAAAACTCTGGTAATACTTTCGGTGTTGGTGCGGCAAGTAATAGTTCAGTTAATATGATTGATGATTTAGATCAATCTATCTTTAATAAGATACCAGCTATGTTCCAAGATGCGTATGTTCAAACTGTGCAAGTGGCTAATAAAGCTTGGACCAATACTCAAGCTGTTTTAGCGGGTAAAAAGAGTTTACCGGAATTAGTTAAACTAGCTCAAGAAGGTAAATCTTTTAGAGATACAAGCAAGGTGTATCGGTATACACCAGATATTAAATCCTATAACGATTACTCTGCTACCGGTTCAATGGTTCTTAATAAGATTAAAGAGAACCTTGGAGGATGCTTTGATAAGTATCAGTACAAATATCGATATAACCCTTATATAGATAACGGTCAATTTCCTTCAGGTGATCATGTAATAAGTGTTAATGGTAGAGATATTGATGCAGATGGTACAGGTAAGGTTTACCGGTCTACAAATAATACAAAGAATTTACAAGGGCAAACTGGTAATAGTTATGCTATGCCTTTACCAGGTATAGCCCCTAAATATGGTAATGCAATAGCTGGAGACGGAACCGCAATATCTAAAATTTATAATCTTAGCCCGAAAGGTAATGGTGTAAGAGCACACTATTCAATATTTGCGGGTCTTATTGATGAAGAAAAAAATATCTTATGGTACGAAAATTATAGTAAGTTAGCAGGAGATGTTATGACTCTTAAAGGGATTAATAATATTAATAGTATTGATTATCGTATTGGACCATCATACTTTGGTCATGACGAAAAGGTTCTTCGTGATGCATTAAATAATAATTTAACGCCAGAGGAAATAGCAAAAACAGATGCTTATACGATACCTGGGGTCTATGCACGTGGTTATAGACATAACTTAACTAACGAAGGTATGGAGACTCTTTACAATACCCGGTTTGCTCCTAATTATATTAACGATGGTGTAGCAATTAGCCAAACATTATTTAAAGATTTTGTAAATGATCCTGAAGTTAAAGCGCTAACCACATCATATGGGAAGCTTCAAAAAACTAATCAGTTTTTTGCTGCACTTCGTATTCCTAACGGAGAATGGTACTACTATAAAGTTATTGATTGGAATGGTCAGAAAGAAGTTAATGTTGATCTTACTGTTGGTGCATATAAGCATTTTATGACTGCTAATAATCTTGGTGAGCTTAATATATCTAAGGGAACTCAGAGAGAAATAAAGGGAACTAAATGGACTAGTGTAAAAAAGATATCTAACGATAATCTTGGACCTATTGAGGTGAGATTATGTCAAGGCTCTATCGATAATATTAAAGTTAAACTTGGTACACCTATAGGTGATGAGTATGATGATGCTATAGCACAGCTGGATGCAAATTTTAATCTAGATCAATAGCCTCTTCTTTATCTTCTTTTGAGACTACCGGTATATCGTCTTCCATTAACATCTTCATAACCTCTTGCTGTGAGAGAGCTATCCTAGTAGTATTGTCAGCAGTGTTAATCTCCTTCCTTGCTTTTATATCCATTTCCTTAAGCTCTTTACGAGCATCATTATTCTCCTTATTAGCATGGATCTTCTGTAAGGTTTCTATTGCCCCGGTAGCAGCCTTAAGGAGAGCTGCATTAGCCTCAGCGTCTCTGGCTTCTGGTGCAGAAGCAATATAGTCAGAATGTTCTTTAACATTATTAAGAGATACATCAACAAGTGTAGCAGTACGCTTTAATAGAAACTCCTCAATATCTTCTACTTCAAGAGTAGCATCTTGCTTTTCCTCTTTAGTAACAGAATGATTTTGGGTTTTAAGCTGAGTTAAGATGTCATCTACTGCATCATCAATCTCATTATTAACTTCGTCCATATACATATTTAATGTTACAGTTGATTTTTGCAATACCTATAGTATTATATGTATATATGAAGTTACAATTTGAAAAGACTCACGTAGATGCTGTGCTACCTGGTAAGAATCATGATAGCGATACTGGTATGGATGTTACTTGTATTGAAGACTTTACTATTCCTGCTGGTGGATCTACTGTTGTTGGTGTAGGACTTAAGTTTGCCTTTATTGAACCTGGATACTGGGTTAAGGTAGAAGGTCGTTCAGGTCTAGGCTTTAAGTATGGCATTATGCCTCATCCAGGTATCATCGATCAAGGTTATCGAGGTGATGCTGGTATCAAGCTCTATAACCTTACTGATAAGGACTATGAAGGTAAGGCTGGTGATCGTATTGCTCAGTTTGTTGTATATGCTAACTTCCCTATTGAAGTGAGTGAAGGCTCTGCAGTTGAATCAGATCGTGGTGAAAAGGGCTTTGGCTCATCAGGTAAGTAATTATGGTTGATTTCGATAAGATTTGGGTAGAGAAGTATCGTCCTCATAAGCTGGATGATCTTATCTTAGATGATAAGTCTTTACGTGTTGTTAAGCAATTTGAGGATGAGATTCCTAACTTGTTGTTTGTTGGAAGTCCTGGTACAGGTAAGACTACTCTTGCTAGGATTATTGTTAATGATATACTTGGATGTAACTTCTTATACATTAATGCTTCTGATGAATCTGGTATTGATGTCATTCGGCATAACATTACTAACTTTGCTCAAACTAAATCATTCGATGGTGGTATTAAAGTAGTTATCCTGGATGAGGCAGATGGATTAACTCCTCAAGCTCAAGCTGCTCTACGTAATACTATGGAGACGTATGCTAAGTATTGTAGGTTTATTCTTACTGCTAACTATAAGCATAAGATTATTCCGGCTCTTCAATCAAGATGTCAGTCATTAGACCTTAAACCTGTTGTAGATCAAGCTGCTAAGCGATGCTTTAATATCCTTAAACTTGAGAATGTAAAGGTAAGTGAAGAGCAGAAGAAGAAGTTTGTTATCTTAGTTAAGAAGCATTTTCCTGATCTTCGTAAGACTATTAATGAGATTCAAAAGTCAATTGTAGATGGTGAGCTATGTATTGACTCTAATGCTAGTGATAACGAGCTATTGGCTAAAGTTATGCAAGGTGTTAGGACTAACTCTCTAGGACTACGTAAGTATCTTATTGAGAATGAGGATAGGTTTCAAGGTGACTACGATACTCTATTAGCTAACTTTCTTGACTTTCTATATGAGCAAGATCTACCTGATATGAAAAAGAAAGAGATGATCGTCATAATTGCCGATCATCTCTATAAGAGTGCTTTTGTAGTAGATAAAGAGATTAATGCATTTGCATGTCTAGTATCACTTGAGAAAGCTATTACTTAAGGATAGGTACTCCAATAAGTTTAGGACGTGCACCGTGTGGTGGACTTACTACAGTCTCTTCATCCTCGTCCTTCTCCTCATCTTCCTTTTCCTCATCTTCTTTCTCTTCTTCGTCTCCTGCTTTTTTACCACCATGCTCATTTAATTGAACTACAGTAATATCCTCAGCAAGGACACCTACTAATTTGCCGTTATGCTCTACATAGTATTCTTCGACAATACCCTCTTCAGTAAGGTTGTGGTGAAGGATCCTCTTAATTGACTCCCCAAACGGAGGAGCTTTAATATGAGACGCTCAATCATGCTCGACATCACCACCCTTATAAGCAGCTCCGCCATTAATAACTTCATTGGTATTCTCATTAAGGACCGAGAACGCCAGATCTGAAAGATTTTTTAAATCTTTTCCAAAATTGGTATTGTGTTTAGCCATATTAGTATTTATATCAAAGGTACTAAAAATAAAGGGAATTTTGCTCTCTTTAATATAAATATACATATGCAGTTTGACGAGCTATATAAAAAGGTGCTTAACGAGTATATCGTAGAAGAAGGTTTGTTTGATGTAGCTAAAGGGGTAGCAGGTGCAGTAGCTAAAGATATAGCTCCTAAAGCAACAGCAGGTGTAGGTGCTTTATTGGATGAGTTTAAAAGAGGTTCTGATGGTAAGGTTAAACTAACAAAGCCTATTTCAATTAAAGAAGATATGGAACCTGAAGAGGTTAAAGCTATTATTAACAATATTGCAGATCTTAAAAATGAGGTAGAAGAAGATTTAGGATATCCAATAGTTTATAAGGGAGAAACATTATATTATCTTGCTCACGATGATCAAAATCTAACAGTTACGGCTGCGAATGGTGAAACAAAGAGGTTACCCCTGCAGGGGTTAGAGTTAGATATAGTACCAATGGATCAGGAGGAAGATGCAGAGGGTAATTTTTATACTGAAGGTTTGTGGGCTAACATTAACGCTAAGAAGAAGCGGGGAGGTAAGAGTGCGCGTAAAGGGAGTAAAGCTTATAAGGCAGCTAAAAAAGCTGGTGATAAACTTAATAAGAGTAAACATTCGGATGAAGAGTTTCCATCTGAAGATGCAGAGAGTAGCCCTGGACGAGTTAAGCGCGCAGGAGCAAGTTGTAAAAGCTCAGTAGCAGAGCTTCGTAGGATGGCTAAGAAATATGGCGGGGAGAAAGGTAAGATGTATCACTGGTGTGCTAATATGAAGGGTGGTAAAAAGAAGTCAGAGTCAGAAGAAAGTAAGAAGAAGGGTGTGATCGATAGAGTTGCTGATAAGATTAGTGATACTCTTGATATTGGTAAGGATTGGAAAGATGGCTCTGTAATTAAGGCAAAGCCACTAGTAGGTGTTGTCAGACGGGGTGCTAAGATTGCTAACCGAGTAGGTGCTGAAGCTCTTAAGAGTGGTATTAATATGGGTAAGGCGCTTCATAAAGGTGCTACAGAAGGTGGTGCTTATAAAAGAGAAAGTAGAAAGAGTCTAAAGAAGCGTTTAGCTAAGTTAGAAGCAGAAGGTGAAGAGAACCCAGAGGAGGATGCTGAAAAGAAAAAGAAAGTTTCAAAGACTCGTGCGAAGTGTCAAGCTAAAGCAAAGCGTAAGTATGACGTTTGGCCTTCTGCTTATGCTTCTGGTTATGTCCAGAAATGTGTAAACCGTGGGGGTAATATTAAGTAATGACTCAACAAGAAACATTACAATTGAGTGAGAACCTACGAGATTGGTTTAAAACTCGTACAGATAAAAGAACTGGTAAGAAGTTTAAAGGTTGGGTAAACTGCAAGACAGGTGGTCCTTGTGGACGCAAGAAGGCTGGAAAGAAAGGCGCTTCATACCCGGCTTGTAGACCAACTCATGCAGCTTGCAAGAAGATTAAAAATAAGAAGTACAAGAAGCGAGGTCCTGCAAGAAAGAGTTGGAAGAAAAAGAAGTAATTACTTTTTCCCTTTAGGTTTATCCATTGCCTTAAATAACGGCTCTATTTTAGGCTTTCCAGCTGCTTTCCAACAATCGTAACAATAAAACGACCGGAACCCCTTTATCTTTTGCGAACTATGACAAACAGGGCACCATTTCGTTGTAGCAACTTCTTTAGGCATTAAAGATACTGTTGAGTATAGCTTTCTTTCTTAAGAGATAACCCTGTGAGAGTAAGCTTACCATCTCCTCTATCGGTATAGTTAGCTGGATTCTCTTCACTCTCATCAACTTCTTCAGGTTTAATAGTGACTTTACTCTTACGGCGTTGGCCATCTGGAATAGGAAGTAAATTAGGAGCATATTGCTCACAACTACCGAGGCAACAAGGGATAGAACATTGATCTGTGTAACGACCGCCACCTGTATCAAGTGCGATATCAAGTACAACATCGAGTGAAGATGTTTGATCAGATGCAGGATACCTTGCAGGTGAAGTATCTTTAATATTAATAACACGAATATGAAGTCCTGAATCAATCATCGAGTCAATATTCCCTTTGACATTATCAGCAAGATCTTTATATGCATCATCGCTTTTAAAGTTATCATTAAACTTGAATACATCTCCTACTAGAAAACCACCACGCTCGTAGCGTTTCATATAAGACTCTAAAAGAGTTGTGAATTTGTTCGATTTAGCCATACTATTATTTAGTCGCTCATATAAATATTTATACACATTTTATGGCAGTAAGGTTAGATAATTTACAGATTCCAGCTAGTGAAAAGAAATCACTTGAGAGTGGGTATCTATATAAAGATATAAAGTTCGATCTTA
>WLWE01000835.1_pt1 | contig 25244 bp, 34 predicted proteins | sample 6718301 | NCBI WGS metagenome assembly WLWE01 (sample SAMN12718691, study PRJNA515312) | sponge metagenome | isolation source: marine sponge | host: Mycale hentscheli | place: New Zealand: South Island, Marlborough, Capsize Point | collected 2003-05-01 | reverse complement strand
GGATTGGTGCCTTTACAGCATTTTCAGGAATGAATAAAGCTGGACAATCAACTTAGGAGTTTCAATGTCGCTTAATAAAGTTTTAAACAGACCTATGTTTCGTAAGGAAGCTTTAAGAAAAGGTGTGTTAAAACCTATTAAAGCTCGTACTGGAAGAAGTATTGGTCCTTACAGACCACCTGTACCTATGGTAATTCCTCAAGGTGGAAGTTTAGGAACAACTGTTGGTTCTCCGTATAACTATGGAGTAACACTTAGAAAACAACCAGGATTATTTAATAGAATGGGAAGTGGGATTAAAAGTTTAGGTAGAAGTATATTTAATATACCTGCAGCAGGTGGTTATTATGCAGGTGATAAAGTTGGACAAGCTTTAGGTATTGAAAGTGAATTAGGACGAATGCCTTTTGGTTTAGCTGGAGGTTATTTAGCAACTAAAGCAATGCCTGCTTTAGCAAGTTTACCTGCTTTGACTTCTGCAGCTATTGCAGCAGGTCCCTTATATCTTGGAATTGCAGGTAAAAAAGAATACGACAGAATTCAAAAAATGAGCCCAGAAGAAAGAGCAGCTCATTACGCAAAATCACAACAATTTGGATTAGAAGGTTATCTTAACGATGAAGATTTTGACAAACAGTTTGGTAAAATAGATCCAAAAAAACTAGATGCAATTGTAAAAAACCCAAGAGAAACAATTCCAAATCCAGGAAGTGGTAGACCAGGATCTAAAAAATTTGTACAAAAAGAAGGAGATGTTGCAACAGCTCCTGACAATGTAACAAGGTTAGGAAAAACAAAAGTTATTGATACAGCTAAGATAGCAGAAAATACAATGCCACCTCAAATTTCAGATGAGGGAGGTAATATGGATAATATGTCAGGTTCAATTTTACCACCTGACGCAGACACACCTGTAGTTACTGAGGATAAAAAAGAAGGCGCAAAGGACACAAAAGGTGGAAGCACAGCAGATCAAGATTCTTTAACAGCTAATTCTGCATTTAAAATTAGATTAGATATGGCAAAAGACATGGTAAAAGAAATGAAAGCAGGAAAAACATCTAATGCAAATTTAGTATTTTTAAGTAATCTTGCTTCAGGATTGTTGACAGGTACAACAAGAAAATCCGGAATAGGTGGGGCGTTAGAAGTATTTGGAACAGCCTTAGGACCAGCTGTAAATAATATGGTAATGGTAAAAATGAAAGAAGATGAAATAGATCAAAATCTTTTAGGTAGAGCTTTAGACTTTACGTCAGATTTTTTTGAAGCACAAAACCAAGCTTTTGAAATGCCTGAAACTGAAGAAGTAGGTGTGGTTCAATATACAAATGAGGCGGGCAGAACTGTTAACGTGCCAGGTAGAATTTTAAAAGATGGTACAAAGCAAATGGCTACAGGACGAGCTGATGCAAATGGAATGTACACTTACAACACAGTAGATCCAAGTTTTAATTTTATAGCAAACAAAGATAAGAACAAAGAAACACTAGAACTTGCAAAAGGAATTGCTGGTAAATACGCAGCAGTAAATTTAATTAATAGAAGTTTAGGTATTATTAATCAAGGAGACGCTCAAGCGGGTGTTACTGGTGCACTTGGATTATATGGAGGTCGTATAACCGAAGCTTTGGGTGATGTATTAAACTTTACTCCAGTTTTTGGTGAATCAAAAAGTGAGTTAAAAGCAGCTGGAAAAGCAACATTTGAAATAGAAAAAAATAAAGCAGCTATCGCTTTAGTAGCTTCTGGTGAATTTGAAGACAAACAAAAAGCATTAAAATATTTAAATACATCATTAGGAACATTTGATAAAAACTATAATAGCTCATTAAGAAATGCAAAAGATAAATTAAAGTTAACTGGTAATCAGACTAAGTTAGATTATGAAAGATTAGCAATTAATGAAACTGTTCTTGTTTACAAATTAGCTAATTCTTTAAAAGCAAAAGATCGTCTAACACAAAAAGATATTGAAATGGCTAGAGGTCTAGTTAAAGTATTCCCACTTTTAAGAGGTGAAACAAATGTAATTGCATCGCTAACAGCTACTGCAGAAACAATTCTTGATGATATTAAACAACAAGAAAGATTGTATGAAACAGCGGGTGGTTCTTCTGAATATTTATTAAATGAAAGAAAAGCTTATGGATTACTGCCAGAAAATATGACTGTTAATAACATGACAGATTTTGATAGTAAAAAATTTAGAGATCTACAAGACAAAATAGGTAAAATGACAGAAGAAGATTTTGAAAAAATATTTCCTTCAGAACTTTTTGGTGATTAATTATGAGCACATTAGATAAATTACAAAAAAAACTTGATGATAAAACTTTAAATCCTAACAGTTTAAATGACCAACAAAGAATGGTCATTGATGCTCTTATTAAAAGTGGTAAGTTAAAAGGCCCTACTATGGGTGAACTAAGTGAGATGCGTTTAGGTGCAGCAGAAGATGTAGCATCAGAAAAAGAATTTTTACAAGATCCATTAAAAGCATCTACTGGATACGGACAATCTACATATGAACTAGTAGGAGATATTGGAGGCAGTATTTTTCCTTACGTTCACAATAGAAAAAAAATATTTAAGGCTGCTAAGGAGGGTGGTTTATTTGGAAAAGGACCTGGTTATTTTGCACGACAAGCAGTAAAAGTAGCGGATAGACTTCCGGGAAGATTTAAATTATTTGGTGGTGCACTAAAAGGTATTGGTAAATTGGTAGATCCATTATCTAGAGCCTACAGAGGACCTTTACTTAAAACAGAAGTACAATCAGTTCTTGGAGGTACCGCAGGAGCCGGAGTGGGAGCTTTTACTTACGATACTTTAAATGAACAAGCTGGTATACAAATAGCATCTGCTTTGGCTGATGACTTATCAGAAATACCTGAAGGAGAAGTTGAAAGAGATCAATTAACAAACGCAGCAGTTGCTATGAAGAATGCTATGATGTTTAATACAGGAGCTTCTTTACTATCTCCATTTATATTTGGTCCAATGGGAAAGATGATGAAAAAAGCATTTGGAACAGTTGGTCCAAAACAAAAAGAATTAGCAGAATTTGCAAGAGATAAAGGTTTGCCTTTACCTATGTTAACTGCTCTTAAAGAAGGCCAAGGAACTTTTGCAGGTCTTGGAAGAAACTACTTTAGATTTATGGGGGTATTTCCTTTAGTAGGAGCTATTGGAAAGACTGCAAAATCAGAAGCAGAGATAGCGGGTGGTAAAAGATATTTAGAAGATTTGCAAGCCTATGCTCCTTTATTAAAAGTGAGTGCAATTAATAGTAGTATTAGAAAACAAGCAGAAAAAGTATTTGTTGAAAATGTTGATTTATATGAAAGTGCATATAAAACATTTGATGATTTAGCTGTAACCTCAGGTAACCCAAGAATAATTAAATTAGAAAAAACACAACAAGCAGCAAGAGAATTTTTAGAAGAAAATGCAGAAAAATTTCCAGAGTTTAGGGAATATTTAGATAATAGTTTTGGTGGTGCTGCTCAAATAAAAGATATTGATAAACTTCTTACTATGCAGGGAGATCCAATAAATATTTTTATGAAAGCAATGTTGCAAATTGAAAATGGTTTAATTACACCAAAACAATTTAAGGGTGTAATGACAATGCTTAATAATGCCATACAAGGAAGTAGATATAAAACTCTTAAAGATAATATGTTTATAATGAGGGAAGCAATGGAAACAGATTTTGCTAAATTTGGTGAAGATATAAGTAACCCTACTAAATTTTTACAAGATGAAGGAATCAAAGCAACTTACGATACAATTGCTAAACAAGCAGGTAAGCCTCTTGCAGATCAATTTATAGAAAAAAACATGAGTGCAGCTAATTTGTTAAAAGGCCAGTTATTAAAAGCAAATAAAATATTTTCTGACGTTCAAGGGTTTTATCAATTATCTCCTTTAGTTAAAAGTATTCGTAAATTTGATAGAAATGCTTTTACAGCAAAAAGTTTAGAAGGTTTTCAAGGAGCCGGAACTCAATACAGGGATCAATTATTTAAAGATATAGGAAGAGAAGTATTTGAAAATGATTCAGTTGATGCTCTTGTTCAATTTAAAAAACTTATTGGCGCAGAAGGTTCTAGAGAAATTGGAGCAAAAGCGACTCAAGGAGGTCAAGATTTATTTAAAGCTGTCACTGCCAAATATGCCTTCAATAAATACTTAAGAGCTTTTGGAAGTCCATCAGATTCAAGTGCAAAATCTGTTTGGAATTTTATAGATGAAGATGCATCTATAAATGCAGGAGCTTCTTACTTGTCAGACACATTAAAAGTAATGACAAGAGATCAAAAAAGAAACTTACAAGATTTTAGTATTAAAGAAGTTAAAAGAAATAATGGTATATTTAACACCACTGAACTTAAATTTGGTGGAGATGATTTTGCTGAATTTAGTGCAGATAAATTTATGGCTTCTTTCGGTATTAAAAACTCTTTTGACGAAGGTGGTAGAAGAAAAATACAATACATGCTTGGCAACAAAGGTGCAGAAGAATTTTATAACTTTGCTTCATATATGAAAGCAATTGGAGAAACAAAATTATCAGATCCATCACAGTTTTTAGCAAGAAGACTTACACTTGGTGGAGGTATCGCTGGAGGACTTTTCTTTGGTGCACCAGGATTCATTGCATCTGCAGCTTTACTTTTATTATCTAGAAGAGCGGGTCAAATACTTACAGATCCAGTAGCCATAAGAGCTATGAATGATGCATTACTACCGGATGAAACATTGAAATTATTAAGAGGTGAGAAAATTGGCACCGGTACTGTAAAAGCTACATTCCTACCTGGTAGAGATTATTATACAGGTAGAAGCGTGCAGACTATTGTAGATGCATTAAAAGTAAATGGTATTTTAGGTAAAACAAAAGCAGTAACTGAATCAGCAATGAAATTAGGTTTGACAAGAAAAAGAGATGCTTTAGCTAGATTAATTAACTATCTTGCGGATGAAGATAAAGATATACCTAGAGTTGATCCAAAAACAATAAGTGAGACAGAAATAATTGAAAAATTATCTAATTTACCTATGTCAATACCTGAACCAATATTTGAAAAAAATATTCCAACAAAAACTGAAGAAAGTTTATTTGCAGGTGATTTTAGTGGTTCATCAGGTAGTGTAGATGAGGATAATAATTTAGTTGGTATGATTCAAACATCTTTAAGAAACAACGCTATTGTTGAACAAGAGGAAATAGAAAGAGACCAAGAGCAAATGTCTTCTGTTATGGGTGATGTACAATTACAAAATCCTGTAGCAAATCAAGCAGCAGTGCCACCGGCTACCGGACAAGTAGATCCACAAAAATTTGCTGCTCTTTTCCCAGAAGACGATTCAGGACAAGCAATCGCAAACAGGGGAGTTAGACGTGGCTAAACAATCTGCATCAGCTAGAATAGATCACCACGAAAAAATTTGTAAGCTAATGCAAAAACAGACCTTTGAAAAGATGGATAAGATGGAAGCACGTATAAATAGAATAGAAAAAATTATTGTAGGCGGTATGTTTGCAATATTTATGGCTGTACTTTCTAATCATTTGTAGTATTAACTACCTATGAAGTTAGTAAAGAAGTATCCTTACAAACATTACAACAGATTCTCAGATACCACTGGACGTAAATACTTAGTAGATAATATAAAAGTTCCAAGTGTTACAAATATATTAGGAGCAACTAAAGACAAACGTTTTTTAGATAATTGGAGACGTAAAGTAGGAAATGCAGAGGCGGATAGAATTATGCAACAAGCATCAGCTATTGGAACTGAAATGCATCAGGTGCTTGAATATCATTTAACAGGTCAAGGTTATTACAATGCTATGGAGGAAGGTAGTAAACCAAGAATGATGGCTAAAACTATTTTAAATAATATAAAAATAGATGAGGTGTGGGGTAATGAAATAAGTTTAGAATATGAAAATAAATTTGCAGGTACTGCAGATTTATCTTGTGTTGCTTATGGTAAACCTAGCATTGTAGATTGGAAACAATCTAATAGACCCAAGAGAGAAGAATGGGTAGAAGATTATAAGTATCAACTAGGAGCTTATTATCTAGCTCACATTAAAAATTACGGACCTATAGAACAAGGTGTAATATCTATATGTACCAGAGATCTTATTTATCAAGAATTCCGACTAAATGAGTCGGAATTAAAAGAGTATGGAGATAAATTTTTAGAAAGAGTAGAACAATACAATAAACTTATAGCAGCCAACTCTTAAGATCTTCTTCACCTAAAGTTTTAGCAGCGATTTGTCCTTTACTGGTTAAAGACTTCATGATAGCTTCATCTAATGTACCTCTTGCTACAATATCAATATAAACAACAGTACCTTTTTGGCCCATTCTATGAGCACGGTCTTCTGATTGCATACGCACTTCTAAGTTATAGCTGTTACTATAATAAATAACAGTATTACAAGCAGTAAGGGTAAGACCAAAACCTCCTGTAGTAGGATTACCAACTAAAAAACGACATTTGTCATCTTTTTGTATACGTTCAACAGCTGTTTTTCTATCTTCAACACTAACTTCTCCGTAAATACTTACAGTAGATTCAGAGCCATATTTATCTATTAAAAAATTTTTAATTTCATGTATGTTATATAAATAATTAGCCCAAATAATTACTTTACCATCAGTTTCTTCAAGAGTTTCTTGAAGTGCATTTAATTTAGATTTATGTAATTGTAATATTTTCCCATCATCATCTTTAGTAAATCCATTACAAACTTGATGTAATTTAATTATTTCAGTTAACTTATTAGAAAATGATATAGTGCTATCTTCAACAATTGCTAAGGCATGGTGTTTAAGCCTTTCATATATTTTTTTACCCTCACCATCTAGTTCAATATATCTTTTTGATCTGACTTTTGGTTTTAAGTCTAAACATTGATCTTTACGTATTCTAGTTGCAAATGTTTTCATTTTTTCTTCTAATTCATCAAGTCTTTTGTAGTATTTTGGTATAGAAATGTATCTTCCTGAACCAACTGGTATATCAGTCATCTCAGCATACCTGTTTCTAAAGGCTAAATAACTGTTAAAACCTAATAATTCTGGACTTAGGAACTGACATTGTGTAAATAAGTCTAATGGAGATTTTGTTATTGGGGATCCTGTTAGTATACGCTTTATATGGGATACTTTTCCTAGTGCTAAAATGTTTTTTGTTCGTTTTGCTGATCGGTTTTTTATTGTGGTTGATTCATCCAGTGCTACAAAATTTAATTTATTTTTAATAAGATATTGTGAACAAGCCTGGAAACCTCTTTTTGTCGATAAAGCTTCAACATTAATTAAAAATATTTTTAAATCATTAGATTCCTCAAGTTTAAAATAATCTTTAGGTTTATCTATGTTCCATTTAAATATTTTATATTTTAATACATCTGGTAAGTGTATTTCAATTTCAGTTTCCCAATTTGTATAAACAGATTTAGGTGCAATAATTAATACGGTTGTAATTTTTCTTTGAAAATAAAGATAAGCAATATTATCTATAGTTACTTTAGTTTTACCGGTGCCCATTTCCATAAAGTAGGCCCAGTTATTTTTTTCAGCCGATTCGTTTAATGCATTCCGTTGATGCTCGTACGGCTTGGTCTTGTAGGGGTATTTCCACATCTCAAAAACTTTTTATATTTTTTTCTTGCAAAGATCAAATGAATAATTTAAGACCCCAACAGGAGGAAAATATGGAAAAGTTAGATATAGAAGCAATGTCTAATATAGACATTAGCCAAGATAACATTAAGTCTATTTCAGATAAATGTAACGACTATAACAAGTTAAAAAAAACCATAGAACAAGAAGAAAAAAAATTATCTCTTTTGAAAAATAAAGCTAGAGATTTAGAAGAGAGAATAATTCCAGAGATGATGCAGGAAGCAGGTGTATCTTTGTTGAAGTTAAGTGATGGTTCTACTGTAGAAGTAAAACCATTTTATGCAGCAAAAATTCCTGAGTCACGTGTTGAGGAGGCCTTCGGTTGGTTAAGGGGTAAGGGGTTCGAAGATATTATTAAGAACACTGTTACCGCTTCATTCAACAGAGGACAAGACAACCAAGTCTCTGAATTGATAAAAGTCTGTGAAGATCATGGATTCAACTATAATAAAAAAGAAAAAGTTGAACCTATGACTTTGAAGGCCTTTGTTAAAGAACAAGTTGAGGGTGGTAAAGAACTACCTTTTGATTTGTTTGGTGTGTACATCGCAAATAAAACGAAAATAACAAATAAATAATAGGTAATAATATGAAAATAAAAGACGAACAATCGAACGAAGTATCGGTTAAAAAAGAAGCAGGTGTAATTGCAAATGTTGATATCGAATCATTTGCAGATGAGGGATTTGATAATGTTGATTCTAAAAGTTTAGCATTACCATTTCTTAAAGTTTTAGGACAATTATCTCCACAAGTAACTCAAGGAGATAGTCAATTTAATCCTGATGCTAGACCTGGAATGATTTATAATACAGTTACTGATGAATTATATGATGGAGCTGGAGGTATAACCGTTATACCTTGTTATTATAAATTAGAATATATTGAATGGAGAGATAGAGAAAAAGGTTCTGTTGCTCCTGTCAATGTATATTCTTCTGGCTCAGACATCATGACTAAAACTACAAGAGGTGATGATGGTAAGGATAGGTTAGAGAATGGTAACTATATTGAAGAAACTGCTTCACATTATGTTACAGTAGTCGAACCAGAAAAATCATCTACGGCAATGATTACCATGAAGTCCACACAGAGAAAAAAATCTAAAAAGTGGAATTCAATGATGATGTCCTTAAGGCAAAAAAGGAAAGATGGTAAAGGTTTTTTTAGACCTGCACCATTTACTCAACAATACTCCCTTAAAACTGTTTTAGAAAAAAACAATTTAGGTTCTTGGTATGGTTGGGAAATAGAACACTTAGGTACTGTGGGGAGTGAAGACATAATAAAAGCAGCGTACGAATTTTACGAATCTTGTAAAAAAGGGGCTGTAAGAGTTAATCACGGTAAAGAGGAACAAGTAGAAAAAACACCATTCTAGTATGGACATACTTGACAACACCCTGGAGGAGTTTGTAGAACTCTTCCAGGGGTCTACTACATATTTTGGCGCTTCAAAACCATTAGGACAAACAAGAGGTCGTGATGGTAAGCAAGAATTCAAACATTGGGTTGAACCAAAACCAATGACCAGGGAAAACTGGTTAGAACATTTAAAAGGAGAAACATATTATGGAAGTGTCCCTATCAGAGATGATAATACATGTAGTTGGGGGGTCATCGATGTTGATCGCTACAATATACAACATAAGGAAGTTATATCGGTTATACGGAAAAGGAAGTACCCGCTCATCCCATTCAGATCAAAATCCAACGGACTCCATTTAATTTTATTTATTGATGGTGTAGTTGCTGCATCAACAATGAGAAAAAAATTAATTGAGTTAGCTTCGGATCTAGGTGTAAACGATTCGACTACAGATATTTACCCTGCGCAGGATGAAGTTGATCTGACACCTGAAGATTGGGATAAAAAAAGAAAAGGTAATTTTGTAAACTTACCATATCAAAAAGCACATATGACTACTAGAGTTTGTATGGATAATGATGGTAACTCAATTAAGTTAGAAAATTTATATAAATTTATTTGTGATTACAGATTAACTCCAGCAGAATTTAAAAAATTAAAAATATTTCAAGATGATGAAACTAAAGATTATCCTCCTTGCGTTGTAAACTTTATGAAAAATAAAGTACAAAAAGGTGAGGGTCGAAACGATGCTATGTTTAACGTAGCAGTATTGGCAAAAAAAATAAATCCAGACCCAGTTATGTATGAAGATTGGACTAGAACTTTAATGACTAAAGTTTGTTCAGAACCTTTACATCCACAAGAGTTAAACAATATTTTTAAGGGTGTAGAGAATAAAGAATATGCATATAAATGTAAGACTTCAATTGCAAGAATGCATTGTTCGTCAAGCACATGTCTTAGACGTAAACATGGAATCGGTAACAATGAAGCTTTACCTGAGGTTGGAAAACTTTTAAAAGTAAACTCCTATCCAGAACCTTATTGGATTTTACCTATTCAAGGTAAATCAATTAGACTTAGTACTAAACAATTATACCAACAGCAGTTGTTAGGGGAGCAGTTACTTAACTATGATATTGTTTGGAGAACATTAAAACCATCTAAAAGAGATCCAGATCCTTACAGAGATTGGTTAGATGAATTAATTACTAACAAACAAGATATGGAAGGATTTAATGCAGGAGAAGAACAAGAAGATGTATTTAACTCTAGAATGACAAAATTTATTGAAGATGTAGAGGACACTACAGAATTTGATCAAATTGATTCTGGTAATATATGGAAAGACGAGAGTGAAATGAGATTTAAATTAGAGACGTTTAGATCTTTTATGAAAAAAATGGGGTACAATTGGAATGAAAAAGAATGTACTAGATTTTTAGAACAAGGTAAGGCACTTCCTAAAGCTAAGTTTAAGGCGATTCAAACTAGACATTGGGTTGTAAAACTACCAAAACAAATGGAACACAAAAATAAAGATGTCAAATTTACTAAAGCAAAAGCTGCGTGGGAAGACAATTAAAATATTTGGTCCTCCTGGTACAGGCAAAACAGAAAATTTACTCAAAAGAGTTAAGAGATACCTTGAAAAAGGTTACTCTCCAGATGAAATTTGTTATGTATCTTTTACTAACAAAGCCGTTAATGAATGTGTTGCAAGAGTTCGACAAAAGTTTAAAGGTTATGATGAAGATGCTTTCTCATATTTTAGAACACTACATTCTCTGGCCAGACAACAGTTTGCTGAAATTCCCGTATTAGATCCTAAAGCAGACCTGCTGATGTTTCATACTCAATATGGAACTGTCAAGGTAGGGTACAAAGACACGTGGGATGATCAAAAGGTATATAATAATTGGTCGCTTCAAATATACGATAGAGCAAGAAACATGAAGGTAGATCCTGTGTGGCTTTACAAACAACAACCTAGAAAATCAGTAAGACTACAACAGTTTAAATCAATTATTGCAGGGTACGAGGAGTTTAAAACAATGGAAATGGACACAGGACAACGGACACCGGATCGTTTAGATTTTACTGACATGGTACAGAAATTTATAGAGGATGGCCTTATTGTACCTTTTAAAGTTTTAATGGTAGATGAAGCTCAAGATTTAACACCTTTACAATGGGATATGGTAGTTAAAATGTCGGAGGCAGTAGAGAGGGTTTATATTGCAGGTGACGATGATCAAGCAATCTATGAATGGAATGGTGCAGATGTTGACCTATTTCAAAATTTTCCAGGCAAAACTTTGGTGTTAAAAAAGTCAGTTAGATTGAACAAAAACATACATTTCTTCTCCAAATGTTTACTAAATAGTATGGGTAACAAGAGAGTTCAAAAAGAATTTCATTCTAATGGTAAAGAAGGCCATGTGTACAGGTGGGGTGGTCTTAAAAAAGTACCTTGGAATATGGATGGGAGTTGGATGGTCTTAGCTAGAATTAATGATGTAAAAAGAGAACTCCAACAGGAGGCAAGGAATCTTGGATTGTATTATCAAGACCAGAAGAATAATAAATCATTTGATCCTAATCAATTTTCTGCAATTAATTATTGGGAAAAGGTTTGTAATGGTGGCAGCATAACTAGAGAAGAAGCTGTAACTATGTATGAGTATTTATTAAACATAGACCACGGATACCGGTCAACGGAAAGCAAGAAATGGAGTTTTGCACATCCAAATCAAGTGTTTACATTTGACGAATTACATTTAAGGTGTGGTATGCGTGATGAAAAAGGTCAATGGAATCAGGTGTTTAAAAGAAAATTTAAAGATAAAGATAAACAATATTTTAAAAAACTTATGAATGAAGGTGTAGATTTATCACAACCTCCTAAAATAATTATAGATACTATACACCAAGTTAAAGGTGGTGAAGCAGACAATGTTGTCCTGGCGAGCAAATGTAATTTTCCATCTCATTATGAGAAAAAAAATTTAACAGAAAAAGTAAAAGAACTTAGAGTGTGGTACACAGGTGCTACTAGATCTAAAAGCACATTACATCTGTTGGGTACTTATCATCAATATAATTTTCCATTAGGAAAATACTATAAACAATATGAGGCTAATTATGTCGGATAAAGAACCTAAGCTAAGAATATTATCCTTAGGAGCAGGGGTACAAAGTTCTACAATGGCACTAATGGCTGATGCAGGAGAGTTTGGTGTAAAACCTGATGCAGCCGTATTTGCAGATACGGGTTGGGAGCCTGAACCTGTAATAAAACATTTAGAGTATTTAAAAAGTGTAATAAGTTATCCAATACACATTGTAAAAAAAGGTAATATTCAAGATGATATTTTAAAAGCATTAGCACCAGGTGGTAATCAATTTGCAAGTGCACCTTTCTACACTTTGAATGACAAAGGTAAAAAAGGTATGGGTCGTAGACAATGCACCCGAGAGTACAAGATAACTCCAATTGCAAAAAAGATTAGAGAGCTTTGTGGTTTAAAACCAAGACAAAGATTTCCTAAAACAGAACATATTGAAGTGTGGGTTGGTATATCAACTGATGAAGTAATGAGAATGAAACCATCTAGATTTTGGTGGCAGAAAAATGTCTGGCCACTAATAGACAAAAAAATGTCTAGAACAGATTGTTTAAAATGGTATGAAGGTAAAGGTTTTAAAATACCAGTCAAATCAGCATGTATTGGTTGTCCTTTTCATGATGATAATTTTTGGATTGATATGAGAAACAATAGACCAGAAGAATTTGCAAGTGCTGTAGAATTTGATAAAAAGATGAGAATGCATAACCCTAAAGTAAAAAACTTTGTTCATAGGCAATGTGTACCTTTAGATCAAGTTAAATTTAAAAATGATGATGGACCCGATCTTTTCAATCAGGAGTGCGAGGGCCTATGTGGAGTTTAGATGTCGGATAAAGATATGTTTGAAGAAGCCTTTCCACAAGATAAACAAGTTGGAGGATCTCACTATAAATTTTTTACGATTCAACCATATGAATTTATTTCAAAAAATGGTTTATCTTTTTTTCAAGGATGTGTTGTGAAATATGTTTGTAGATATTTACACAAAAACGGAATTGAAGATTTACAAAAAATAAAACATTATTGTGATTTAGAAATTTTAAAAATAAAAGATGCCAAAAAGAAAAAGTAAATTAGTTATGTGTGAACGTTGCGATACAACGGCTGCTGTGATTGTTCATGAATATAATTATTATTGTGCAGATTGTGCACTTTTTGAATTAGGTATTCCATTTAAAAAAATTGTATCGATTGACGACACTTCTTTGAGTAGAAAAAAACAATGACTCATCAATTAAACTTTATATACAACGACAGTGATTGGATTTGTCCTGCAGAGTATCCAGATTTATCTAAAGCAACAGAAATTGCAATTGACTTAGAAACTAAAGATCCAAATATAAAAACTAAAGGACCTGGATGGGCTACATTTGATGGACACATTGTAGGTTTTGCAGTGGCTGCACTTGGCCAACAGTGGTATTTTCCAATTGCTCATGATGCTGGTGGGAATATGGATCTATCTATTACCTGCGCATGGATGCAGGATATTTTAAAGTTACCTGCAACTAAAATATTTCATAATGCAAGTTACGATGTTGGTTGGTTACTGGTGAATGGATTTGAAATTAAAGGTAAGATAGTTGATACCATGATTGCTGCTGCACTTATTAATGAAAACAGATTTAGTTTTAGTTTAAATGCGTGTGCCAAAGATTATTTAGGTGAAATTAAAAACGAAACGTTTTTGAATGAAAAAGCCAAAGAATGGGGAATTGACCCAAAAGCTGACATGTGGAAGCTGCCTGCGGGCTACGTAGGCTTCTATGCTGAGCAAGATGCAGGACTAACCTTACGTTTATGGCAAGTGCTAAAAACAGAGCTATCTAAGCAGTCTCTACACGATGTATGGGAAATGGAGATGGAATTATTGCCTATTTTAATAGATACGAGGCGTAGAGGAATAAGAGTTGACGAAGAGAAAGCTTTTCTGTTAAAAAAAGAATTCAAACAAAAAGAGTCTGAGGTTTTATCAAGTATAAAATCTCAGACCACACTTGATGTAGATATTTGGGCAGCAAGAAGTGTTGCTCAAGTGTTTGATCGAATAGGTGTTGAGTATCCACGGACAGCGAAAACAGATGAACCAAGCTTTACACAAAACTGGTTAGTAAATTGTGATAACCCAATAGCGCAACTAATAAGAGAAGCAAGAGAAATAAATAAATTTCATTCAACATTCATAGATTCCATTCAACGTTATGTACACAAAGGTAGAATACATTCAGAAATAAATCAACTAAGATCTGACCAGGGTGGAACTGTATCTGGCAGGTTATCTTATTCCAATCCAAACTTACAACAAATTCCAGCACGTAATAAAGAATTTGGAGATAAAATTAGAAGTTTGTTCTTACCAGAAGAAGGTAAACAATGGGGTAGTTTCGACTACTCACAACAGGAGCCTAGGCTTGTTGCTCACTACGCTGCATCTGTCAATGACCATTTTGAAGGTGCAGCGGAGTTTATTGAAGCTTATAAAAATGAGTCTGCTGACTTTCATCAAATTGTAGCTGACATGGCAGGAATCACTAGAACTCAAGCTAAGACAATTAATTTAGGATTATTTTATGGAATGGGTAAAGCTAAATTAGGTAAGGAATTAGGAATAAATAAGGATAAGGCAGAGTCTTTGTTAAGGCAGTACGGGGAAAGAGTTCCTTTTGTCAAGAGGTTGACAACAGAAGTAACTAACAGTGCCTCAAAATATGGCTTTATAAGGACTATAGGAGGCCGTAAATGCCGTTTCGACATGTGGGAGCCTGCTACCTTCGGAATGAACAAAGCTATGCAGTACGAAGAGGCTAAGGCCATTTATGGAAATAACATCAGGAGGGCTTTTACTTACAAAGCTTTAAATAGATTAATTCAAGGATCTGCTGCAGACCAAACTAAACAAGCAATGATAAATTGTTATAAGGCAGGTTTTAAACCATTATTGCAAATACATGATGAATTATGTTTTTCAATAAATGAAGAATCTGACATACCATCTGTTAAAAATATAATGGAAAATGCAATTGATACATTAAAAGTTCCGTCAAAAGTAGATATAGCTTTGGGTAAATCCTGGGGCGAGGCTAAAGAATAATTTAGAGCGCAGTATCCTTAGGGAAAAAATTGTTTTTTTTAAGCTAGTTAACTAGCTATGTCTAAAAGACCTGTTCTTGCGTCTTCAACACTTTGATCATTGATCTTTTTTCTTAGATCTTTAATCTCTATATCAATCCACTTCATATCTGGAGTAACTCTACCCTGTTCCAACGCTTGCGTTGCCCACTTGGACTCCAACTGAAGTTTCTCCGATATCAACTTTTGTAGGGCCATCTCGGTTCACCTCTTCGAAGGTTAAGAACAAAATATTTGGATTTTCAAACCCAGCACCTTCATTCTCTTTTATTTCTCCTGAATCAACCTTCTTTACAAAACATTCAAGAGCGGTCTTATCATCCTCAGCACTTATTATCTCATCGACATACATATTTTTGTATTTTGCTTGGATTCGATAGTGCTTCATGTGGTATTATATATCAATTTGTGATGTAATTGCAACTATATGCTTTATGTAGAGCTTATTTCTTTGCATTCAAATTTTATGGCCAATTTTTGTTTATTTACAATGTTTTTGTCTAATTTACTAAATGTTATTTGCGCCATTTCATAACCTGTATTTGCACATTCAGACCAAGTATCATAAACTTTTTGGGGATACATCATATCTGGACACGTTTGTGTAACCACACTGCATAAATGTAAAATTAGTAAAAATTTCATGTTTTATCCTATATTATCCTAGCTTATTATTTACTTGCATATCCCATTAAAATGTTTATATAAAGATAATACTAAATAATAACAAAGAGGAGGCCTTATGGCAACTATAACAAAATGCGATTCACAAGTGTTCAAAGATTGGAGTGAGAAAGTAGATAATATTTTATCACGGCTACCGAAAACTGACACAAGTGGTGAACCATTAGAGTATCAAGACGATGCTTACCAAGAAGTTATGAAGATGTTGCAGCAGTGTTCAATGAACTTTGAAGACATGCCTATATATCCAATTAACGAAACAATTGCAAATAAACTAATACAAGACCAACAAAGAGGTGCCGATGAACAACCTGATAATTAAAACAATTATTTGCGGGATTATGTTTTTAATTCCTGCTAAAATTTTGTTAGCTATTTTAGGTGGTGCCTTTTACATAATGTTTTATTAACCAAGGAGGAAAAGATATGGCTAAACATAGAGATAAAGAAGAACTTCAAATAAGAAAAAAATGTAAATTTGAAGATAGATACGCAAAAGGTATTCATTTCGATATTAGAAATAAGGGTACTTGTTATGTGAATATGAAAACAAATGCAGGTAATTTAACTGTGTACATTGATGCTATGGATGGGTTAACAGATCCACCAATGGTGCGTGCATGGATACCTGGTAGAAGAGATAAAGAAATAAACGTTAAATAACCAAGGAGGAAAAGATGAATAAAGCAATAAATAATAAATTTTTTGAAACTACTGATTACAGTAAGTTCAAAAAGACTAGAGGTAATAGACCTGTAGATGAAGCACATGTGCAACAACTTAAAAAGTTAATTGCAGAAAAAGATTTGTACGATCCAATTCGTGTAAATAAAAACTTAGAAGTTGTTGATGGCCAACACACACTGGAGGCTAGAAAACAATTAGATCTAAAAATTCCATATATTATTATGGACTCTGATGATCCTTTAGATGTAGCAAGACTTAACACAGGTCGTAAAAACTGGTCTATGGAAAATTATTTAGATCAACACTGTGCTAGAAATAAAATGGACTATCGAATTGTTAGAAACAAAATGCAACAGTACGGAATTAATGTTGCTGAGATGGTAGTGCTTTTATTAAAACAAACTTCACTGTGGTCAAGAATCAGTAATGATTTTAAGACAGGGAGATTTGTAATTCCTGCAGGAGGTATTGAACATACCGATCGTATTGGATCACAGTTAATGCAACTTAAAAAATATTTCTATGGTATGGAATCTACAAAGAATAAAAGATTCAAACGTTCCATGGTGGTGTCTTATATTGTTGCTGACAAACATCCTAAATTTGATCACCGAAGATTTAAAACTGCTTGCAAAAGTAAATCTTCATGGTTCTTAACGGGTACGTCTACTGCTGATTATATAGCAATCATTGAGAGAATATATAACGCAGGGTTAACCCAAAAAAATAAAATAAATTTAGTTGAGTTTTACAAAACTAAAGAATATCAAGACAAATAGGAGAAATAATGGACGTAAACAAATGGAAATCAATTGCTGTTGATATCGAATCATACACAATTATAAGGGCCATGGGAGAGAATGGCCTTAGGAACCCAGGCAACATGATAAAAAAAATGGTTAGCGATTCTATTAAAAAGATAGCTAAGAAAGAAGGTGTTGCTGAACCGAAGATGAAAGAAAATTTATTAAATCAAGGAAAGAAACTCTTGAAGTAATAATAAACATCACTGATGTTGGAATAGGGCCGGGAGACTGGCCCTTTTTTTTACTTGCAATCAAAATCAAAATAGTTATTAATTAAATTGTATTCCTAAGCCTAAATGAAATAAGTGGGGCTTTCAAAACACTTTATTTTCACCGAACAATTGACACTCAAATTAACTTTAATAAAGGATAATTTTGTGGGTAAAGCTATGAAGAAAAGTAGTGAAGAAGCATTGAACCAAGCGTTGGACAAGCTAGTGATGGTGTGTCCAAACAAAAAAACTTATGATGAGTTAACAGGTCTAATGTTTCAATTGTATTGTGGAAATGACTTTGGTTTAGGAAATTTTAGTCTTTCTTTCCTTGATAAGATTGAGGATAGATGGCGATCAGGACGTAAAACCGTAGCAAAAGCTAAAGGTATTAGTCTGGTTGTTAAAAATGCTTAACCACGGTGTAGATTTTCCCAATCCATATCTTTTCCCACATCGTGGTTATGCAAATGGACGTAAAAAAACCTAAGGGATTACTTAAAGATTCAATTATATTGTTAGACATCATGACCGGTGAGGACAAGATGTATTATATTGAGAGGATGTGGAACCTTTATTTTAGGGTTTATATAAATTCTAGAAGATCAAGATCTAAAAAATTATCTAAAACATTTTCAATGGATAAACAAAAGGCCTATGACCTGTGCTCCGAGCTTACTAAAATTTTTGGGCACTAAGTTGAGCCTAGAGATAATTAAACCCAAATCATTTGCTGAACAGCGATTATTTCAAGCTATACTTGTCCAGGCGTTGGAGGATGCAGTTAATGTATCCGGTTTTAAAAAAGAAACTTACCATAAACATGACTCGCACAGATGGTTTATGGAAAACTCTATAGATTTTAATGATGTTTGTTGGGGTGCTGATATGGACCCAGAATTTGTAAGAGGAGAGTATTTAAAGTTAGTAGACACTGGAAAAATACATTTTACTAAATTACAGAAGTCCTGGATTACTTATCGAAATCTATATAAACGGTATCGAGCTGCAAGTAGTAAGGAAGAGAGAAGAGTGATTAAAAAATTAATTGTTAAAGAAAATTTAAAAAGACTAAGTGACTAGTCATGGGGGTCGAATGTATTTAACTCCTGGAGGAAAACATAGGGAGCAATTCCTCGAAAAACCTCCAGAAGTAATTAACCAATTGTGATTGAACACAGCTGAACTGTACCAGAATACCGGCCACCGGACAAATATAAAATTTCTACTATATAGATTATCTAGAGTGATTGAAAAAGAAAAGTGCTCAGGGGGTAAAAGAGGTGTATCTGGTGTATCTAATGTTCTATTAGTCAACAATAGCAAGGGTTTTAATCAATTTTAATGGTGTATCTATGGTGTATCTATGGTGTATCTGGGATACACCACTCTTGCGGGAACGCAAACAGTTGGTTATTAGGAACTAGTCATTACTCTGAAATATCTATATAATAGAAAATTATGAAAAAACAATTATTCATGCTAATGAAGGATAAGGTGAAACAATTGTTTCCTGGAAATAAAGCTAAACAAAAATTATATACTGATGAATATGATAGTGCAAAAATTCACATGACTCATTCATCTGCAGATAGTTATGCTAGAGGTGAAGTAAGAAGAAAATTTACACCCAAAAAACCTAAAGGTAGAAAATAATGCCTGGTGGACTTAAAAAGAAATCTGACAGAACTGAATTAGATTTAACTCCAAAACAAAAAATGTTTGTTGAAATATATGTTCAAGATTGGGGTAACATAACACAAGCTGAAGCCTTAAAACGTGCAGGTTATGTTTGTACTAATGAAAAAGATTATGGATCTGTTGCATCTAGAATGTTATCTAGAAAGCATAGTCCACATATAGCAAAATACTTTGATAAGTTATTTGAGAGAGAAGTTAAAAAATACGAGAGTGACAACCTTAGACGTTACAAAAGATTAGAAAGAATTGCCAACAGCGCTGAAAAAGAAAAACAGTACGCAGCAGCAATCAATGCAGAATATAGATCTGGTCAATTGGCCGGAGCATATGTAGATCGAAAAGAAGTAACAGTTAGTGGTTTGGAGGGTATGTCACGTGAGCAACTTGAAAAAAAGCTTGAGGAACTATCAAACAAAATCGATGGGCACAACGCCAAAACGATTGAGATTGAGTCCAAAGACATTACAGAAATTAAACAAGGCTAGTTGGTCTGATTGGTTAAATGTTTTTAATCAAGTACACAACTCTACCATTATTGTTTCTATTGGCACTATTAAAGTTGTTGTTGATGAGAAAAGAGTTTACAAAAAACTAAAAGATCACGGCACTGATCTAACTTACGAGAACGAATTTAAAAACAAAAGATGAATAAAAAAAGACAGCAATCTAAAATACTTAACTTTGATTTTAAAAATCTCGGTAATAAAATTGAAGACTATCCTTACGTTGAAATAGAGTGGCTTGATATCGAAGGTGATGCTGGTTGGAGCAGCACAAAAGATTTAAGTAAAGAACAGTTACCTGTATGTGTATCAAAGGGTTACTTACTTAGTCAAAAGAATGGTATTACAAGAATATTTAGTGATTTCATAAAATCAAAAGAGAAACCAACATTTGATAATATTGGTAATACAACTATAATCCCAACTGCAGTAATCAAGTCAATAAGGAAAATTAAATTATAAATAACTTACCTAATCATGGCTAATAAAAACGGGGAAACTAGGTTATGGCAAAAGGTCAAACAAGGACTGACTGATTGCTTTTTAACTCGCGTAGAATCTAGCACAATCAATGGTATTCCAGATATCCATGCAGTCATGGGTAATGAAGTTTTTTGGATGGAATTAAAATCAGATTCATTAAGTTATCCGAAGCTAAATAAGTGGCAAATTGTTTGGATCAACAAATATATAATGGCTGGTGGTAAAGTTATTATCTTGGATGAGACCCCTTTGAAGAGAGCCCTTAAACTGTACAGACCGGTGTCCGTGTTTACTGATGCTCGTTCCCTCGTCCCGTTTGCCTCGTTCTCGTTCCCGTTAGACTGGCCAATGGTCCAGCGCAGGATGCTAACGGAGCTGGGACGGCAGCCCGAAGCAGCGTAGCTCTCGTTCTCGTGCCCTGGCCACCGATCTTTTCCCTCTTTGTTAGTGTCGGTGGCCTGGGGACCAGCAGCAGGATCTCGTTTCTCGTTCTCGTTTTAGGACAAACCTCGTTCTCGTTTACTGGCCACTGGTGAGCCCCCGCAGCGTCAGCTTCAGGGGGTGCTGGGATCTCCTTCGGGAGAAACTTTTGCTTGACTGGTATCCCATGATGTCGTATGGTCAGACTAAACAAAGGAGAAACAATGGCCATAGATTTCGATGCCCTCGATCTCGTTCGAGGCGAGAACAAATCTCGTTCCTACAGCAAGAAGATAGATGAGCTCCAGCTGCAGGTGACTGAGCTTCAGGAGCTGGTAACTCAGATGGTAAGAGAACTACCAGAGGAAAAGATATGGATCTTCGAAGAAAGATTAAAAAAAATAAAAGAAAGGCCTTGACAGGTCTCCCATCGTGTCTTATATATACATCGCGCGGTAATGTTAAACATAGTGTGCGCGGATGTCTGGCCAGTGGAAGTACTTCCCGCACACGTAACAAAGGAGAAAAGATATGAGTGATGAACTACAAGAGTGGTATAAGATGCCAAGCATCAACGAATGCCTCGTGGAGTACGAGAAGCAGGATATAGGATTAATTGCAGACATTGCGAATCACGGCTGCGCAGGTGGCGTTTCAGGTCTGACATATTACGCAGAAACAACTGCGTTTCATGATCTTCATCAGGAGGAGATCTGGCGGCTGGTCCAGGACCAAGCAGATGCAGCGGGACTCAAGAAAGGTGAATACCTTCAGCACATATCACCGGATCCCGGCTCGTTAACACAATTGACTAATGATCTCGTTTGGTTTGCGGTCGAAGTTCGGGCCCAGGAGCTGCATGCAGAGGCACCTGCAGCTGGAGCTTCTAGATGACCATCGTTGTCGTTTGGCTGTGCCTTCTCTTCATGTTCCCAGGTTTCACATTAGCTGGCACTGGGATCCTGATGCTCTCGCTCGTTGGCATACTGTAATGCCGTCTCGTCTCGTTTCTAGAGTTGCACCCCCCTGCGCAGAAGCTTTTGCTGGAGTACAGGACTGGCGCTGGGAAGCTGATGGTAAAGCTCGGTCTCGTTTGAAAGAATGGATAACATCTGTGTTGGATTACTATGGAGTTGAGCACCCAGCGCAGAAGCTCTGATGGAAACTATAATACAGCGATAGGTTTTTACTTTAGAATGATTCTAAAAGATAATTGTTGCATTAATATATAAGATACGATAAGACATTAGGATTAAACAACAAAGGAGAAAAGTTATGGGACTAGACCAACACGCACACCTTCGAGGTCATAAAGTAAATTGGGAAAAATACTATGATGATGACCAAGAAGAACAATCAAAAGTTTTCGTGTGGAGAAAACACGCAAGACTTCAACAGTTCATGGCGAAGAAGTGGGACGAACAAAACGCACACCATGAGCATGACGGGTCGCTTTCACATTTAGGTTTTAATTCTGATTGTGATGCACCTGTATATATAACCCAAGAGGTTGCCAAAGAGTTAGCCGAACAAATACAAGAGGGCTTTAAGGATTATCATGCCGAAGATGGTTTCTTTTGGGGGCAACAGTTCCAAGAGGATAGCGTCAAGGAGTACAAGGAACAAGACATCAAGTTCCTTAAATTCTGTGAGCAATCTATCAACGAGAGTAAGGTCGTTGAATATTGGTGTAGTTGGTAATGGCTAAAAATAAAATTAACGAGGCGACAGCTGTCGCCTCGTCTCGTCCTCGTGCTGAGGGTTGGGGCTTAACTGTTACATGGAGATATCCAGACGGCACATGGAACACCGAAACAATAACTGATTTCCCAGAACATTTAGGTATTACTATAAATGAATGGTTGCAAGATTATGAGAAAGATTAAATGCTATTAATACTATTGCTAGACCTAACAAACTTAATTAAAAAAAAGATAAATAAACTATTGCATAAGATTTAATAAGATATATAAAGAGAGGGTATTTATAAAAATACATAACTTAACAAAGAGGTAAAAATGCAAACAGCAAAAAAGCTAAAGCAAGACGAAAAAAAAATAGTCCTAGCTTATGCAACACTAAAGCTAAAAGCAAATAGACTTAACAAAGAGTTAGACACAATGAAAGAACACATTGTTAATCTATTTGATAGAACAAACCAAAACTTAATCATTGTTCAAGATGAGCATGGAAATAGTTTTGGATTGCAAAAGATTAACAGAGTTAGAAAATCTTTTGACAAAGATAAATTTAAATTAGCACATTTAGATTTATACAATGCACACCAAAAGCAAATTGCTTATTGTGAATACAAAGCTATTGGCGAGGTATCAAATGCCCAATAATGATTTGATTAACATAGCTAATGTATTGAGTGAGAAGTTAAACTCAAATGCACCAACTTCACTTGCTGACATGGTGGTGGACAATGGGCAAAAGAAACAACTCAACTATGAGATCATGTTCCAACTGTTAATGGGAGAATGTGAAAAACATATCTTAGAGAATGTTGGCAACCCAATAGTTGACGAGTTCAAGGACAACATACTCAAAAAGTTTAGCACACTTGTTCAAGCTATACACAACACAGAATAACTAACACTAACCAATGGCGCGTTATACTACGCGCCATTGGTGTATCTATCGCACACCTATAGCAAGGCTCATAATCAATCTCAAAATCGTTTTTAATTTTTACGCCATCAGGGTTCGCGTTGCCTGGCTAGGTTTTTTGTAGCGAAAGGGTTTACAAAGTAGGTTATATAGATACACTAGGGTCCCAAACGAGATGAAAATAGAAAATTTAACTGAAGAAGAATTAAAAGATATAATTCTTAAAAAACAATTAGAGTGGATCAAGTTATGCCAGGATAATTTTTTAATTTTTGCAGAGTCTGTTTGGCAAGATTTTATTTATCGTAAAACAAAGGACCCAAAGAAGTATGGGCACCATCAAATTATTGCTGAAGCATTTCAAGATGTTGCAGATGGTGATGCAAAGAGGCTCGTGATCAATATGCCACCACGTCATACTAAATCTGAATTTGCTTCTTATCTATTCCCTGCTTGGTATGTTGGTAAGTATCCTAAGAAAAAAATTATGCAAGTATCACACAACGCTGAATTAGCTTCAAGGTTCGGTAGCAAGGTTCGTAACTTAATGAACACCAAGGAGTATAAAGAAATATTTGGAAATGTTACACTAAGAGAAGACAGTAAAGCAAAAGGCAGGTGGGAAACCAATCATGGTGGAGAATACTTTGCAGCGGGTGTTGGCGGTGCTATTACAGGACGAGGGGCCGATTTGCTTATCATTGATGATCCTCACACGGAACAAGATTCCTTGTCCGATACAGCTATGGAACGTGCTTACGATTGGTACAGTTCAGGACCCAGACAACGTTTACAACCCGGTGGCCGTATTCTTGTAGTCATGACTCGTTGGGCTACTGATGATCTTACAGGAAGGTTGGTTAAGGCACAAAGTGAAACTAAAGCAGATCAATGGAAAGTAATTTCTTTTCCTGCAATTATGCCAGATGATAAACCTGTATGGCCTGAGTACTGGAACAAAGAAGATTTAGATTCTGTTAAAGCTTCAATCTCTACAAAAAATTGGAATGCACAATACATGCAGGACCCAACCTCAGAAGAGGGTGCAATTATAAAAAGGGATTGGTGGCAGGATTATAATAAAGAAAATTTACCAAAGTTACTACATGTCATACAAAGTTATGATACTGCATTTTCTAAAAAAGAAACTGCAGATTATTCTGCTATTACCACCTGGGGGGTATTTGAACCTGTGGAGGGTTATGAAAAAGCAATTATATTATTAGATGCTCAAAAGGGACGTTATGATTTTCCAGATTTAAAAAATGTAGCACTAGAGCAATATCATTACTGGGAACCGGAAACCGTGATCATTGAAGCTAAAGCTAGTGGTACACCACTAATTCACGAACTTAGACGTGCAGGAATTCCTGTAATTGATTATGTTCCAGCTAGAGGACGAGACAAGCATACTAGAATAAACTCTTGCGCACCTGTATTTGAGTCTGGTATGGTGTGGGCACCTTTAGACGAACACTGGGCACAGGAAGTAATTGAGGAATGTGCAGCGTTTCCTAACGGTCAGTATGATGACTATGTTGATTCTATGACCCAAGCTGTGTTAAGATATCGGCAAGGTGGATTTGTTTCAACATATTCTGATGATTGGGATGATGACCACATTAAAGTAGAAAAAGAATATAAATATTATTAGGAGATTCTATGAGTCCAAAACAAAAAAAGATAGCTGCCAAAGCTCCACCACCAAATGTTTTTAATGAAAAAGATTTAGCTGTTCTAAGAGAAGAAAAAGCAAAAGGCAGAGGTATGGGTTTACAAGATGAA
>WLWE01000826.1_pt1 | contig 25405 bp, 11 predicted proteins | sample 6718301 | NCBI WGS metagenome assembly WLWE01 (sample SAMN12718691, study PRJNA515312) | sponge metagenome | isolation source: marine sponge | host: Mycale hentscheli | place: New Zealand: South Island, Marlborough, Capsize Point | collected 2003-05-01 | reverse complement strand
AAGGACGATCATGAGTTCTATAAATAGCGCCTGCACTCAGAGAGAATTTTTTACCAATTGGAAGCTTAGCTCTTAGTTCCGCTGATTTATAATCAAAGTTTATTTTACCTTGCTTTCTACTTTCTATTTTTACCATGTGGTATTTACCACTGTGTTTTAAGAAATATCTGTGATTTTTAAACACATCATCTCTTGATCTTTCTTTTTCAGTATGAAATACATATTCAAAACCTTTAACGGCTGAATTAGGAGCAACCATAGATACGTTAGATTCAGTACCATCATAGTATTGTTTACCTTTTATTTCATAATCAAACCTTGCTACCTTACGAATACCAAAACCATAGCGATAATCATAGTCGTAATAGTCTGTACCATCTACTACAACAGGCACGTCGTACAAGCTACCATTAGGATTTGTTCTTACAAAATAGCTAGGAGCATTTTCTTTAGAGTTTTTAATATCACCAGACACATACACCGTGCTGTATTTTAAAAAGTCTTTAAATAATTTTTTTTTATCTTGAGCGTTAGCAGATACCGCAATAACCGCCGCAAATAGGACAAATAGGGTTTTTTTCATTTCTCATTATTTGTAATTTTTAAACATTAATTTATAAAGCAATTTGTTCCAAGCTTGCTGCAACTTGTCAATAAATTTTTTCATGTTATGGTTTTTTATAGTATTGTATTAACCCGTCGTATCTTTCTATAGCTACATAATCAACACCTAATTTACCACTAGGTTTACCAGATTTTGGGCCTGTAAATGGCACCCGTTTTGTAAAGCCCATAGCTTTAGCCTTGTTAACATCTTTTTTAAACTTTTCTTTTATTTTTTCTTCATCTTTAGCCTCTTTATCTATCGTGCTTTGTCTACCCCAATATGGTAATCCAAAGTTCCAACCTGACCAACCTAATGCTAAAGCAACTCTTTGCCACGTTTTAGTTTCTTCATCAGTAGCTTGCCTTAAGTTATTAAGCTTTTGTAAAGCTCTATCAATAGGTAAGTTTGTAGTAGCAGATATTATTTGAGCTACAGCTAAATAAGCTGGGTTATCTATGCTCCAACCTCTTTTCTTAATTTCTTTCATGTTCCAATCAAAAGTCTTAGCAGCAGTTCTTAACTTACGAACTTTAGAATCTAATACTGGTGATATATCAAACACATTCCACACTGCATCTCTGTATTGTGTTGTTTTCTTTTCAGACTCACTAGCTATTCTCATTAAAACATTTTTAACAGTAGATATTATAGCTCCACCGAAACCAAGACCGAATAATAAAGAATCAGCCATACCATTTACTATGCTTGCGGCTTTATCTTTTTCATCTTCATCTGGCTCATCATCAAATGCTAAGCCAAATAAAGCTTGTTGCATTGCGTTAAATATTAAGTTTTGAACACCCACGTAATATATAATACTAGATAAATTACTAAGATCACTTTCACGCTGAGTCATACCTGGTTTCGTACGTCTGTTGTAAAGATCTTTTATAGACTTTTTAGTTTTTCTATTATACTGCATCGTAACATTTTGAAACGATAATATAATACGACCAGCAAAACTAGCTTGTTGAGCTGATATTTTACTAGGATTACTTGACTGTTGTGTTTCTTCTGCTATAGCGTAGAAATCATCAAACGCTTGCTGATCTGCTTCAGCTTCAGTATATAATTCACCGGTGTCTTTGTTTACTCTATTTTGTAAAGATTTTTTTCTGTTTATAAAAAATGTAGCACCACCTGTAGCAATAGCAACACTGTCCATAATTCTTGTAATTGCAAAACCTTTATCAAGAAGATAATTGATCATACCTTTTACACCACCTTTTCTACCAGCGTCAGTTAATTCAGCTTCGTTTACATTAATCTTAAGACCATCACGTCTATTAATTAAATAATCAGAGTTTAATAGTTTTAATACTGTTGGAAAATAATCTTTACTAACAAACGCTTTAGCGGCATCATATATATTATTATCACCCCAATTTATAAAATTTACATTAGATATTAACTGAAGTAATCCAGATCTCATGTTAAAGAACATGACTGCACCAACAGAAGCGTTAAGCCAATCAAGCATTTCATTAACAATACGAGCTCCACCACCCACAAAAACAGGTCTGTTACTACCAGTTCTCATTCTACGTAAAGAATCTTCTAATGCTTCTCTAAATTTACTACCGTATATAGCTTCAATCTTGTTTAAATTTTCTTTAGAAAATATAATATCTGCGTTTTCATTAAACTCAGTCATTAGTTTCTTTCTAAACCCAGTTTTTAAACCTTGCATTATATCTGAAGCAATATTACCAGACAACCAGTTTTGAGTTGGAGCTGGGTATTGTTCTCCTTTTTGTATTAAAGCAACTTCATCAGCAAATACATTTAACTCGTTGTCTGCTTCAACCGCTTTAACTAAAGCGTTTATATCTCTTTGAGACATGCCAGGTATATCCATACCTTGTTTATTCCACATGTAAACTCTAATAGCTTGTGACTTTGAATAAGGACCAACACCTATTTCTTCTAGTAACGGGTTTTTACCACGCTTGCTTCTTAAATTAGGAAACTGTTTTTTAAGTTCAGCAAAATCATTAGCAACAGATACCTGGGCTGATATTAATTCTTGTTCAGCTTTGTTGTAAGGATCCATCAAGTTTTCTTTTATAAACTTAGCGTGAGCATTACCTTGAGCTCCTTTACCCATAAACGCGTACATAAGACCCATAAAGTCCTCTGCTGATGGCGTAATTGTAAATTGTTTTATAAATCTTTTAAATGCTCCTTTATCTTTTTGTTGTCCTTCTAATCTTCCTCTAGCATCAGAATATTTTTTAAATGCTTCTTTACCAGTAACTTGCTCTAATTGTCTATTAAAATCTTTATCTAGGTTTCTACGTTTACTAGCTTTTGCTTGTTGTACTTTGTTTTTTACATCAACAGCGTCTAACACAGCTTTAACACCTGCTACATTAGCAAATGAATCATCAGCAAAATAAAAGTCATTGTAACCTTCGGCTGTTTTATTTAAAACCCAATCAGCTTTTGCTTGTGGAGATCCATCTTCTAAACCTGTTATATTTTTTAAAGGTATATTTATACCTATTGCGTCTAAAAATGTTTTAATTGACGCTGCTGATATTTGAGGTCTTGCTGTAAGAACAAATATATCTTTACTACCAAACTTATCTTGTCTTTTTCTAGCTAGATCAGCTAATGGACCTTCTTTAGTTATTTTAGACACGTTTTCAAAGTTAGTAAAATCAAATGTAGCGCCATTTTCTGTAAGCAAATCTGCTTGTTTAGCAAACTCAGCTGCTGATATTTCTTTTGTAATACCATTAGGCATATTAACTATTACTTTTTCTTTTGTTCTAGCTAAAGTGTCATCAAAATCAAATACACTAATACCTCTTCTTTTAGACTCTAATTTTGAAGCTTTAACTTTTGTTTCGAAAGAATTAAGCATTGTTTTTTTAGCAGCATCTGGAGTAACTCCTTGTTTTAATGGACCGCCTAGTTTATCAGCATTTTTGTTTACTTGTGTTTGCTCAGATTTTTTAACTGGCACAGCAATATCTAGTTTTTTCTTTAAAGTAGAAGATTTTAGCTCACCATCAACTTGCAAATCATAAATTAATTCATTTTGATAGTGTATTACCGCTGCAATATCATTACCAGCTTTATCTTTATATTGACTTTTATCTAAACTTAATCCTAAACTTTCAGCTACTGTAACAACTTCGCCTTTATTATTTGTTGTTATATATTCATTTAAGTTTATACCACCTTCAGTATCGATGCTGTTTAAGTCTGTGTGTGCATATCTAATCCAAACACTAGAGTTTTCATTATTAAAAAATTCTTGAGGCGCACTGACTTTATAAAATATATTTACTTTAACATCATCAGTTTTTAACAATTGACCTTGTTGATAGTTGTTTTTAATAAACTTAAAATCAGTTTTAACCCTACCTTTTAACGCCATGTCTAAAACAGTAGTAGAAACTATATTTGCAGGCATTGTATGTTCAGCTACATAATCATTAGTTGCTTTTAATTTAGAATTAGAAAAAAAAGTAATAGGAGCTAAAGATCTAATAGGGTGGGTAGATAACGCGCTGGAAGTACCAAGCCATTCAGCCCAAAAAGCAGCTTTTTCTGTATTCACACTACCATCTTCGTTTCTAATTTCTTGCTCAATAACACTAGCAACATTTTCTAATACTTTTATTTTATCTTTTTGTAATTGTTGAAAATCTTTATTTTTTAAAGTTGATTCTCTTTTATTTGGTGGTATTTTTTTATAATTTTTTTGTTCTTTAGCAGCGTCTTTAATAGTATTTTTATAAATAGGGTTTCCTTTTTTATCAACTCCATCTTGAATTCTTATTCCTTTTATATTTTTTATTTTATTTTTATCCAAAGTAATTATGCCGTCGCTGTTGGTTTTAACAAAACTTTGTAAATTGTTTTTTTCTATAAACTCTTGACTTAAAGCTGTGTCAAAAATAGAATCAAAATCAGCTTTGCTAGAAAACATAGCATTGTTATCATAAAAACCAACTGAGAAAAAATCTAAACCTAATTTAGGTAGTGAAGCTATAGTGGTTTCATTTCTTATTTTTCTACCTTTATCAGTTAATTGATCAGCTCTTAAAAACTTAGGTTTATCTTTTTTACTAAACACGAGTTTACCATCTTTTACTTGCTGAACCCTATCTTCACCTGTTTTAAAAGTTAATCTTGATATATTATTATCTTTTAATACTTGGCCTACACCTATTCTTCCTACTTTACCTAAATCTTGTAATCTTTTAGCATCAAACACATTTTTACCATCTGTTTTTGATTTAGGTTTTCTACGCTTAGCAAACTTAGCGCCTGACTGAACCCTTTTAGCTTGTGATGGTTGAGCTGTTTCCAATATACGATTACGTATATGTAACCCTAACAACCCTCTAATAGTTTGACCAACTCTATCTCTATATATAACTTTTTCTGGTTTAGTTCTAATAAGATCCATGTAATCTTTTAATGAACCAGTTAGCTTACCATCTGTATACAAAGCATCTCTTACATTTTTAGGCACAAATGTTCCTTTACCAAAATCATCTTTAGTTTTAGGTAGTCTAGCAAAATCATCTTTAGCGTTTTTAAGTAAAAATTGTTTTGCTTTAGTTAATCCGTCAGCATCTGTTTTTTGAAAGTTTCTTGTTTTATCTGTAATAGTTTGTGGATTAATACCAAACTCTTCACCATATATATCAGCAACTTCTTTAGGTATATTACGAGTTTCTGAAAACTTAACATCTTTACCTTTATAAACTTTTTGTACTGCTTCTGTAATTCTAGTTTCAGTCTCAGGTTCTAAACCTGTAGTTTCACTAGGTTTTTTAGCTAACTTAGTTGTATCTATAGTTTCTGTTTCTGTAACTACTTCACCTCCAGCTTGTTGTAATTCTTGACCAGACCTACCAGTTCTATCAGCGATAGCAGCGTCTATTTCAGGTTTTCTAGTTCTAATTGTTTTAACTAAATACGTGCTAACTTGAGCTGGTGCAGAACCAGCATCTGGATCTAATGAAAAACCTTCTAGCGCACTTGTATTTCTAGCAGAATATTTACCTTGACCAGAACCTTCAAACGTACCCATTAATTGATCAATAACAACTTCTTTAGCAGCATTCATTTCTTGCTGACTATTTATGTTTAATAAAGGACTAATTAACCCCCAATTTTTTTCCGTAATAGCTTGAGCTGTATCAAACCTAGTTTCACCTCCAGTTTTTATTTCAGATATTAAAGCTTGTTGAAGCAGCGCATTATCTTCTTTTATTAGTTCTTGAGCTAGTGGTGTTACAACTGATGCTGGTTTAGATGCTTTAGGTTGAGTAGTTGTTTTACCTTCCTGCATACCTGCAACTGCTTTTTTAACACCTTTAGACAAACCTTTACCTCTAACAATATCTCTATTGTAATCTTTTATAAAGTTTAAAACATCTTTTCCGTTTTTAAAACTAACGTTAATACCTAAAGACTGTAGTGCTCTTCTTATAAAATCACCTATTTTAGTTAAAGCATTTTCTTTTATTTTTATTTCACCAGATGTTAAACCTTCACTTGTTAACGCCATAACCTCTTCCATTAACATAGCATCAGTATAATTAGGATCATTAGCGTAATTTTCTAAAGCAGCAGTAATAGTTTCATTAACTTCTATATCAGGATTATTTATAAGTTCTTGATATAAGTCTTTACCAAGTTTTGTTTTAAAAGAATCATCAGCATTGTTTACAAGAGCGTGCAGCACTTCGTGTTGATCTGTTGTAACAACATTATCTTCAGCTGCAACTTCTTGGTTTATTACTATTTCTTGTGAACCATCTTCCATGGTAACAATAGTTCCATAATTAGTAGAATTTTTTTCATCTACATTACCACCTTTTTCTCTTAAATCTTTTAATTTATTTTCAACATCTTTTGTGTTACCTCTAAATATAGGTACATTTAATTCGCTGGCTATAATATCAGATCCTTCTTTTGTTTTTTCAGTTTGTTTTTCAAAAGATATTTCTTTTAATCTAGTATTTATTTCGTTTACCCTATCAGTTTCTTGTGTTGTTAAAGCAGAGTCATTAACTTGTTTTATTTTTTGTTGTAACTTATTTTTTTCAATTAATAAAGAAGCAGCTTCAACATTTTCATTTAAACCTAGAGGTTTTAATTGTTGAGTAGCTTGAGTTACATCTCTAAAATTTTCTTGTATACTATTAGCTTGTTCTTGATTTATTTTACCTAATTCTAAATCTTTAGTAACTTGTTGGTCTAATATTGTTTTAGCTTTTGGTGTTTGTGCTATTTTTAATTCTTCTAAACCACTAATTGGTTTTGATAAATCTACAGGTGTAGAATAAACTTCTGCAATATTGTTAACGTTAAAATCAGGGTTTATTTTTGCAACACTTTTATTTATTTTATTAATAGCTACCGCTTCTTGTATACCTTGTTTTACTTGAATTACATTTATAGGTCCAGCATATGTAGCTCCACCACCTAAACCTTGTAAAAACGCATCATTAACTCCTTCAAACGGATCTTTACCATTTATCATGTTTTGAGTTATCTGAGTTGCAACTTCTTCTATACCTTCACCTAATGCGCCTGCTGGAGCTCCTGCTTTTTTAAGAGCTTGCTCGTACATTTCAATTAACCCGTTTCTAAATACTTTTGCTCCTTGTTGTTTTCCCTCTTTTAATAATATGTCTTTATATACTTTACCTAAAGTCCCACTACCAATAGCGGAAAAAACAGTTTCAGCACCTGCTAAACCTATTGCTTTAGCTGTTAAATCAAATTCACTAGCACCTGGATTTTCTTCTCTTAATCTTTCAAGCTCGGGTCCTAAGAACATAGGTGTTGAACCCGCTGCTAATCTTGGTATACTTGTAGCAGATCCCCCAGCCATCATACCTATACTTACAGGTGCGCTTTCAGCTAAACCACTACCTAACTGTTTAAAACCATCTGACCAATTACCTTTTTTAAAGTTTTCATAAATACCTTTAGTGTCATAATTTTCATTATTCCAAATAGCTTGTTCTTTACCTAGTTTTTCACTTTCTTTTTGATAAAACTCTAATAAAGGATTTGTTATACCAAATTCTTCTTTAAATTTTTTAGAACTTAATTCATATTTTTTTGGCAATATACCAGCATCTACTAACGCATTTTGTGGCCAAGAAAATATATCATAAAAACTTTCACCTAAACTAAACATCATTTCACCTAGAGTTGTACTACCTTTAGCTAAATCTACAGTTGCAAGTTTTTCTAAATAAGATTTTTTAGCTATTTTATCTTTTTCTATTTGTTCTTCGTCTTGTACACTTCTTAAAGCTGTGTTGTAATCTTCAATAGATTTATTTAACTCAGTTAAAGTATCATTATACATTTTAATTCTATTAGGAGAATCCATGGCATCCATTTCCATATCTCCTCCAGATATTTGAATTAAATCAGTTTCTAGTTTATTTATATTGTTTTGAGAGTTTTTAAAATCAAACTCATCCGTGTTTATTTCAGGTTCTATAGGTTCTGTAGCTGAAGCAATAGTTAAAGGTATAGGTTTTTCTTCTACAACTTCTTCAACCTCCTCTTCAACTTGTGGTTGAGGATTATTTTTCTTCCATTCCTCTACTTTAGTATATATCTCTTCTTGAGATAAATTCTGATTCTGTAAAGAAATAACGTATTCTTGTAGAGTCATTTAACTTAATTTATTATCTTGTAAGAACTTATCAGCTTTTGCTTTTTTACCTTCTTCTAAATCAAACAAAGCTGCATCTGCTTGTACTGTAGGTATTTGATTAGTAGTAAATTGTTTTAAATAGTTATTCATAAAATACTCTTTATACTTAACCATAAATAATTCTTTTTTATCTTGCATTAACGGCAAGTCTTCTTCATATGACCAAGCTACAAAACCAGCATTAGCGTTTTGAGCCATTTGATCATCTTCTGATACACTAGTACCAACACCAATAAATACATTCCACGCAGCAACTACTGATTGTTCAGAGCTTAGCATACCTGCAACTTCAGCATTTATAAATGGAGTTACTTTTCTTTCAATTTTATCTAAATCAAATTTAAGTAGGTTTCTACCCTTACCCATACCTATATCTATAATTTCATAATCATAACTACCATCAGAATTTTTTAGTACAAATTCATCTGCTATTTTAGCGCCTGGCATTAATTCACCTGTTTCAGGATTACTAGATCCACCAGCCATAACACCAACTTCACCTAATAATCTTAACATGTCTTTGTTTATATCTGGAGTTGTAGCTACTATATCTGTTCCTGACTCCATTAGAGCATCTAGAGAGTCACTATTTATTACAAATGGCATATCTAGCATAGGACCTTCAAAAATCATTCTCTGTGATCCATTTTCTAGTAACTGTAGAGAAGCATTATAACCATCACTTTTAGCAAATGTAGGTTTACCAGTTAGTATTGCGTTAGCTACAGCATAAGCATAATTTTGATTAACATCATAATACATGTCATTAGTAACTATAAGTTGAGATCCAATATTGGTTAGAAAATCTAATGATTTATTTGGAGCTTCCATTAAAAATTTTAATCTATCTGTTTCATATTTACAACCAGGTTCGATACATTGGTTATTATTTAAAGCTGTTTTTAATTCGGCATATACTTTACCTGTATTTTCATAAGCTCTGTCTAATATAGCAAAGTTATAATCAGCTGTGCTAGCTATATAAGCAGGGTTATAACCTAAAGCATTGCTTTGGTTTAATTGTTTTATAAACAGATTAATTTTTATATTTTTATTTTCCATTGTAATTTATTTATGAACCCCAATCAGCACCACCTAGTATACTAGCCGCGGCACCAATACCTCCTGTTAACGCTGCAGTTGAGTCAGCGCTTGCTTGAGCAGCTGCTCCACGTAAAGCACCAACTTGATTAGATAATCTATTAAGTTGTTGCATATCTCTTGCTTCTTGTTGTTGAAACATATATTGTTCACCTTGTACATCGGCCATTTGTTGTCTTTGAGCTTCAGCCATTTGTTGTCTTTGTAATGTAGCTTCACCTGCGGCTCTTTGCTTTTCATTAGCAACTTCTTGAGATTCAATATTAGCAGCTATGTTTTTCTTACTTTGCAGTGCGGCTTGTGCTAAAGCAGTTGCGCCACCTGCGCTACCACCAGTAGCTCTTATAGTGTCTAAGGTATTTGCTAAAGCTATATCAGTTTGCTCCATTTGTATTTCAGTAGCTTTTGTAGCTACAGATAAATTAGCAAAAGGATTTGATAACATACTACTTAAATCCGTTATATTAGAATAAGGATCTGTTATTTCTTGTCTATTTGCTTCTAGTTGATTTAGTTTTGCTTCTAAACCTCTAGCTTGGTTTTCTCTACGTCTAGCTTCACGTCTAGCTCTACTAGATCCGAATATACCACCTATTAAGCTTACTGCTCCACCTATTATTGCTGCTGCTGGCATAATGTTAAATTTTTATTGTTAATATCCATTACTTGAATCAAATTTTGCTCCTACTGAAAATAATATTTTTGCACCACCTGGATTTGTTGATGTATCTGTTGCGAACGTAGCAGTTGTATAATAACCTTTTATACCACTTATTGCATCTCCGAATATTATTTCTCCATTTGTTGGAGTTGAATTATTTATTATATTTGCCACATAGGCATTTTCTTTTCTACTAAATCCTGCGTGATACCTTGGTACTGGTGGATTAACTGTGCCAAAACCATTTGGTGGAGCTAATGCGTAGTTAGCTCTAGTTATAGCATTACCATTAGCATCAAAAGCATATTCACCTCCGTAATAACTAGGTATAGAAGTAATTGTATCATTGTTATTTTGATAAGCTCCAGTTGCTGGATTTATATCTTCACCTGTCGCGGTTGAAACTAATGATTTTAACTCCCAACCATTACCACCTTCATAACTGATTGTGCTAAAAACTTTAGATCTTACTGGCTCAGGATTAAATATTACAGTTATGGTACTTTGATAATCTGTTCCATAAAATCTTCCTCTTGGAACTGTTTGATCATAATGTATATACAATCCTTGACTATTTGTACTATAAAAATTATTTCTTATACTAAACATTTGATCAGGTCTATAATCAAATAAACTAGTCCAACCTTGTACGCCTTCATCATAAGTAATAGTATTGTAAACTGGAGAAGACTTATATAAATCACTTTGCTGTGTAGATATTACATATTGATCATTGTATATATCCCAACCACCTATAGCAAAACCTGTACTTCCTCCAGCATCTAAATTATTTAATTCATCTCTAAAAAAGTCTCTCATGCCTAGTTGAGATATTTCTACAATACTAGAACCTCTAAGAGATAAAACTACATTATTATTTTTATCCGTGAAGTATTTATTATTTCCATATACAGCAAAGCTTTCTGGGTTTTTACTAATACCATATTTACCTGGTATTGGCTGTATAACACCTATTACTAAGTTGCTAGATGTAACAGCTCCACCACCTTCTGCTGAATATATAGCGTCTTTATCAATTAAAGCTCTACTAACTTTATTTTCTTGGAATACGAATAGATTTGTATCTTCTGCATATAGTTTTTGCACGCTTCCGTTTGCGGGATCAGCAGCTTTTTCAATATCGTCTGCTGTTGAAAATACATTTGTTTCATTTATACCAGTTCTAGAGTTAAATATACCTGAATATATTAATGCATTAAACCTAGTATATGCTGCTGGTTCAGCTTCTACTAAATAAGCCTTCGCACCATAATCTACAGATGTATTATTAAAACCACCTCTTATTCTTGATTCTTCAACAATGTAATCTTCAGCTTCTCCTACAGAATTATCTTGTGGATAACTACCATTAGCGTTGGCTGGTATACCATATGAGCCATTCCAAATAGGATCATTACTAACACTAATCTTCTTTAATATAAAAGAGTTAAAATATTTTATTTCAATACTTGCGCCCATATCTTATGATTACATGTTTTATATTATTTCTACTGCATAAGCAGATATGTCTTCAGCTACAAATGTTCCAAGACCAGTGTTACAACCAAATCCAGAACCATCACAACAATCATTACCACCCATTGTTGATGGATTTTGTAAAAATAAAGTTTCAGTGTCAGCGAAACTAGTCGTTGAAAAATAAAGTTGGCCGTTATTTTCAATACTTGGTCCTGGGTTTGCGCTTGTTTTATTTATTGTTAGTGTAGCATTATCACCACTGGTTCCATTTGCTAATTGCAAAGTAGCATCATCTGGATTTGTACAAGGAATTGCTCCATAATAATAATATCCATTTTCAGAAGCTACAGGTGATCCCGATATTTGAAATCTTACAACTGACTGTGTATTGCATTGACTTGGATCACCATCACATAAGTATGTTGTTTTTTCATAATTACTTACGTAAACAGCTCTATTTAATTTAACTTGGTAAACACTTTCTATTGCTTCACCAGCATCTGCAAATTCTAGTGTTAAATTATAATCAGCAGCAGCTATTGTAGGACTTGCTATAAAAAATTTTGATTGAAGTTGAGTAGCAACAACTGAATTACTTAAAGTAAAATAATCACTTATATTTTCATCTTGACCTATAGGATTTCCATTTTTAGTTAACTCAGTTATACTAACACTGTAATCTTGAGTTCTTAAAGTAGTATTAGCTGCGCCATTATGAGAATTTATAGTAGTCAATGCACTTGTATTAGTTCTATCTGTATATACTGGATTAGTTCCTAGAGAAGTTATTTGTGGCGCTTTATTTATAGGACCAAAATTATTTCTTGTAACAGTGACTACAGATGGTTCACCATTAATTGTTGTTTCTATCAGTAATTCAAAAGTAAATAATCTAGCGGCAGAATCATTACCAAAAAATACATTATTAAAATAATCTCCAGTTGTTTCTATATTAAAACCATTTGTACCAACACCTCCAGATTGTGTTAAAGTAAAATAATCGCTTACATCATTCCCCTGATTAGTTGCATCTACAACACTTGTTAAAGTTACATCTAATTGAGTTACTCCTCCTGACAAAACATTAGGTATGTTTACTCCAAATTGATTTACAACATTAAAGTCTGAAGCCAATATATCAGCACCAGAAGCAATAACCTCTGTCCAACTAGTGTCAAAACTATCTATATCAGCACCACCATCACTTTTCGACAGTATTAAATGATTTAAATCTGATATTAAACCTGCAGTTGTAGTTTCCCAATATATATCTAAATTGGAAATTACTGGAGAAGTTTCATATACGGCTAAATATTCTAATCCTGGTATTATATCCTCACCTTGATGTGGTGATGCAAAACCTCTAGTAAACTCTACTTGTTCATTATCTAAAATTGTTATAGAGTTATTAAGTTTAATAGTATATCTTGAAGGAGAAGCTGCTGGCCCAGAAACACTTGTCACATATGTGCCTTCAGGTATTCCTACACTACGCATTATGTAATTTTCAAAAATAGGACCTGTGTAGCTTACAATATAAACATCACCACCAGCATCAATATTACCACCTGTCAATATAGTTCCACTTACAGTTATATAATTAGTAGTAGATAATTGACCTATTTTGTTTTCAGTACTAATTCTAGCAATTAACGGATTTGATTCAAATAAATAAAACTGCGGAAAATCATTTGGTCTAGGTTGACTTAAAGGATTATAATTAAATAAATCATACATAGTAGAAATAGTAGAAACAGTATCCGCTGTTCTACCTGGGTAATATTGTGTGTTTGCTTTACCTAAATTTGTAGCTGCTTTATCTGTATTATAATTTATTAAAGCATTAGTATTTTCTACTCTACCAAATAATCTAACAGAACTTCTATATTGTTTTTGATCAGGGCCAACTTCACTTAAATCTCTAGGTACTTTATTTATATTATCATTTATTAATACAGCGTGAGAAGTTTGACCAAACTCTTTAACTGTAGAAGGTGTTATAAATAAATTTGTATCATCAACTAATGTAACAACTTGATCTAGTTCAATTGAAGCTGCTAAATTATTAGCATCAAGATTTACTGTAACTATTTTTGTCCCCTCTGGAATAGTAACACCAGCAGTCTCTGATGAAACAATACCTCCTACTTGTATAATACCATGTGGATCATCTAAGGTTATTGTAGCGCCAACTGCATAAGTACCGCCAGTTGGTACTATAGTATCTCCTTGCCCAGTTTGTGGATAAGAAGCCATAATACCTGGTAAATATACGTTATAATATTCTTGTTCTGTTTGTTTTACTACAATTTTATAACTATACCAACCAAGTGGATTATAATCCGGACTTGTCGTGTCACCGTTATAAAGACCTGGCCAACCAGTTTGTGGATTAGGTTGTGCTGGTGATATAGGATTATTAAAGAACATTTTTAATGAATCACCTGGAAAAGTTTTTTGTGTAACATTATCTTCTATATATCCAGCGTAAACAGTATCTCCAATAAATGTAGATGAACCAACTGTTACTGTATCATTATTATTTGATAATATAACAGATGATTGTCTACCAAATCTATCAGAAAATACAACTCCTACTTGATAGTTTCTATTTTGTTTTACTGAACTATTAGGATATTCAACTAAACCAGTAGTGTCTGTGTCAGTACCAAGATCTTGAAATGTCAATGTTTCACCCGTGTTTAATCTAGGCACTGTTCTGTCTAATTGCAGATTAGGCGCAGAATAACTAGTTACAATGCCTATTAAAAAACCATTTGCGTCACCAGCATTTACGCTATTTTTCCAACCATAAACAGCATCTCCTACAACAGGGTCATCAGCGCTAGTTACGGTAATAGGTATATTTGTTCCTGCAGGTATAATTAAAGCACCTGTATTAACCGTAGCTTCAGCATTAGTTACTTTAAAATCAGATTTATCACTAACTTGTACATTATAATCTAATGATTCCGGCGGTGTATGTTTATTTTGGAAATTACCATATATAATTCTATTTCCTGATATTTCTTGAGCAAAAGCTTTTACTGGAACCTTATCAAACACTCTTAATAGCTCACTATCTGGTAATGTTTTAAAAGGTTTTGTAGAATTATAAGTATATTCATACGTAGAAGGATTTGTGGCAAATATATATTGATTAGATGTAAACGTGCCTGTCTGCGTAGTATCAACAACTAAAACACCTGAAGATGAATTATATGAAACAACTTTAGTACCAGCAACAACATTTCTTCCGTAAACTGGATCACCAGCTTTAAATTCACCCATTGAATTAATTAACACTAGAGTAGTTGGATCAGTTAAAGAACTAAATTGACCTATACCACCAGAATTATATATATCATTAATTGGTATTGTATCAACTACTCTAACAGCTAAACCATCAGATTCTTTATATAATATTTCTAATTCTTTTATTTTAAGATTATCTTGTAAAGAAAATTTTGTATAAGGAAGTGGAAATATTAATTTTATTTCATCTACTTTGTTTTCTACAAAATCAACAATAGTACTTCTATATGCTGCTGCTTGATCATCTTTATCTATACTCGGAGATTCTTGTTGTGTATACATAAAATACCCATCTTGTTTAGGTATAAATGCAATTTGAGTAAAAGGAGCAAATATAGAGTATTCATTATCATCAAATCTCCATCTGTAACTAAATCTTACAAATCTATCTTCTAAATACGCTGGATCACCTGCGAAATCAGGGTTATAATAAGGATTTCCATCAAAAACTAATTCAACACCCGCGATTAAAGCTGGTAAAAAAGGAGCTCCAACAGTTAAACTAGTTGTTGTTGTGCCAGTATCTACACTTGCTCCAGTAGAAACTAAAAAACCAGTAGTAGAATCTACATAATAAACTAGTTGACCAATTTTTGGATTAACACCTTGTAAACTACCTATAGGTATAGTGGCAATACCAGCGCCGGTAGAAGAAGTAGTTAAAGCGGTTCCACCAACAGGAGTTGTTTTACTAGTTACATCTTTCATTGTAGTTTCATAAGGAACACTTCCTCCTAAATCACTTTCTTGCCAAAGTTGTATTGGTTGATATGGATTATATTTTCCTACAGATATTTGATCTTCTGTTTGATAATATCTACTATTAGCAACAGCTCTTTCAATATTTATTTTTCTAGGTTGATTGCGATTATCTGTCCAAAACAACAAATTTTCTACAATATTAACACCATATATAGGAAATAATTGTGAGAAATTTAAAAACGTACCTGCAAATATCAAATCAACATAAGTATCTGTTAACGTATTATATTGATAAATTTTATGATTATAACTAGTACCTGATTGAATATAATCTACTGTAGCATTGTCTGTTACAAATAAATATATAAAATTATTAGTGTCATCAGTTACCCAACCAATACACTTACTATTTGCGGGAAAAGTTAAACCTGTTAGTTTATTACCTAAAACGTTTTCTAGTTCACCTACATCTGGACCTTCAGATTTACTAACCTGAACATTTCTGGCATCTCTATATTCTCCGTTTGGTATTAAACGAGCATCTAGGTCTTTATTTAATTTACCTTTAACAAAGGTGTTAACAACTTTTGCCATTAAATTTTAGTGTTTTATCCATTTAGATTTACCTCTCATAACTTGAGATATTTCTTCTAACTTAATATTTGATAATCTTATTTTAGCATTACGCAAAGCAGCGTATCTATCTTTTTTATATCTTTGAACTACACCTTCTGATACATTAGCTCTTGTAGATAATATGTTGTATGATATACTTTTATACATAGCTTCTTCAGCCATTTTAGGAACTTTAGTATCTAAATCATAAGCAAGACCATCTGATATATATTCAAATACAATTAACTTTCCTGTTAAATTGCTAGAAAAACTAAACTTACCTTCTCTTTCATTTATACCAAACCAACCATTTACTTGTGATCTTTGTGGATCAAGACCATATAATCTACCCCAATTCCAAGGTCCATTTAATCCATATAATTCTGGATTTGCAAAGCCAAAGTATTCAAAATCTGAATACCAGCTAGAATTTAATAATCTAGTGTTATTACTTTTCCATCTTGATTCTGTAATAGATGTTCCTTCTAAATCTTCACCAAAGTTATCTTGTGTTGGTACACCTGTTCCATCTTGTAATAAATTAGAATATGGATCAGTAGTTAAATTGTTAGCTGGGTAAATAGGTCTTTTAACACCTAGTTCATCTATCCAAGACAAGTTAACATAGTTAACGTAATCTTGAGGTATAATTAAAGATAAACTACTAGGTATTGTTAGTTCTTGAGATCTAATACTTTTTAATGTATCATAACTAAACTCTTGTAGTGATCTTTTAGCAAAGAAAATAACATCAGATTTTTTACATGTTTGAATTAATTTACCATCACCAACATAACCAACCATGTAGTTATTTACTATATCATTTAGTTTTAAATATTGGTAACCACCATAGTTATCTTCTACAGCTTGGCCGTAAGCTTTTTCTGCGGCAGTATTTCCGTACTTACCACCATCTAATATTTTAAGCTGTACTACTATAAAAACACTAACACCAGGGCTACCTGTTATAGTTATTGTGTTATTAGCTACTGTGTAAGCAGCTATATATTCTGTGAAAGTACCTGGTAAACCAGTAACGCTTGTATATACTTTAAAATTATTTTTAGCATAATTTTCATTAGTAGGGTCATAGTTACCAAAAACTAAATCAGTATTAAAAGTAGTAGCAAATGTTTGTCCAGCTGTATTACCTGCGTCTCCTCTAAAGCCTTGTGAACCTTGATAATATTGCGCGTTAGTTTCTGTTATTTGTGACATTATGATTTTTCGTTTTGTTCAACCTTAGCAGCATCTTGCATTGCTACCTGTATTACTTCAGGATCTCTTACAATTACACCAGCATATTTTAAAACACCTATTATTAAATTAGTTTGTTCTGATATATCTAATTGAAAATCTGTTGAAGTTGTATTATTGTATAAATACTGACCTAATGAACCAATAGTAAAAGCCCAGTTAGGTGCTGTTGGATTTACTATACAGTTAGCAATTACTGAATCTGGTTTTGGTGATATTTTCATAAAAACCTGACGTGTAGTTGATGGAGCAATTGCCACATTAGTTATATATGCTAAAGGATATTGAGCTGTAGGTTCAGTTAGTTTTGATCTAGTAATTTCATTATAATCACTTCTACTGCTAACTTGTGTTATAGAATCGTAACGAGGACCGTTACTTTGTGGGTTAGTTGTATTATAAGTAGATATAACTTCACCTATATTATACAAAGGTCTTGAACCTGCGTATATCCAGCCATCATTAGCGCCGTTATAAGTAAAGCTTGCTTCTTCTTCAAAAGGATACAGTTTGTAAGCATTGTTTTTAAACATATTAAAAAACTCTGTATCATTTTGGATATTTTGTTGATTAGGACGGTTTAATTGATTACCATCAGGAAAATATGATTCAAATATTTCTTGTTGTACCTGTACTGCTAAACTATTAAATTCAGCTGGTGGAATATAACCTCTTTGTTCTTTGTTTAAAATGTACAAGACTGTTGTGTATACTGTATTTATATTTACCGCCATTATATTTTTTTATTATAACACAGAGGCAACAAGCGCTGCCCCTATATTATTATCACTTGTTAATTAAGTTTTTTATCTATAGATTTATAGATTTCTACACCTTCATCTGTTTTTAAGAAAGCAGCAAAGGCTGAATATGGATTTTCATCAAATGGAACATTCATTAGTTTTCTATTATTAGATCCCCATGTAAACGTTCTTTGATCTTGAGATAGCATAATAACACCTGCTTCTTCAGCTCTAATAGCTAAGTTTCTAAGCATTACATTTTCATCTTTAACTAACTCAATAAATAAATGAGGGTTTCTTTTAGCAAATAAAAGTAAATCTCTTTTTATTTCTTTTGAACTCATAGAATTAACCTTTGATCCAAGCTCAACTCTCATTATTGCTTCTGCTTGATCAATCTCAATTGTTCTTGCAGCATTTAACGCATCGATTTCCCATTCAATGTTTTCAAGTTCATCTTCAGCATTTTTAACTGGTTTAAACTCGTAATACATTTTATCTTTTAAAGGGTGATATAAACTTAACAATTTCTGTAAAGCAATATTTTTAGCTGGAACATCAAGTCTACCATCTCTAAAAATAATGTGACCAAGAGTTGCTTCTCCTTTTTGCTCTTCTGCAAAAGGTGAACTCATATTAGTAGCATATCTTATTTCTTTTTGTTTTTGAGTTTTTGGATCAAACCACAATAAAGAGTGTTTTCTTGTATGCTTTCCTGGTATTGTTAATGTTAAAGGAGTTTTATTTCCTCTTAATAGATACGTTCTATCTTTTACTTCCCATTCAGGTTTTACAACCTTGGGTGTTTGTTTTTTAGGTTCAGCAACAGCTACTGGCTGTTCTATAACCTCTTCTTTTTTCTTTTTTGTCATGATATAATAAAATTAAATAAGTTAAAGGTATTGGGCGCCGAAGCGCCCTTACCTTGTAAAATAATTACACTCCTTTGAATAATACAAAGTTGTTAGCAGCTTGTGTTACTAAACATCTTTCTGATAGGAAGTTAATTTCCATAGCATCAAGAGTTGACGTAAACGCACCACCAGCAGAACCAGTTACCCAAGACTTCATTCTTCTGTCGTCAGCTTGTGAAGCTCTATAACGAACGTGTAAGAAAGGTCTTCTGATATTAGTTCCTAAGATTTGATCGTAAACAGTAGAAGTTCCAGCTGGTACTAATACACCTTCGATTGAGTTGATACCTGTAACAGCACCTCTTGTAGAAGCATCGTTTAAGTATTTCCAATCAGTTTTGTAAAAGTCATAAGAACCTCTTCTGAATCCTGAGAAACCTAAGTTAAGCGCCATTTCTTCTGAATTTTCAAATAATCCAAAAGCAACACCACCGTTAAATCCTGCAGATATACCAGCAAGCATATCATCAAAATCTAAAGCAGTTTGTCTTTGTAAGAAAAGCATGTTTTCTTCAATAGCACCCTGAGTATCTAAGTTTTTAAGGATAGCATCGAAATCACCGATACCAGCTGCAGCAGTAAATCCTACTTCAACATTTCCTCTTCCTTCGATAGCAGCAAATAAACCTTCAGTACCTGGTAACTTGTTGATTTGATAATCACCAGCACCTGCAGCAACGTTTAATTCACCTTCAACACATACCATTTCTAGGTAGTCTTCAAATCTAAGTCTAGTTTCAGATTCAGCTTTTAAATACCATAAGTATCCAGAAGCACCATCTTCAGTAGCAACTTCAACCCAACCGATTTGCGCCATATCAGAACCATTTACTACGTATTGGTTTCTAATAATAACTGGTGAGTTAGCGTATTGCGTGAAAGACGGCTCAACACTAGCTCTAGCCGCGTCAGCACCTATTCCAGCAGTTGATCTTCCTTTACTGTATGCAGAACCGTAAACAAATACTTTAAGACTTCCAGAGTTAAAGTTGTTTGCAGCAGTATACTGAACACCATCCCATGCTTGTACTGTAATGTTACCAACACCTGGTCCACCACCTGTTACCCCAGTAACAATTGCTTTTCCTGAAGCACCAGTACCTGTATCTAATACAACTACAGTGTCATTTACAGAAATAACCATGTCTTGACCTGCAGTAGCACTTAGCGTTAAAATAGTACCACCACCATTAGCAGTCATACCATCATATGAAATGTGTAATCTATTTTGTTCAGACCAGATTACTTGATCTGAGGTCATTGGCATTTCTGCACCGACCATTCTTAAAAATCCAGATAACGTTCTGTTTCCATAACGCTCTACTTCTTGTTCGTAGACCTCTGGTAAATATTGTTGGATAAAATCGTTAGCACCTCCAGTGTTGAACTTTAAATAATTGCTATTTAAAAGCTCTTGCTTCTGAGATGGTAAGATTGTTCCAAACTGTGGAGTTAATGTACCCATAATTAATAAATTTTAAATTAGTTAAACTTTTTTGTTTTGATTTTAAGTTTTGTAGAATCAGAACCACTAATTGATTTTACTTTAAAGCCACCAACGAAAACTTCACCTGTATTACCTTCTCTTGCTTTCACGTTAGAAAGATTTTTAGATTTGTTTACCACGTCCTTTACGGCGTCGGCTTTGCCTTGTTCATAAAAATGATTAGCAATTTTATCTACATTTTCAGCTGCATACATTGCTTTATGATAACCAGCTGGGTCTACCACATTACCATCTCCATCAAGGAACTTCCCTATGAGGTTGTTAATATTTGACTGGTTGTCTGCAACTTTATCACGATTTTGTATATTATACTTATACCTTTTTTCTCCAACTTGAAAATCAAAACCTTTGAAATCGTCGCTAAATAATTTTTTAGTTTTAAGTTTAAAATCCTCGTGTAATTGCTCAGCTTGTTCTTGCTGCTTGTTGTAACGGTTGAAAAAGTCCATAGCTTTTTGTTGTTCTTGATTAACACCCGGTCTCATCTTGATCTCGTCGTAATATTTTGATTTCAAGTCCTCCAAATAGTCTTTGGCTTTTGCAACTTCTTCTTTAAACGCAATTTTCTTTTTGCGTATATCTTTTTCCTCATCAACATCTGAATCCCATGTAAAATCTTCTAAAATAAGATCTACATCTTCAGAATCTAAATGAGGTTTATTTTTTCTGTAATATTCTTTTAACAATGTTTTCTCATCTACATTAGAATAGTCAGCATTTAATCTAACATAATCCTCTACAGTACCTCCAGTTTCTTCCATAAATGAAACTAGCTTTTCTACATTTTCAGGTAATTGCTTACCAAGTACTTTTTCATCTCTAATCGCTTCTTTAACTTCTGCTTCAACTTCTTTAACTTCAGCTTCAGTTACTTCTTGGATCGGAGAAAACCCTTCAGTAGTCTCGTTGGACTCTTGTACAGGTTCTCCCACCTCTGCGCTATCTCCGGATGGTTCTTCCACAGATACCTCCTTTGTTTCTCCGATTTGAATGGCATTGTCTTCTTGTTTTACTTCTTCTTTTTTAATTTCAACCTTTTTTATATTAGGTTCTACATCTACTAAAGGTTCTTTAATACTTACCTTTTGTATTTCTTGTTCTTTGTCACCTAATTGTTTTGGCTTTTTTGGTTTTGACTTTATCTTAAAGTCACCTTCCTGTTTAACAGGTTCATTTGTTTTTACTTCTGACATAATATAATATAATTAAATAGTTAATAAAATTAGATAGAAGGTAATAAACCTGTCATATCTTTTTCTTCAAAATTTATAGGAAGACCATCTGTTTTTCTTTGTTGAATCATTTCACTTTGTTGTGTTCCTTCCATTTTTATTCTATCGTCTTTACGATCTTCTCTTTGTTGTTCTCTTCTATTGATACCTTGCTCTTCTAGTTTTTTAAGCTCCATATCGTTTTGATGTTGTTGCATCATTTTTTGTTGATCTAATTGAGCTTGTAATTGCATACGATCTTTTTCAAATTCACTCTTAGCTTTTTCATATTCTACATTAGCACCAGATATAGCTTGTTGTTTTTGTACTTCTGCCATAGCTGTTTTTTCTGCAGTTTCTGCTTGCGCCGCTGCTTGAGCTTGTATGTTAGCTTGTTGGTTAGCTTGATCTTGTTTAGCTTTTTGTTTACGTTTTACTTTAAGCATTTGATTAGCTAACTTAAGATTTTTAATTTGTCTTAAATCAATAGCGTCTTCAACATCAATATTTTTAGCTTGTAAAGCTATTTGTATATTTGCTTCTAATTGTTGTTTTTCTTCTTCATCTGGTTCTAATTCTAAGAATATACCAAAATCATGTAAGTTTAAATTAACAATTTCTTGTAGCGTTTTAATATTAAAAGTTGATATAGAGTTTTGTAAAGCAGCTTTTGTAAGCGGAAACTCTAATGCATCTGCTACTTTTAAGCTAATATTTTCTGCTAGTTTAAGAGTTAAAAATAAACTAGACTGTACAATATGTCTTGTAGCTACATTAGATGCGTTAGCAGCTAACTTCTGTAATCCTACAAGCGTGTTACGATCAGGTAAACTACCATCTCTAGCTTCATTTAACCCCGTCACGTCTCTTATCAACTGTAAATAATACTGATACGTACTTATTAAAGCTTGGATCTTAGCTTGACCACTACCTGACTGTAATTCTTGTATTGGTACTTTACCAGGATTCATATCACCTTCTTGTGTAAGTGATCTACCTACAATACTACCAGTTTGGAAATACATGTTTAATGCTTCTGCTGGGTTATAGTTTGTACCATTACCAAGATCAACTTCAGCAAGCCCGTCCATATCTAAATACACACCGTCTGGAACTACACGTGATATTACTTGTTGTAGTTTTAAATGAGTTAATTGAATCATATCTGCAAAACCTACACATTTACTAACTATAGACTCAATTCTACCTTTGTAAATTCTAGGCGCACAAATAGCATAATTCATTTTTACTTTAGTAGTATCAGCTAATGGTCTAGACATGTTTTCAGCTAGTTCCCACTTCAACATTGTGTTAGTTCCTAGTACCTTAGCACCACTATATAAAACCTCTATAGATCTTGACACTCTTTCAAAGTTATCATTTTCTGGTGGATTAAATGTATCTGGCTTTTCAATAGCTTTCATTAATCCTTGATCTGTTTGTTTTATCTTAAATACTTGGTTATGATATGTTTTATAATCAAAATATAAAACTTGTACTGTGTTAGCATCATAATCACCCCAACCTGTAATATAAGATTTATTACCAGGCATTGCTTGTATTTTCTTTAACTCTTCTTCAGTTATACCTGGAAACTCTTTTTTAAGCTCTGGTATTGTAATAGCTTTTAATTCACCAACGTAGTATATGTCTTCAAAGTTTGGATCCTCTGTGTAAGAATAAACCATATAAGCTGGATCTACGTAATCTACAGTAATACCTTCAGCTGTATTAAAATTAGTTTTAGCAGCTGCAATACCACAAACAGCTAAATCCATATTTAATCTACGCTTAGTTAAATCATATTTGTTTTGAGCAAGTACAGATGATATAGCTTCTTCTTCTGCTATTTCTACACTTTGCTTATATGATAATTGCATGTGTAACTCTAGTTCTTCAGGTGTTTCTGGAACAACTGTTGTGCTAGGTGTTTGATATAAATCAATACCTAAAGTTTGTTTTAAGTTATCTAAATATTCTTGAGATAACATGTCTTCATAAATCTTTGAAGCGTACTCAGTTCTTTTCTTTATCGAGCTTGGATCTTGAGCATAAGCTTTTATATCATAAGTTTTAGAAGATATACCGTTTACAACTATGTCAACAAATTTAGATAATATAGGTACGGGTTTCCAGTCTAAGTTTAAATAAGATAAATCACCATTAATAGCTAATTCATCTTTATATTTTTGTATTGACTGCTCACCTCTAGCATATAATCTTAACTGATGAAAATTATTCCAGTTAGTTAAGTATCTATTACCACTAGTCCTACCTTGTGAAAACCACTCCTGTTCAATAGCTTGAGCAACTTGCGTTCCATACTCTAAACTAGCTTTCTCTGCATCGCTCACTACTTGGCTTGGAAAAGGACTATTAGTATTACTATATATATTCATTTAACTTATAATTTTTGATGTCGATCCTTGATTGTTATATTTTTTTATACCTAAATCAACAGGTTTTAATGTTCGTTTAACATTTGGCGCGTATCTATGCTTATTACAAGCCATTAAAGCTAAACCTGAACTTATCGAAGCATCATGCGTTGTTCTGTTGTTTATATTAAATTTTGCCCAGTCTTCTAGTGTTCTTTGAAAATACATATCACCATATCCAGTTTCTTTTAAACCAACATAATGTTCTACATACGTTTCAATAGCAGCTGCGTGAGCTTGTTTTATATCTTCACTAGAATTAGGTATTCCACCTATCTCTCTTTCTGTTACAGATAATTTATTTCTTTTTTTATCAGGTCTATTCATTGCATAACCTCTATAACCTCTACGTTTAAAATAGTAAAGTAATCTAGGTTTATTATTCTCTGCAAGTATTGGCATACCATAAAATACGCAAGCCATTAATACATCTTCAAAAAATATCTCTGCTGTTTGTGGTCTAGCTATATATTCTAAAAAGAAATGATTAGGTGGAGCATTCTCCATACTAAACTTAGTTAAACCATGTAAAGATCCGTTTGATCCTCGTTTGTCTACAGTTCCTGATATATCATAAGGATCACAACCAAATCCACCCATATGCTCGTTACCTGGGTAGTTTACTCCGTTTTTAATATACCTTCTGTTTTGGACTTGAACATCAGGTATCCAAGTAATTAAAAACCTACCTTGTTTGTTTGGTATAAATATTACTTTAGTATCTTGTTCAGAGTTTTCCCACTGAAAACTACCTTTTGTAACACCTATACTATTTTTTAAATCTTCATTAAAATCTATTTGCTCATAAATCTTAGTTAGATTAAATAAAGATTGTTTTGACTCGTCTCTAAAAGCGTGTTTAGTGGTACGTGGAAACTGTCTGTAAAATTCATTTAAACCATCTTGGTCATCTTTTAATCCTTCAACTTCATTATTCCAATACTCTATTACACCTAAGTTTATTTTCCCTCCATCAGGTCCTGTAATGGGTTTTTTTGGTGTATCGAATACAGGTATGCCATAAGAATCAATGTATCCTTCGTAGTTCCATTCCATAGGTATGAACAAACTATATAATCCTGAGCGAGTCTGTCCATTGCTGTTTCTCTTAGTGACGTCTGAGTCATCATATAATTTTTTAAAA
>WLWE01000825.1_pt1 | contig 25411 bp, 4 predicted proteins | sample 6718301 | NCBI WGS metagenome assembly WLWE01 (sample SAMN12718691, study PRJNA515312) | sponge metagenome | isolation source: marine sponge | host: Mycale hentscheli | place: New Zealand: South Island, Marlborough, Capsize Point | collected 2003-05-01 | reverse complement strand
CTGTCTTTTCTTATAAAGTCTGTACCGTTCTTTCTCAACCATACATCTATAGTTGTGTGTCCACCACCACCTCCAGAACCTGTCTTCTCCATTTGTAGAGAATATCCCACTTCGTATATACCAGCATGTGGATATCTAACTTGCTGATTGAAGTCTAACACAATACCATTTGCCAACTCTACAGTGTTAAATGTAACAGCTGTTGGCACATTTGCTCCAGCTACTGATTGTGTTGTATTGTCAGAGAAGCTAGCATACCAATTAGCTATAGCTGCACCTGATGATCCATCTATACCACTTGTACCTGCAGATCCTGATGTACCTGTAGTTCCAGCAGTCCCACTAGTTCCACTTGAGCCGCTTGTTCCTGTTGTTCCAGATGTTCCTGATGTCCCAGTGCTACCACTTGTTCCAGTTGTACCAGATGTTGCAGAGGTACCACTTGTTCCAGATGAACCAGCTGTACCGCTTGAACCTGATGAGCCACTTGTACCTGTAGTTCCACTTGTACCTGTGGTGCCACTAGTTCCACTAGTCCCTGTTGTTCCTGAACTTCCAGATGTTCCTGTTGTACCACTGGTTCCACTTGTACCATGTGATCCATCACCACCTGTTGCACCGTCTAAATTTACCTGCCAGTCACAATAGTTACCACTTCCTACAGTACGTGTTGGAGCAGCAAAACATAAAGAACCTGTTGCTGGGTTATAAGATACTACCTCACACTCTTGGTAGTTATTAGCATCGTATGCTATTATAATTGATTGAGCTACTGTATAAGCTAACCCTGTGTCAACAAATATACAGCCTGAAGCACCTAATGTAAAGCAAGTTGTAGAAGTTGTAGCATATTTATCCCCATCTTCTCCTGCTGTACCACTAGTCCCACTAGTTCCACTTGTTCCTGTTGTACCAGATGACCCACTTGTCCCAGTTGTACCACTTGTTCCAGTAGTTCCTGATGAGCCACTAGACCCACTTGTTGCAGATGTACCTGATGTTCCAGAAGTACCTGTTGTACCACTACTACCTGAAGAACCGCTTGTTCCTGATGAGCCAGACGTACCTGTTGTACCAGACGTTCCTGTTGTTCCAGAGGTACCTGATGTACCAGAGAATCCAGATGTTCCTGAAGTGCCTGAGGTACCACTTGTACCATCTATACCAGAACCACTACACAATGCTTCATTAATGCTTATTAATGCATCTTCTACTGTTTGATTAGTGGTAACTTTAGCGCATACTAAGTTAGGGCCTTCATAGAAGACACATGCACTGCTCAATCTTGTTTTGCAGGGATCTGCTGCACAAATTAACTTACTCATCTGGAAATTGTTTTTAGTGTACTATTTTCAGGAAGTCTCCTGTTCTATATATTGATCCTATTTCTGCTCCAGCAAATATTGCTGATAAGTTATTAGAATACTCAGGCACTCCTTCTAAAGGAGCTGAAAGAAGTCTGGCATAATCAGAACTAGTTCCAGCAGATTTTGCATAATAAACTAGACTAGTTACATCATCAACATAAAGTTTTCCTACATAAGGTGCAGGAGATTGTGGAGCACCATACACTACATCAGGTACACCTGCTCCTGTTAAAGGAACTAGATTGTTATTTATATTTCCTAACACTACATCCAAGGAGTCTCCTGGATTAGCTACAACGTTAGAAAGATATACACCATTATACAAGATGCAACTAGCATCTTGATATGTGGCGCAGGTGGGACAAATTTCAGCGATTCTCATAATTTACGAATTTATGTTTTATATATGTGTTTTAAAAGTATTATTAAAAATATGCTACTATAATATAGCGTTTACCTTGCAGTCTTTGATATAGTAATATCATACTCTTTAGCAAAGTCTGCATCTACTGATGCAAGAAGGTCAAGTAAAAAACCTCCCATAGGTACTAGTTTTACAATGTTCTTGATAGGCTGTGCATCTTTTCTGACTTCTTCAGCAGTTTTATCAGTGTTTGTAATATCCATTCCTGTAATCTCTTTTATAAAATGAGAAAATGCTCTACCAAAATCTCTGAATAAACCAACAGCAGGTATTCCTCCAGAAAGAACATCTGTCATTTCTCCAGGGTTATAAAAGAATAAAATCTCACTAGTAAACTTATCTAGTATCTTTTGCATTTTTCTAAATGCGTTTTTAGCTGCTCTATCTTTATCATCATCTGGAGCAATTACACCCATCCCAATAACTAAAGATATCATCCCTACTAATATTCCAAGTTCTTTTACTTGCCTATTTATGTTAACTCGTACTAGTTCTATAAAGTCTTCTTTAGATATATTTGGAGCATCTCCAAACTCTTTTATGTACTTGTTAGTATATATATCATATAACTCATCTATAACTTTAACACCGTTCTCATCCATAGTATATATAGATATAATGTTTTTAATACTTTTCATTATATCTAATCCAATTACACTCGCGAATAACATAACCCTACCCACTTCATACCTTTCACCTGTAGTTTGACCGTTTTCATCAATCTCTACATTAAAGTTATCTGCAGCTTTTCTAAATCCACCAAAACGTGTAAGAGCAAGTTTAGGTATCCAACCTTTGAATACCATCAAAGACTTTGTCCAAATATTCATGTTAGCTCTATACTCATCAAATTCAGTAAGACCCCCAGTAGCAGACCTTGATATGTTTCTAGCTACATCAGTTACACGCATTAGTTCTTTAGTATTATTTAAATCTAATCCTGGAACTTCTAATTTTCCATCTACTAATTTCTTTGTAGCGTTTATTGACCTATTCTTTTTAAGTTCTGCAATCTCTTGTTTTATTTTTTCTTTACTGCCTCTATACCCTTCAGATCTTTCAGCAGCTGTTCCTGAAGAATATTCACTTTTATATTTATCTCTTACAAAGTCTCTGATGTTTACAATTTTTCCATTCTCGACCATTGTATTATCTAACATAGCCTTGAACACTGCTTTTTCTAAAAGCTGTTCAGGTTCTCTAAACATTATAAACAACATGTCACTGAAGTTTGTTCTTGTTAATTTTTTCATTCCTGCTTTCTGAAGCTTATCGTATGTGGGATCATCTTTAAGAGGCATGAATTTATCAAGAAGTTGAACAAACATTTCTCTCTCATCATCATTCTTAAATCTATTACCTATTAGTTGAGTTTCATATTTTACAATCTCTCTACCGTCAAAGTACTTACCAGATAATGCAGAGAGCTGTAAGTTTCCACCAAATGCATTTACTAAACCAGATACAGGATTAAAACCTAAAGACTTCATTTGAGTATATCTATTAAGAGCCTCCATTGTTTTAGTAAGTGATCCTACTGTAGGTGCATCTTCATTAAATACATCTGTCTTTCTACCAAAGCTTTTAAATACTTTATTAACAACCTTCTTAGTTGCTTTAATAACAGGTGCACCATATTGCATATCTGAATCATCTACAGCATACTTCTGTCCGTATAAAACAGTATCCATAAACTGATCTAGGATTTTTACGTTTTCAGTATTTCCTTTTAATGTATCTCCTGGTATAACATCATTATTCTTATTTGATCTTAAATGATCTTTAAAAGTTTGTACAGTTCTCATTAATAAAAGTTGATCTTCTATCTTAGATAAGTACTTATACTTGTTCATGTGTTGTGTATAAAGTATCATATTCTTAAACAGATCTAAACTTACGTCTGAATAATCATTAGGGCCATCTTCAGTAACACTAAAGTCAGTAGTGTAGTATTTAGGTATAGCTTGTTCTACTTCTCCTGTTAGAGAGTTAATTTTACCATAACCTATATCATCTGCTCTAGTTGTTAAATTCTTTCCAAGATTTTTAACAGCTTTTAAATTTGGTCCATCCCAGGCTAAACTTTCTGCCATACTTTTTCTAATGAATGGTAAGAATGTAGATGTTACTTTGTTCTGTATATAACCTACCTCCTGCGCTTGTTTATTTATGTCAGATATAAAATTATATAGCTCAAATAAATCAGGATCTTTTTGCAGTTCAATATATTCTTTACTTAACCATTTTTGTTGTGGGTGTCTTTTTATTATATAGTTACCAAATCCGTTAAAATCTCTTCTAGTGACATCCCACTTTTTTTGCTCTTCTAAAATTAATTTTTCTTTTAACTGTCCATCAGGATAACTTTTATTAATACGAGCTATTCTTTCTGCTAGTTTTACTTTAGACTCTTTTATATATGCTTGTACATCTATATTTTCTGAAAGCCATTTTTTACTTCTAGCACCTTCTTCTGAGTTTCTTTTAACACTATCGTAAAAATCTTTTTGATATTTATATATTAGTTTATTTACCAACTCACCCTCTGTGTCTTTTTGGTATAGTTTCAAAACTTCTTTTCGAGTGTCACCTCCCTTATCAGTTATTCTTTTTTGAATAGCCACTAACTTATCTACTAAAGGAATAGTATCTCTCTCAGCTTTATTAGTTGCTTGATTTGCCATAGTGTATAATACATCTGTTGACTTTAATCCAATAGTTGAAAGACCTCTAAACCAACTTCCTAGACCTTTCACAACTTTTTCTGGATTCATTAATCCTGTAACTAAGTTACGTTCTCCTATAAATTTTTCTGCAAAATCACCAGCAACTAACTCAAGATCTGTTTTTAATGAACTAATTTCTTGTTGCTGTTGTTGAAGACTTTGTAAAAACTCTTTCTGTTCTTTTGTGCCAAGTTCACTATCTCCCTTTTTATAAATCATATCCCCTATGTAGTTAGTGATTTTTTCAAAGACAGCAGCAGAGGCAATATAGTCTCTTAAGTCTGCAGAGTATTCTGATAACTGAACATCAGATAGGTCATCAGCATTTGCTGGTCTACCTTCATAAGATGTTTTCCACTCAGCCATTAAGTTTTCTCCTTCTCTTATCATTACCTTTATAGTATCAAGAAGTGGACCTATGTTTTGTTGACCTTGAAGTGAACGTAATGCTTTTCTTATAATATTACTTCTTTCAATTTTAAAAGCTAACTCATCATCTCCTTTTGTTTTCTTATTACTAATCTGTTCTACTACAGCATTAAGTTGTTTAATAAACAAATCTAATTTTTTATCTCCTGTAGTTTCAGAAGGAGCAGATACAGGAGTTAGTGTAAGAGGATCTAGTTTGTTTGCATCAACACTACCAATTTTTATACCTTTTATTTTTAATTGACTATCTGGATCTTGAAAGTTATCTCTTTGTAAATCCATTATAATAGGAACAGCTCTGTTCTTACCAATCTTAGTTACATTATAGTTATCTAATAATATTTTTCTATATCTGTCTAATTGAATACCATATGCACCTTGCTTAAACCAAGCAACATCTTCAGCCTTTGGACCAACGTTCATAAATTTCCAGTCATATATATTGGCTGTACCATCTTCTTCTACAATAAGTAAATCAATAGTACCTGCCTCTTTTTCTTTAACATCATAAACTTTTAATTCAGAAAGAACTAATGGGTTCTTTCCATCTTTAGAAAACTCTGCTACAAGATCTGTATAGTATTTTTCTAACTTAGTATACACTTCGTTATCAATTACATTTTTTATATAGAGTCTTTCTCCAGGAGTAGGTCTTCTTGAGCCATCTGAGTTAAAAAACCTATCATGTATTTGTTCAAAGAATTCATGATACCTGGTACCTAGTAAACGCTTTATTTCATTATCTTTTTTCTCTGATGGAGTAAATACCTTATCCCCAAACTTGCTTTTATACCAAGCTTTAACTCTATCAGTTACTCTCTTTTTAATTATTACATACTCACCATTAACAAGAAGCTCATAAAAACTTGTAGCTTTTTTATCTCCTATAAGAACTGGACTACCTTCTGCTTCATTAGTTTCTGTTTTTCTAAGAGTTTTTTCAGTAACGTTTACCTGTCTCATAAACTCTTTCTGAGCACTGCTAGCTTGATAATACATTTCAGTACTATCTAAATCAAGATAACTTCCTTCAAACTCACCACCTAATACAGTCTTAGCTGTTTTAGAAAAGATATCAATGTTTGCTTTCTTATACTCGCCTCTAAACCAGTCAGTTATAGTGTTCCATAAGTTTTTTATAAAGGATCTATTTTCTTCTTGAGCAAGATCTCCAGTAGATATACCATTTACAATAAGTTCTGTAATAAGTTTATCTACAGCTTCTTTCTTTATCTTTCTAATGTTAGGTTTTCCATTTTCTAATTGATATGCAGGAAAGTCTTTATATATATTTAAAGTTTCTTTATAGATTTTAAATCTATCTATCTTAGAAATCATTTCTGTTACCACCTTAGGATCTTCTTGTTCAATAATAGCTGTAGCAATATGAACCATTTCTTCTGAAAGAGTTTCTAACCCATACTTAGCTTCAGAGATAGCAATTACACCTGCAGCTAAATCAGCTACTGAATTTACTGAAGCTTCATCTATATTAGGATTATTTTTTGCATACTCAACCAAAGGTTGCACCTGTACACCCATCTTCTTAATAACTTGTTTTACCTTATTTAATATTTCAGGTGAGTTATCAAGTAGTTCGTTAGCAGGCACCTTACCATCATACTTATCCCATAAGTAATAAGCTAAGTTTGGTTTAGCAGCCTCAAGAGCTTTCCACTCTGGTAAATTTATATTTGGACATGTTGCCATTAACCTTTACATTTTATTGTTAGTATAATATTTGCAGACTTTTTAGAGTATCCAATCTCTTCTAATAACTTTGCAGTTATTTCTTCAGCTCTATACTTTTCATTATCAGCTAGTAATATTCTTCCATCATTTAATCTTGTTATAATTGCACCACCTTCTTCTGTAGTTGGATATGCTTTATCAAGAGTTCCTTCCCAAGCAGCAACAATAGTAGCATCACTCATCTCTGTAGGAGCTATAAGTCCATTATCTATTTTAGACACTCTTGCAGAAGGGTAATACTCCTGAGCTCTGAACCCATCACCTAAACCATTTATTGCTTTATAAATATAATAAGATTGTTTTGTCTTATCATTATAATATTGGATTGGGTCACCTTGAGCATCTTTAACTCTTTTAAATAAACCTTTAGTTATATAAGAGAAGTCTCCTTCTTTTCTCATTTGGTTTCTCTCAGTTCTACTAATACTTAAATTAGTCCAATTGAAACTTATTATATCATCTCCTGGTTTAAAAAATCTTACATCTTGTGTAACTGTTAAAGGAATTTTTCCGCTTTGATATGCATTGTTTACACTAGCAGGACGAGCCCAAGCTGCTATTGATGGATAAGATGCTTGTCTAGCATTACTATTCTTAGGTGTAATCATGTATAAACTTTTAGAACTTACTATGTCTCTATCAGTCCAACCATTTCTCTCAAGCATATTAAGTTCAGAGAAGTCTTGTAAGTTAATCATATTATCTAAGGTAGGCAAGGTGTACTTATATAATTTTGCTACATCTTCATATGGTAAATATGATGTAAATGATATAGGACTGTTAGCTAAACCTGACTGTAACACAGAAAGTTTAACAATATTATCATATAAATTACCCTGGTCTATACTTTGTAAAAACTTTTTAAGTGATCTAAAAGAAAATATAATAGAATTTACATCATATGCTTTTGTACCAAGGCTATTAATTTTTAAATTGTTAGGAAGTACACCTGCTTTTCTAGCTGGTAGTGGTTGTAAGTTGTTTATAACCATGTTATTACGCATTGCATAATACACAGAACCCTTTTTAGATGTCTTTATTTGATTTATTAAATTTGAAACTTGTGCTGCAGTACCTTTATCATCAAGTAATACTTTTTCAAGTTGTGTATTTAAACCATTTGTTTGCATTCCCCAATCAATTAAACTGTTTACAGCTTTTCTAGCAATCTTTATAAACTGTTTATCTGATCTGTTAACATATGGAAGTAATATATCTTCTAAAACTTTTCTTACATTTCCTCTATCTGATAATAAGAATTGTGCTGCCGCATCTCTTGTGTTTCCGTTTCCTCCAGGAGAATAATCTTTAGTTATACCAAGTCTATTTCCTAAACTTCCTAAAAATGTATCTGATAGTCTTGACTCAGCACCAGAAATTAATGATCCTTGTGCTTGTTGATATTGTATTTGTTTTTTAAATACTAAGAAATGATCATTAAGCACTGCAGTGTCAAAGTTAGTTCCATTTGTATATGTATAGTATTGACTAGCCATTCTAGCATATTTCAAAAACTCTATTAAATATTGAGGTTGATTAGTTTTTTTTGCACCTGGTTCTTCAGACATTGTTTGTTCTAATACCTTTGCACTTGGAATAACAAAATCGATATCTGTTCCAGTTCTAACTGATCCTCCATATTGATCTATAGTTTCGTTATAAATATCAGGATTAAATAACCAAGTCTTTCCTTCATTTTCAAGAGCTTGTAAATATGTTCGTATAGCTGGTTGGTTTACAAAAAATACTATTTGATCAATTGGTACACCTATCCCATTTAGAAAAAGAATAGTTGGAGCAATTTGAGGAGTTGCACCCATTTCCATAATCCATGGACCTTTAGATATATCTACGTGCCCATCCATAAGTTGACTATTGATATTAGATATCAACTGTCCGTCAGCATTATATATTCCTGAAAGAGATGGTTTTCCTTCGTAAGTGTTATAGTTTTCAAATGCAATTCTTCCAGTACCTAGCCATTTTTGATCCTCTATAGGTAAATCACTTATTCTATCTGCATCAATAGTAATAGAAGATTTTTGATTTAAAGAAAGTCCTGTTTGAGAGAGAGCATCTATACCAATTGCTTTCTTACCTATAACAAACGCTTGTCTTAGAGATAACATAAATCTATTGTCTAACATGTTATCTACTTTTGTATAGTTAAACGGCTGACCTTTAGTTTTAAGAACAACACGCTTAGCCAAATCCTTTAAATACTCTGCAGAGTTTGGTCTAGTTAACTTCTCAAAGTTTTGAGGATGTGATGCAAGTTTTCTAGAAGAGTCTATAAAACCGTTCTCTAAAGATTGCTTGTATAATTTATTAACTACTGCATCTCTAACACCTATCTCAGACAACTCATTTATAAATGTTTCTAAAGAGTCTTCTTGATCTACTACACCAAGTTGTTGTAATAAATCTCCAAACTTTTCAACAGTCTCATCACCATTAATTAAACCTTGAACCTCCCAACTTTTTAATTGACCTAATGCATCTAGTTGTTTTTTCTGAGCAGCATTAAATAATTTTCCACTATCAAATATATCAGCAATTTTTCTTTTAGCAATTTTACCTTTTCCAAAGAAAGGCACTTCTTTAAGCTCACCACTTACATAGAATACATTTTTTAAATATATAGATAGTTTATCAATATCAAAATCCGATCCCACTTTCTCTACAATTGCTGATGGTACAACTACATTATCTCCAAACTCTTTTGGTAATATCATACCCACTCTAATTACATCTATTGAGTTTTGTGCTTGTGTAGGTATACGGAAAGCTAATCCTTCTAGTATTGATTTGTTTTCTTCTTTGTTTAAATATTCAAGAAGAGCTTTATCAGACATGTTGCTATTAAACCAACGTCCAACTCCTATCTCCATAACTCTTTTACCATCTTTATCCTCATAGAATTTTAGAATATCAGAGGTGTGACCATTTAATTTTTCATTAAACTCAGCTCTTGTTTTCTCAAATAAAGTTGATGGTATTTGAGTCTTTTGTCCACCAGATATTTTAGGTTTAACTAATTCTTTATTAATTATAGAGTATAATATATTTCTAACTTGTTGATAGGCAGGTGTTATTTCTAGAGCAGTTCCTTTTTGTTCAAACTCTTGTAATGCAATAGAAATATTATCATTAACTTCTCGCTTAAATAATTCACTACGAAGAGTCTTTGCAGCTTCTGATATATCTATAATATCATAACCTGTATTAGTTTCAGATATTCCTAAACGTCTAAGAATTCTTTCATAAGCATCTTCTGTTAATGCATTTAATATCTCTGTATTATTCTGAGACTCTTTAAATATCCCTGACTCAATAAGCTTATCTGTATAAGATAGTTGTTCCCATTGTTTCTCTCTAGAAAGTTCTTTCTCTCCTACAAGCTGTTTAAAGTCAATAGGTACACCATTATCAAACATATCTAATGTTATAATCTTGGTTGTTTGAGAACCTCTTGTAACTAAATTAACTTCTTTAGAAGGAACTTCAGACTGTATTCCCATTACAGAGAATGGTACTAATATTTTATCTGTATACTCATCTGTATTAAAAGAACCATCTTTGTTATATGTAGAATGTAAATTCTCAGCACCCACCTTTCTAGCAGACTTAAATGCTATATAATCAATGCCTTCTTTTTGCATTTTGTTATATAAATTTACACCATTGTCAGCACCTAATTCTTTCATTATTCTATAAGAAAGAGGGTATAGAGAGTTCTTATCAAGAACAATATTATTGTAAGTTGAATTATTTCCAGACTTATTTAATTTAGATCCTGATACAATAGGTTTTTGATCAGGGTATGCAGACTTAACTGAGGGATTACCTTCCTTTAATAATGCTGATTCTTCTGGACTACGCTTTATACTTTTATCTCTTTTCTCCCAAGCTATATCATATCTATACTGCTTTTCTTCAGCAGTATTCCAGTTATCAGCATTTATTCTCAGAGTTCTATAAGCTGGGAAAGATATTATACTTGCACCATCTGTTTCTTCATAAGATTTATACCCAGGAAGATCTACTGCACCTGTCACATCACTGTGAGTAGCTGTTACAAAATGATCTTTCATTAGATTGTAGTATCCTATATCACCTTTATCATATCCAACGTTCCAAACATTGTTTTGTTGAGCTTGAAATAATGGAGAGTTGTTTACAAGAGTTTGACGTGGGGATAAAAAGCTTTTAACACGCTTAAGTTCATCTGTGTATTGATATGGATCAGAATAAAGAAGCTTATGCATTTCAATATTAGCAATCATATAATTAATTCCTATAGCAGTTAGCTCTCTTTGAAACTGATCTCTTTTTAAATTTCTAGCTATGCTTAATTCAGGAACACTATATAAAGCTTCTGTTGTACCACCAACTTGAATCATTCCAAATTTAGTAAGTTGAGTTTGATTACGAGAAACCCATCTTAAAATATATGCTTTAATTGCATTATCTATTTCAGTTTTATTAATATCATAAACTTCTTCAGGTGTTCCTTTTAAAGACACTATATCATTGTGTAATTTTTCTCCTAATATTCCTTTAAAAAATCTTAGATCTGTAGTCTTTCTTTTTTCAAACTCTGGAGTACCATCTTCGTATTCCACCTCTGGTATAGAACGATCATCTCTAGACAAGTTTATTTCAGATATAAAATATGGTTTAAATATATTAGATATTACTCTTGCAAGACCTGATGAACTTAGCTGACTTGGTGATACAGGTTTACCCATATTAAGAGTGTGTTCAAGGGAAGCATCTCCTGGAACTAAATTCATAAACCTACCATCCAAGTTAAAGTTTAGCTCCTGTATATATCTTTCTCTAGAAGTAAGACTTGATGAAGACTTATTGGGCTTATTACTATCGTAAACAATACCACCTGCTAGTCCTGGTTTAAAAAGATTTTCAGTGTTGGCTTTTCTTTTTCCATCTTTGCTAAACATTCTATTAAGCATGTTAGATCCTTGTGAAAAAACATCTGTAAGCAAATACTCAAACGGTGTTCCAGCAAAGTCTTTTATATTTTTAGCATCTCTTAAGGTTGTAAACAAATCATTTGCAGCATTACCTCCAAAGTAAGTTTGAACCCTTTGACCATTTACATTATAATAAGTACTATCGTAATCTGGATCAGATGCAATCGTTTGTAAAATTGCAAGCTCTTGTAATCTTCTATTAATGTCTAATGAATCTTTTGAAAAAGTAGTAACAGACTCTATAGTAGATAAGCTATCTCTAATTTTTGATGCTATGTTTTGTATTTTTTCTTTCTTCCCAGCTCTGTATACTTTTCTAAGCTCAACATCAGAAAAACTAACTCCTAATTTCTTAAGAAAATTAGATATTGCTGTAGGTGAATTTAATACAACTTTAGCTAGCTCTACTTTCTTAGGTGTATATTTACCAGTCTTTTTATTATATGTAAAAAATCCTTTTTCAGATTTTGACATTGCAGATATTCCATTTAAGTAATTTCTTTTTAATTGATCTGCAGCTGAAGAATATGCAGCAGGAGATACTGTAGCGCCATCTTCATAAATATTTGTATTTAATGCTTCTGGAGACATCTTGTGAAAGGTTCTCCACATTGATGTAATAAGTCTAGACTTCTCCTGTGATGTATTATCAAAATTAATACCTGCACCATCAACATCATCACCAGTAATACGACTATATAAAGAAGCATATGTTGGGTTTTCTTGTGCTAGTGTTTTTAATCTAAGCATCATGTCATCTACATTAGGTGAATCATGTAACTTAGTCATTAAAGTTATATATGATTTACTTATAGGTTGAAGTACACTACCATTAATACTACTTATTTCAGGCTTTCCTTCATTATTTTTTACCTGTAATGTAGATAATAACAACTTTAATGTGGAAGATGATGCTTTAAGACTATCTATTTTTGATGCATCAAACTTATTACTCTCTCGTATTCTATCATTGTCTTCTAGTTGATCTTGAGAAGACTGATCAAATGAAATATTAAGCGACTGTAAGTACTGCTTATGTTTATCTATTAATAAAGGCCAAGTTTCTTTTATATTATCTACTAACTTCTTATTTTGGATTATCGATATATTAATTACAGACATTTCTGAAGGAGTTAATATATCTCTTGTTTTATTACCAAACTTAAATTGTTTTTCACCTTTATCTCTTGCAGAGTTAGACAGGTTTATATATTTAGTAGCAACATTTCCTTTTTGTTTAGCTACACGCATAACATCTGTTAGCATTTTATTATATACCTCAGACTCTCTACCTTTTATAAGAGTAAGATTAAATAAATCTCCGTCATTTTTAAGCGTATCTTTAACAAGTTGATAAGTCATCTCTTGTAGAGTATCATACATCTGTTGATCATTCAAAGCAACAAGTCTATACTCAGGCTCAGTAACAAAGGGATCTCTGTAATCTATTGGAGAATTAATTTCATCTTGAAAATTAATAGCAAACGCAAACTCTGAATCAAATTGTGAAGGTGAATAAATTTCTTCTACATACGAAGAATCTAACACAAGATTATTTGCAAAGCCACCTGTATTTATTTTATCAAATAACTCTTTAGTAAATGTATCTGAACTAGGACTCATGAACCACTTCTCAATTAAGTCTTTAAGCTTTTTAAACATACGTGCAAATAGACCCTTAGGTTTTATATCCTCTTGAATATAATCTCTAAACTCTTCAGCTAGTTGCTCTTTTATTTGTTGACCAGTAGCTTCAGAAAACTTAACTGTTTCTCCTGTTGGTCTGTCTACAAATGTACCCTTGCGTGAGTTAAATTCTTTTCTTAATTTAGTCTTGTCTTCAGTAGAAAGCATTCCATTAAACACAGCTTCAAATGCTTCATGATAAGTTGTACCAACCTCTGCATTCTCATATACATAAATAGCTCTATCCTTATACATCCCCCAAGCTTTTCTACCTCCGCCAGCTTCTATAATATTTTTAACTATATTAAGTGGAACTTGTGGTAGGTTTTTATTCATCCAAGACTTTACATCACTCCAGTTTTCTGTTTTGGCTAGCTCTAATTCTCCCTCAATAACTTCACGGAAGTGCTCATCATTCATATCAGCTATTGCATCATCAATATCATCTTGAAAGTTTAAACCTCCCTCTGAAGGAACGTCATCAGTTATAACAACCTCACTAGCCTGTTGTGTTGGTTGTTCTATTTCTAAAAATATATTTTTAATATCTTGTGAAGAAAATTTAAAAATGCTAGGTTTTACATCTACATCTTTTAGAGTATTTGCATTATAGTAAGAAGGGTCTATTATTTCACCATCTCTACTTATAGCCATATCATAGTCACGTCCTTTATACTTTAAGCTTAATGAATATGTATCATCATCAATTTTATTATATACTTCATTTACTACTTTAACCTCACTAGTTTGTTGTGTTGGTTTAGCAGGAGCTTTAGGTGCAGGTGCAGGTGCATCATCAAACAATGATCGACCAGCTTCTACATCAATATCAAAATCACTACCCACTATTATACTGCTTTGAAACGCTACTTGTGCTTTTCTTTTTGCTAACACTTGTTCAACTGAAGCAAAGATTGTCTTCTTTAGCTGCTCTCCTATAAAGCCCTTTAATTCTTTTTCAGAAACATTTTTAGGAGCTTTTTCGTCACCTTTAATTTTTTCAACTATTGCATTAAGATCTCCTCCTTGTAATACTGCTATTTGATCCCAAGAAGGTTCTGTAACTCTTCCATCAAATCTAAAATTTAATTTAGCTCCTTTTGGTGATGTATAAACATCAATAGTTTGGCCATCTAACACATATCCTTCTTTTGACTTTGGTGATGTTGCAGCCTTACGTGGGGCCATAACCTTACCATCTTTTATTATAATTTCTGATTGTGCTTCGCTAGCAGGACTAGGTATAGTATAATTATCTTGACCTGTCTTACTAAAAAAGTATATATTATTTCTATTAACTTCACCTTCTACTTTAGGTGCCATCATAGTATAAAGAGGTAATTCAAAGTCTGGTCTTTTTGAACCGTCAGGATTAGTATTAGATAGTAGGTATGTTTGGTAATTATTCCAAATAACACTTTCTACTTCACCGTTTTCTACTCCTGTTATTTGTTGGAACTCAGCATCAAGATCATTAAGTATTTTATCGTAAGCATTAACATTATTATATGTCTCTTCGAGAAGAGATATGATTACATCTTTGCTCATTTCTAAATCAGTTGGAGCAAAATCAAACTTAGCATCAGGACTTCTTCCTATTGTTAGTTGCAATTTAGCAAACTGTAAACCTCCTCCAGCTTCAGGAACAGATCTTTCAAAGAATACACTATTTCTTCCTGGTTCTTTTCTTTTTCCAGCATTGTCTATTGGTATACCCCAATACGTTACACGTTTTAAAAAATTTAATAAGTCAATTGAAGAGTCACTTTCTACACCCTCACCTGCTACTATATTTTTAGACAATTGAAGAATAGCCTCATATATAACTGTAGCCTCTTTATTTGTATGCTTTCTATTTTTAAGTGGGACAAATGCATTACTAAGTCTTAAGAACGCACGTCCAAGAGGTGCATTGTATGAAGTTGTACCTTCTGATACAGCTCCTTTAGAAGTAGGGACATTTATTAATAATTTTGTTTCTAAATCAGATTCTTCAATTAATCCTGCATCTTGTACAGATGTGGTAGTAGTATAAACTCTATTACCTGCACTATCTTCTACATAATCAGGTGTTCCAAAAGATGCTTCAATGTCTTGAGGTACACCTAGTGAATCTTGTGCAAGTACACTATCTCTAAATTGAGAATATTGAGCACGCACTTCAACCTCTACAACATCACTTGTACCCTCTCTAAACATACTACCTTTACTGTTAGTAAGACTTGCTTCAGGCATGCTTTGATATATAGCATTGTCTAATAAAGAGTCTCCATCTGCTATAGGTTGACCATCAACACCAACTAAGTCTCCAGCCTCATTAACCATCACCATAACAATCATTGAGTCTTTAAATTCCTCAATCAACTCTTTGTTATCATCTAGCATTCTTTCTACAACACCTGGTAATAATTGATCTTGTATTTTACTTGTTAAATATATACCACGTATATCATCTCTATTTTCAAAAGAGTTTAAGTTTGCACCAAATGTATTAGCTCTAACTTGATGGTCTTTATCTTCATTTACTGGTATTGTTGCAACAGGAAGTATATTAGTTGCTTTCTTTGAATCAGGATTGTATTCACCTTCATACTCAGTAAGAGCTGGTGCTTTAATACCTGTAGCAAGTATTCTGTCTAGTAATTTTTGATCGCTTGCTATCTTTTGTTCTGCAGCTTTCTTAGTATTATACTCATTCATGATAGATTGAAACCTATCTAGTAGCCTCTTTCTAGCTCTGTACTCATTTCTTAATTCGTTTATATCAGTAGTTAACTTAGCTACTTCATCTTGAGTTTTAACTATGTCAGACTCCTTAAGATTTACATCTTTAGATATATCATTAGTAAGCTTGAAGCTAACAATCTCTTCTTTAAGAGCAGGCCAAGTTACATCTAAGTTTTCACCAGCAGCAACATCATCTAGTAATTTATCTAATGCTTGTGCATAATCATCACCTACTATATAAGTACTCTTAATTGCTTTTCTAAATAAACTTGCTGCTTTTTTAGTTACCTGTCTTAATGTGGTACCCATTTTTTTAGCAGCCTTAATTATCTTAGCTAAATTCTTACCATTTTCAGCCAACAATCTTACTTGATCTCTTAGCTCTTCTAAGAACTCACCACTGTCTTCAGGCGCATCAGTTATTTCATTAGTATATTGTTCAAAATAAGATATGTCAGCTGCTACTTCATCTCTTTCTATTTCAGCTAACTTGATGGTCTTGTTAAGATCCTTTCTCATCTGAGTTAACTTGTTGATAGTTCTTGTAAAAGATTTAGTTGCTTTAGAAAAATTAAGTTTAATCTTAGGGCCAGTAGGACCAGCCTTTTTCATCTTTCTAATATTAGCTAAGTCTTCTTTCACCTTAACTAAATCAGACGCAGCTTTTTCTATTTGTTTATTTAACTCAACAATATTTTCTTTACCCTCTTCACCCAATTGTGTAAGTACTTCAAGCCTAGCTTCTCTATTTTGTTTTAATTTTTGTCTTTGTCTTTGAACTTCTTTAGGGTCTAAAAACTGCTCAGAAGATTTTCTCTGTGCTTGACTCTGAACAGAACCAACTTTCTTTATTCTTGCTTTATTATAACCAGGTTGAGCAATAAAAAATGAATTATCTAATTTCTTTCTCTTAAGCTTATCAGCTTTAGTTTTATATACAAAGTAGAGTTTACCATTATCATATTCAAGTCTACCTGGCACCCTACCTCCAAAATTCTTACCACGATTAAGTTCAAAGATTTCGTTTCTGTGATTATAAAAGTAGTTTGCTGTTTTATTGTTTTTTAAGTCAGTAACTTTACCCACCTTAAACTTCTGAATACTGTCTGCAGATATATCTCTTTCTTGCCCTGTTCTAGATTCTACTATTTTTATAGTGCCATCTTCATTATATCCCTTAATACTAAATTGACCTATCTTATTAAGTTCAGCAAAATTTACATCATCAAGTGTTACACTTTTTCCAACGAAGTATTCTGTTTCTAATTCAACTTCTGTTTGACCTCTTTCTGTTTCAACTACAATAGTTTCTCTCTCTTCCTCTGCTACCTCTTCTTTAGGAACTGTATACTCTGATACATACTTACTAGGGTTTTCTTTTATATCATCATATGTTTTTATGAAGTTTTGTCTCTGTGAGGCTGCATCAGCAATATCATCTAGATATGATCCAAGTTGATCTTTTTTTGAACCTATCATATCTGATTCTTTAAGCTGTACAACTGCTTCATTGTAAGCTTTAAAGTCTCCATCTACTACACTCTGAAGAACAGCTTGAGTGTTTATTCCTGCAGCAGATAGTTTTCCTCCTAAGTTTAATATTCTTTGATCAAAATCTTCTGTCTTTAAACTAGTGTATAACATCTGATTCATTACAGATGGAGGATATTCTAAAATTGGATTTCCGTTACTATCTTCTATTACATCACCAAGATCATTTGTTTTGTACTTTGCACCAAATCTAATATTTAAAGATTGGTATAGAGAGTGTGCATTATCAGCTACCTCACTGAAACGATTTATTCTTGCTAGATATGCTTCTCTAGTATCTGTTTGTAAAGCCTTACCTTCTTTTTGCAATTGAGAAAATCCTTCTTCTGTACTTGCTAGTTTTGTATACTCTTCTATCTCTGATTTAACTAAATCAAATCTACCGTATTTAATTCTAGGAGTTAAGTAGTTTATAATGTAATCAGACTCTAAATTTTTACTTTCAAATATCTCTCCATTCTTAAGAGCTCTTTCTCTTTCTTGCTGTATTACAGTTCCTCTATTAATAGCCTCTCCAGTTTCTTTTGTAAAGTTACTGAGATCAAACTTCATTTCATTTATAGCAGAGCCTAAATCAGATTTATTTGCTTTATTTATAAAATCTTCTGTGTTTTGTCTTATTCTTTGTTTTTGTGTTTTTGGTCCTCCTAATAAAGACTTAACACTTGGGCCAACGTTTAACATTATAGAACCTGATAACCCACCAATAAGAGCATTCTTTGCACCCTCATCACTAACCATACTGTTAAGACCTGCTTTAATAGAAGACATCCAACTTGTTGCCTCTCCATCATATGCTTTTTTATAATAGTCTTTTGTAGCTTCTCCTATTCCATACTGACTTGATTCTTCAAATGCTTCAGAGTAAGAAAATAAATAAGGTTTTCTAATAACGTTAACAACTCTTCCTAATCTACTAACTTTTGTTTTTGATAATCTACCAGCTGCATCCATAGACACATCTCCTATCTCCCTACCAAGACCATTAAGAATGGTTTTCTCACTAGCGTAAGAACTTTGGAATATTTTAGGAAGTTGTACATAGTTTGTACCTGTTAGTAATAACATATTAGCTACCATTGCTCTATTAGCTGCAGCATCGGTTGCTCTATTTATTTCATCAAGAGCTTCTGTTGTAGGAACAATACCATATTCTGATTTATATTGAGAGATAAGACTTTCTCTAAACTCATTTGCATTGTGTAAAGCTTCAAAACCTGCCTCACCTGTTGTAGATAAACCTGCTACTACAATCCTTTGACCTTTATTAAGTGTGTTATATCCATTCGCTGTTTTTAAAAACGTATCAGATAAACCTTTTAACTCTCCATATATACCAGCAGCACCTTTACCTCCTGCTAAACCAGCTTCTGTTGCAGCAATTGTTTCAGCTGCTTTTCCTGTAGAAAATAATTTAGATGCAAGTGGAATACCTTTTAAAGCACTAGTGTAAACACCAGCACTTAAATATGTACCAGCTGCAAACCCCATGTTCTTTACAACACCATCCCATAAAAAGTTTCCTTTAGCCCAATACGTTGGAGAATACCAATCAGCATCTCTTTCTGCAGCAGTATAATAATTGGGTAGAGAGTCTTCTAACCCTTTATTAAATTCATCTAAAGCATTATTGAAATCATTATCATAAAAAGAAGCTAATCTTCCATCTCTACTGGCTTGTATAACACCATTGACTAACCCTACAGTATTTTGTAGAAATGTAGTTCCTGTAAGAGATATACCCTTTGCAACACCATTTACCATCTTGGATCCCCATCCCTGCATTTGTGCAGCAGCATCTTCATTATCCCATCCTGGATCAGGATTAAAATAGTTATATCTTTCTGATCCAACATACTGATCAGCAGTTCTCATTTTAGGACCTCGACCTTTGTTAGATGGAGTATCTGCTAACTCTTTCATAAAGTCATCAAGAACATTAGTATTACCATTACCAGAATTTCCAAAAGAATTTGTTCTAACATTACCAGCGTTTGGTGCAGGCAGTCCAGTAGATTGTCTATATCCACCATAACGTTGTTCCATAAACCCTTCGTCTAATAGAGCTTTTGGATTTGCAGGTTTAGGTATACTTGAACCTAGTTGAGCTTTTTCTAACTTATCTTCTTTTGCCATTAGTTTGGTATTTGTACTTTAGGAGCCATATCTTTAATGTCTTCTAATGTAATGTCTCTGCCATTTATCATTCTAAAAATAATGGCATCATCTAATTTTTGTAAAAAGGTTGCTACCTGTTCTTTACTGACAGGTTTTTCAAATGCTTGATTCTCAAAAGTAGTAGTACTAGGCATCATAACATTTGGATCTTGCGGAGAGGGAATTTCAGTAGTTGATCTAAACGCTAACTGCCAATAATATCTAGCATCATCGCTATCAGGATCATCATTAGTTGTTAAGTTAGCTGCTATCTCATAAAGATTAACATTTGGAAAATCAAAATTATTAAAGTATCCATTTTCAAAATTAGTACTTGTTGGATATTCAGACACTATAGTATTAGCTATTTGATTATATTCTGGAGCTGCAGTTGTCCATGTTTCTCTTTCACCAACAGTAGGACCAGTAGATAATAATCTTGGAAGAACATTTTTGTTAAAGTATTGAACTTCAGGAGTTGATTCAGTTTCAATATTAAACATTCCTCTAACCTGATCATATTGTTCATCAGTTAACGGTATTAATACATTCTCCATCTTGTCTGCAGTACTACCACCACTAACTCTAAGCTCTCTACTGTCTGTGAGAACTGTTGCAGATGTTATACCTTTTTCTATTTTTAATAAGCTGGCAGCATCATCCGCATCTAATCCTGGATATCCATCTCTCTCATTTATAGCAGTTACAACAGTTGCTACAATCCCTTGCATTTTATTTTTAGCAACCTTATCAGATATATCAATACCTACAGATAGTCCTTGCGGTATAGGTAGGGTTTTCAGATATAGTTCTTTTTCTAACTCATCTCGTCTGTCATTTATATCTTCAACAGTACCCCTAATTTGGTTAGTCATATCAGCAGCAGCCATTGCATTCTCATTACCTCTCCTACCTTTATATACATTTGTATATAATGCAAACTGTTGAGGAGTTAATTCTGCTTGCGCTCGCTCATCATCATATACTGTTGTTCTATATCCTGAAGGAATTCCTACAGAGTTAACCCCTGCATAGCCTCCTTCAATAGATGTATACTTTTGAAAATCTTGTAACAGTAAAGCAGTTTCTGCAGCACTAAACCCTTCCCATGTTCTACCTACATATTCTTGAGGGATTATATTATCTATATCTAAGGGAACTTGACGTTCAACTTCTTGAGCGATTGTATTTTCTCTAAACAGTGAAGTGTCTGCATTTCTTTGAACATCTAAGTAATCTTTCATCGCATCCATATCAATAGGTTGCACATTTGTATAATTGGATCTTTCAGAAACACTCATCATTCTATCAAACTGAGTAAGTCCTTTTTCTTCATTTAGTGTATCAACTAATGGATTATAGTTACCATCCCCATCTTCATCAACATACCTTACAGTGTCATCCCACCCAAGTCTCTTAGCTAGTTTTGCTCTTTCTATATTAGCTGTTGTTATATTAGCTTCTGTTTCAACTTTTGAGTTTTTTACTAGCTCATCGGTATCTTTAGAGTCTGTAGATATAGTAAATGTATTATTTAAATTACCTTCAAGTAACTCTAGCTCTTTTTTCTTATCTGCATTTACTCTTCTATTTTGTCTTTTCTGTTCGTCATATTTAGCTTGAGCTAATGCAAACTGATCCTTCTTCATCTGTACAGAGAAGTAAGGACTTTCTTTAGTTGTAGTTTTTATTGATCTACTAGAAAAAGCTTGGCTAATATTATTCATCCAGTCCATTGTATAAAACTGCGCTTTTGCAGAATCTACATCTCCACTAGAAAAACCAGAAGATACAGAATCGTATTCTTGTTGATTAGCTTTTATCATTTTATCTAGTTGCGCTATTTCATTTTGCAGTTTTAATTTATCTGCAGGATTTTTTGCAGATATTTCAGCATTGACAAGATCAGACCTTCTCTCTGATAGTAAATTAAACCTATTTTCATAACCATTATTAAGCTGATTAACAAACCCTTGATCAGAAACATTATTATATTTTAATTTACCATCTAATGATAATTGTCTCCAAGCCTGTGGACTAAGTCCAGTCTTAAGAGCTGTTTGTATTTTTTCTGGAGTAAGTTCTTCTACTTCTTGATTAGTCATTATATCATAATACTTACCTGAAGCAGGGTCTTGCATAACTTCTATGTTATACTCATCCTTAGCAAGAGCTTTTATTATCTTCTGTGACTCTTCTTGCACATTTACATATGGCGAAACATTAGCTTTATATGATGAATTCAAATCACCACTATCATACCAAGCAGTAACTTCTTTATTGTATTCTAATTGATTAGACTCTGCCCACTCTCCTTTTTCTTTAAGACCTTGAATAGTTTCTAAATCTTTCCTGTATCTTGTTGCTGAACTTACTGCATTTATAACATTAGGATCTTTTGCTATCTGATTAGTCATTCCATTAACAGAATTAACTAATGAAAAATTAGAGAAATCACCACCTGCAACATTGGTAAGTTGACTACCTAATTGATTAAGTTTTGATTGTAAGTATTGTTTATCTATATCTCTTACAACATCAAGACCAGCAACGTTATCAATGCTCTCTTGTATTTTCTTTACCCCCTCATCAAACCTCTGTTGCTTGTACATACCAACCTTAGCCATAGCTTCAACTGGACGTTGCTCTATGTAAGGATTGAATGTAGAAGGTGTTGTGTCTTTATATGATGCCATAATTTAACAAATGTAATGTGATTAATTGTATTATCCAAGAACCTATAACAGGTTTTGGTAATTCTTTATAATCAGTTTAGTTATAAATTTTTAAATGCTCTTAAAACATTGCTGTTTCTATTATTCTTTTTTACTGACTTTCCCTTTTTTCCTAACATGCTTCCATCATCTTCTTCTAGTGGATTTATATAATCGTAAGCATCTTCAAAATCTAAACCTCTTTTTAATATACGATCCATTTTATTATAGTTAGGTTCAAGAGGTCGTCTTTGTATTGGGTTATTTCTAAAGTAATCTAGTAATTGACCTCCTAAGTTAATTGCGCTATTAACATTTTGACCTGCATTACCATTAAATCCTGGAGTAGCTAGACCAGGTATACCTCCTGTCATACCATAACCTGGTATACTAAAGTTACCTCCCACCCCTGTGGTGTTAGCGTTTCCTTGTTGATTAAATTGATAAGATGGGTACATGTTATTGTAAACTCTCTCTAACATATTCTCTCTTCTATTTTGAGCATACTTATTAGAGATAGAGTTTAAGATAGCTATGTTTTCTTTTCTTGTATTAGAAATAGCCTCTTGTTGTCTGTCATACTGCTCACCATATATCTTTAAGTTCTTTAACTTAGCGTCATTTAATGTTTCTTGATTTCCTGAATATACCATATCCTTCATAGCTTGATTTGCTCTGAACTCCTCTGCATTAATTTCATTCAATGCTTTATAAGTTGGAGCTGCCATAAGTGCTGCAGCAGCAGGATTGTTTTGTATACCAGGATTTCTTTGCATAGCTCTACTTTGTGCAATAACATCATTCTTTGCATCTTGTAGAGATATATCATAAGGTACTCTAAGATTTGGTTGGTACCCTTGTGCAGGTACAGGTATATACTGATTGGTAGCCATTGCATACCTCTCAGCAAGTAACTGATCAGGATTCAATTCATTGTTTACATCTCCATCTATAAAGTTGGGAATGAATGGAATTCTTGGAGGTCGTATAGTTGTAGTTTCTGTAACGGTAGGTTCTTCTCTAATCTTTGCCACCTCTACTTCAGGTTCTTCTCCTGGACTAGCTGGAGTAAATCTAGCACTGGTTGTTTGTTCTCCAAAGTCACCATCTACTTTTATTCTTTTATCACTACCAGCTTCTTCAGCCTTTTTGTTAAACGCTCTTTGATAGCGCTCTACATCAGCTTTATTTTTAGGATCAAAGTTTTCCCAATCAAACCAAGGATTAGCTTTTTTAGCTGCTTCATATTTTTCTTTTGTAACGTTACCAAAGAGTCCAGTATCTTCATTTCTATCTTGACCTGGGCGAACCTTATCTAATGCATCAGTTTCTGAATCAATAGGATCAACAGTCTCCCCATTTGACTTTTCATATTCTCCTGTTTCTTCATTAAGTACAAACCCTGCAGTAATAGCTTCTTCAACAGTCATTCCTGCATCATCTCCTCCTAGTTCATTTTTTTCAAAACCGACTTGAGCTTTAGGAACACCTGCTCCATTCTTAGCAAAGTTCTTAGCAAAGTTAGCCATCTTAACAACACCTGGACTATACTTATCTGTGTTAGCCATAACTTTATTAGCAGCAGCACTTACAGACATACCTTTCTCCTTAGCCCATGCTGTAAACTTACCTCTATTCTCAGGTTTAATTTCTATACCTGACTTAGCCATATTGTTCATTTCTCTTTCAAGATCATCAACCACCTTACCTTTTGCTATAAACTCATTTCCTTTAATTTCAAACTCATCAAATGTATCATTAAGTGCAGATTGTAAATCTGCTAATATCATTTTCTTATCTGCTATTGATTTTAACTTCATGTCTGATCCTTTAAGTATAGCATCTGCAGTGCTTCTTTCTAGTTGACCAAATACAGTGTTGTCTGATTCAAGTCCTAAGTCAGCAGCTTTTGTCATTTTACTATTAATTTTCTTTTCATCTTTATTTAACTCTTCAACATAATTCTTGAACTTCTTACCTTTTGCTCTATCATCACCTATCTCACTAACAAACTCTTCAGGTATTTTAAGATCTCCATATACAACTAAGTTTTCATTTCCTCCACCATCTCTTAACTGCTGTGCTGGTTCATTCTCTACCTCTACAACAGCTTCATTATTAGCAACAGACTCTTGCCCATAGGCAACTCCTATTCCTGTTTGTCCTGTTTTAGGATCTCTATAGTCATGTGAGTTTCCTTTAAATTGAATACTCTCACCACCAGCATAAGGGTTATAAGAAACTGTTTCAGCTTCACCACCCCATAATGTTTTAAGTTCTCCACCCATTTTCATTGTGTCTAATATTGATGGGTTAGATGAAATGTTACCTCCTTCACGAACATGTGAAGCAACTCCAGCTTGAACTTGTGGACCTAATGCACTATATGACATTTCCTTAGTTGCTTCCTCAGCTCTCTCATTATCTATTCTAGTTCTTCTATCACTTCTATCAACAAGATCTCCAATACCACTTCCAATAAAACTACCTACAGCAGATCCTATAGGGCCAAACGCAGAACCAATAGTTCCACCTATAGTACCTCCTATGTTAGATCCAGCATCGTTGTTAAAGCCTACCATATCACCAAGTTTATTTCCTATAGCTGCTCCTGGACCTCCTCCATAAGATATGTTAGCTGCATTAAATCCACCTTGTGCTTTAGGTACTAAATAAGAATTACTTCCTAATACACCACCTTGTTTAAATGCTTTTTGTTGATTAACATTTATTATAGGAGAATATCCTTGATCACTAATCATTCCACCATTTTCAAGAGCACGCATACTGTTTACGCTTTTTCTATTACCTTCATTAATAGCTTCTTGTCTTTCTTCCATGGTTTTATAATAGGGCATACCATATGTATAGTAACCTTGAC
>WLWE01000823.1_pt1 | contig 25456 bp, 39 predicted proteins | sample 6718301 | NCBI WGS metagenome assembly WLWE01 (sample SAMN12718691, study PRJNA515312) | sponge metagenome | isolation source: marine sponge | host: Mycale hentscheli | place: New Zealand: South Island, Marlborough, Capsize Point | collected 2003-05-01 | reverse complement strand
TGAAACAAAAGAATATTTTGAGGGTATGAAAAAAGCAGCTAATCGAGCAGCCGCCGAAGAAGTAAAAAATTTAGATAACTCCCTTAAAAGTTTAGGTGATAATTTTTATGAAGAATATTTAAATGCTAGAAAAACATCTAAAGAAACAAGAACGGGTAAAGAAATATTTATGGAGGACTTACAAGAAATTATAAGTCCTACAAGTAAAAACTCACAAAGACTTTTAGATCCAAAAGCAAAAGCTAGAGCAATTGATGAACTAAATGCTTTAAAAGAATTTAAACCTTTACAAGAAGAGTTAATAAATTTAGGAAGAGAAATGGACATCAAAGGTATGTCCGACGATGCTGTAAATAAAAAATTATTAGAAATTAATGAAAAAATAGAACTTGTAAAAAGTAAATACCCAAAAGTTTCTAACCTAGAAGAGTTAGCTGCGAAAGTTAGAGATCAAGGTGCATTTACTGCTAAAGATTATGCAGAATCTGATTTTTTAAAAGATATTTTAAAAAGAGTAGAAAAGGTAGGAGGAGATAGTAAAAAACTTAAAGATTCAATTATCAATGCAAGACTATCAGTTGATAATATGTCTAGTAAATTATATTTACAAAATTTAGATGGTGAGACTGCAAAAGGAATTGCAGACAACTTTGGAAGATATACTAATAAACTTTATTTAAAATATGAAACAAAAGGATTAGCAGGTTTTGGTAACTATAAACCTGTAGAAGAAGTTATTGAACGAAGTAAAGAAAAATATGTTCAGTTTAGAATTGAAGAATTACAAAGAGCAGGAAGACCTATTGATTCAGATACTATTTTAAAAGAAGCAGACGATGAAGTTAGAAGATTTGCAGAAAAAGTAGCTAATGATGAAGTTACTCCATATGATTTAGGTAATGCAAATGTAAGTAAAACAGATTTAAAAAATGTAAAAATAGATAATGATATTTTAAAACAACAAAAATTAAATGAGTGGCAACAAGAATTATTTGGTGTTATTAAAGATCCTTCTTATACTTTTTTTGCAACTGTAGGCAAACAAGCTAACTTAAATTTTACATTAGATTATTTAGATCGTGTAGCTAAATTAGGATCTGGTCCTAATGGTTTTGTATCTTCTATAGATGAATTAGAAGATCAAATTTTAATTAAAAGATTTGGTAAAAATAGAGAAACATTTAATATAGAAAGAGATGGATTAATAAGACAAGGTAAAAAAGGTGAAGCACAATTAGCAACTTTAAATGAACAATTAGCCAAAGCTAATAATGAAGCTATGGCTGAACTATCTAATCCTAATAAATGGAAAAAATATGTAAACAGTACAAATTTGCCAACTCCTTTAGATGGTAAATATCTTAAGGCACCTACTTACGATCAAGTATTTGATGTAACAAGTGATTGGTTAAATAAAAGTAGTGTTGGAACTTTTTATAAATATGCAGTGCTTACACCAAAAGCAGGATCTCAAATTGCAAAAACAATCTTATCACCACTAACACACGTTAGAAACTTATTAAGTGCAGGAGCATTTGTAGCTGCAAACGGTGCAGCGTTTCCAAACTATGGAGATATTAAACAATTATTGCCAGCATCATTAGGTGGAGAAGGAGTGATAAAACAAGCATATAATCTTACTGGTAAAAGAATATTTGGCACACTAAATAAAGAAGAAGTAGAGTTAACACAAAGACTATTGAAAGTAGGAGTAGTTGATTCTGCAGTTCAACCTGGAGAAACAAAAAGACTAATTGGTGATATACTTACTGATCCAGCTGCCGTTGAAAGAGGGCTATATGATAAACTTCCAAAAGAAGTAGCAAGTAAAACTAAAAGAGGTTTGTTAAAAACTTTTGCTAAACTTCAAGATGCATATGTTGCTGAAGATGATTTTTGGAAAATTATTAATTGGAGTTTAGAATGGAATAGATATTCTGGTATTGCTAAAAATCTAGGATTAAATCAAGACAACATTTTAAAAGTGTTAGACAGTAATGAAGCAGCTGTAAAAGAATTAGGTGACAATGGAGCGAGAATAGCGGACTACTTTAGAAAAAGAGCACCAAGAATAGATTACATAAAAAGTGGTAAAAGTAATGAAGAAGTCTATCGTAATTTTTTAGATGAGGTTGCAGGTAATTTAACTAGAAACCAAGTGCCTAACTATGCATATATTGGTAGAACAGGAAGAGCATTAAGACAAACACCTTTTGGTAACTTTATAGCTTTTCCATTAGAGATAATGAGAACAGGTCATAACATTTTTCAACAGTCTATTGATGAAATTACAAGTGGTATTCCAGAGTTGGTGGGTCTTGGATACAAAAGATTGTTTAGTTTTGGAGCAACAGTAGGTGGTGTGCCATATGGATTAGTTGAAATGTTTAAAGCTAAAAATGATGTAACAGATCAAGAGATGGATGCATTAAGAAAATTTGTTCCTGAATGGTCACAAAATTCTACACTAATACCTACAGGTAGAGATGAAAATGGTAATTTAAAATATATAGATTTTAGTTATGCAAATGCATACGATACTTTAATTAGACCTTTTAATGCAATTGTTAATCAATTAGGTGAAGGAGATTTAAATAAAGAATCTTTAATGAATTCACTTGGTCAAGGTATGATTGAAAGTAGTGCAGAACTTTTAAAACCATATGCAACAGAATCTATTTTTACAGAAGCGTTAATTGATTCTACGTTTAGAAGAGGTTATGGCAGAGGTGGTAGAAGAATATGGAGTGAAGAAGATGAGACTATGGTTAAAATAGGAAAAGGTATGATGCATGTTGGTAAGTCTTTAACACCTGGTTCTATTTCACAAATGAAAAGATTAGGTCAAGCTGCAACCGGTACAGCTGATAAATATGGTAACTTATATAATTTATCTGATGAACTTCCAGGACTATGGGGTGGTAGAGAAATAGTAGCAGATCCTGCAAGAGCATTAACATATATGACAACTCGATTTGGATCTGATTTAAAAAAAGACAACGCTTTATTTATTGCACCTTTGTTAAGAGGTGGCAGAATTACTTCTGAAGATATTATAGATAGATATAAATACGCAGAATCTAGAAAGTTTAACACTATGAAGGAAATGTTTGCAAACATAAAAGCAGCTAGAACTTTAGGTGTACCAGAATATAAAATAAGAAATACAGTTTCTAGAAGAGGTATTAATAAAGATACTTTAAATGATTTATTTCAAGGTGTCTTCACGCCAGCTAGACCAAATACATTTTTTATTAACAGAGTTTCGGAAATAAACAGAGACTTAAATAATAAAGAAGGAGTGGAAGTGCCTAATCCTTATTTCAAAGCATTGCCAGAACTTAATCAATTAATAAATGGTAATAGAAGAATTAGTTTGGATGATGGTAATGTATCTTTCTACAGACAAATAAATGAAGAACCACAAGCTTTAACTCCTATTAGACCTGTTGAGTTACCACCTTCTAATGTATCGGCAGCTGGAGTACAACCAAAATTAAATCCACCACCTCTTACAGATCAACGAGCAGCAGTTCAAAATAGAGGTAGCGAAATATTTAACAATAGTATAACATTTGGAACAACGAGAAGCTAACATGGCAATAGAACCCAAAAACACAAGAGAACACATTTTATCTTTGTATGGACACATTTCAGGTGTCAAGAAAAATTTAAAACATGTACACGAAGATGTAGATAAATTGGGAGGTAAGATAGATAAGATCTATTGGGTTCTTTTGACTGTAGCGGGTACTGCAGTACTCTTCGTGTTGGAAAGGATGTTTAGCTAATGCAACTATCAAAACACTTCTCTTTAAGAGAGATGACCAATTCAATGACCGCGCAACGTAAGGGAATTGATAACACACCAGGATCAGCAGAAATAAAAAGTTTAGGTGACTTATGTTATGAAGTCCTTGAACCACTACGAGCACACTTTGATAAGCCTGTCACCATCACATCGGGCTATCGTTCAGAGGCGTTGTGTGAAGCAATTGGCAGCAAAAAGACATCGCAGCATGCCAAGGGGCAGGCCGTCGACCTAGAAATTTTTGGTGTGCCTAATATTAAGACAGCTTACTGGCTTCAAAATAACGTGGACTTCGATCAATTAATAATGGAGTACTATGATCCTGAAGATCCTGCAGGGGGCTGGGTTCACATAAGTTATCACGAATCAGATTCAAATAGAAAACAAGTTCTTACTTTCGACGGAAAAAAATACACTGAAGGTCTTCCAGATATGGAATGGAAAGACGGCAAAGTCGTAGGTTAACGACAAATACAACCAAAAAAATCACCGCTACCATCATTCATAACGTGTCTATTAAATGGTGCATCGTGGTACGTGGTAAATTCTATTCTTATAATATCGCAAAGATCAAAACAATCTACTTCAGTAAATAACTTTATATGTTCAAGCATAGATTTAGTTACAGGAACTAAAGTATACATACCATCATTTAAGATTATTAAATCCATTCTCTTAAATCTTCTCCCATAATTTCTGTTGCAATATTAATCTTTTTACGCAACGCTTTTTTAATCTTCTCATCTACAGTTTTTGGTGTTACAAGATCAACGTATGTTACCGACTTCTTTTGACCTATTCTGTGTGCTCTGTCTTCTGACTGCAATCTTTTTTCTAAATCATATCCATTAGAATAATATATTACTGTGTTAGCAGCTGTTAATGTAATACCATAGCCACCGGTCTGTGGATTACCAACAAAGAATCGTGCAGCGGAGTTAGTATCTTGAAACTTTTGAATAGCTTCTTGTCTTTTGTCGGATGACACAGCTCCATAGTATTGAACTACAGAGTTCTCACCATGCTTCTTTTTAATAACAGAAACAATATGTTCTATATCATAAATATAATTAGCCCAGATAATAGCCTTACCTTCTATTTCATCTAACACATCTAACAACTCTTCTAATCTATTGTTTTTTATTTCTGTAATGGTGCCGTCATCACTCTTTAAATGACCACAAGTAATTTGATGCAGCCTCATCATTTGAGTTAGAATATGTGGAGCTGTAGCCATTTTGCCTTTTATAGAAGCGAGAGCCGCGGATTTCATAGTAGAATATGCTTTGCTTTGCTCATCAGTAAGTTCTACTTGTCTTTCAACATATACTTTTTCTGGTAAATCTAGACAGTTTTCCTTAAGAACTCTGTCAGAAAATGCTTTTAATATTTGAGATAATTCATCTAATCTTTTATAACCTGCAGGTATCTGCACTCTTCTACCCCCAAAATTTCTATCTACCATAACTGCATATCTATTTCTAAATGTATAAAAAGAAGTAAAGCCAAGTAAGTGTTCGTTTAAGAAAGCACATTGAGTGTATAGATCTAATGGTGATTTAGTAACAGGAGATCCTGTAAGTATTCTTCTGTAGTTAGCAAGTTTACCTATAGACAAAATAGATTTAGTTCTTTTAGCTGTTGGAGTTTTAATACTAGTTGATTCATCCACAGCCATCATAGTTCTGTGAGTTCTTAAAAACCTACCTGCAAAATCTAAACCTTTCTTTGTAGAGAAAGCTTCCACATTCATAATTAAAATATGAAGATCATATCCTGTTTCAAATAACGAATCATATTCTTTTTGTTTTGACTTCGAAGTTGAGGCTGTCCATAATACCATTTTAGGTTGTATGTGACTAGCTAAATGATTTGGTATTTCTTGAGTATACCAATTGTTATAAACACCTTTAGGTGCTATAATTAGCGCCCCGTTTATTTTACCTTTATCATAAAGCATAGCAATATTATCAACTAATACTTTAGATTTACCTGTACCCATTTCCATAAAATAAGCAAACTCTTCTCTATCCCACGATTTTTCTAATGCAGATAGTTGATGAGCATATGGGTCTGTTTTAAATTTATAGTTCATAATTTTTTCTTCTTTCTATTGACATTGATATAATAATCTATATATCTTTGTCAACTAGAATAATAGAATGAAGAATAAAATTTTTGAATTATACAAACCTAACTCATTGCGAGAGTTTTTAGATTTTCATAAAAACAATCCTGATGAAAATTTTGTTTATGTCTTACAGCATCCACCTGCAAATATTAATATATTAGGTGCATCTGACTTTGGATACTTGGTAATTTGTTTGCCTAATTATGGTCCAGATTCTCAAATAATATTTTCATCAAGTCCTTTTGTTTTTAAAATGCAAAAAAATTTAAGAGACTTTAGAACACAAGATTATGTATTGCTCACAGGAGATCCAGCTATTATTGGTATTTCTTGTGCAATCGTTTGTGATAAAACAAACGGCAAATTTAATCTCTTGAAATGGGATCGACGAGAGGCTAAATATTATCCAATAAATTTCGATCTCTATCAGAAAGGATAACAATGAGTATAAAACAAAAGATAAAAGTTAAAACTTTTACTGGTAGTGGTACGTTTAATATTGCTGAAGAAATGGTTAAAGATTCTAAAGATCTTTTAGATTCAGTAGAAGTAACCACTATAGCTGCAGAGTGTCAAAAGTTAAAACAAAAAGAAGACGAGATTGCAGATCTAGAAGATAAACTAAAAGCTAAAAAACAAGAGGCGGATGATATTAGTTCTAGGGTTATACCAGAACTATTAGCAGAGCAGAACTTAACTGAAATAAAGTTAGGCGATGGATCTGCAGTATCAGTTAAAAAAGAATTTAGGTGCACTCTTCCAAAAGATGAAGTGAAGAGAGAAGCAGCCTATCAATGGCTTCGTGACAACAAGTTAGAAGATATTATTAAAAACAATGTCTTTGTAACTTTTGGTCGTGGAGAAGATGACAAGGCGGAGCAATTGCTTAACCTTGCGGCAGAGAATGGGTTTGAACCACAACAGAAATCTGATGTGGCCTGGGCTACATTAACTGCCCTTTTCAAGGAGCGTGTCGAGGCCGGTCTCGACATGCCTTCTGAAGTCTTTAATACATGGATTAAAGACAAAACTAAAATAAGCCGGAAAAAATAATGGAGGAAAATAATGGCTAATGAAGTAATGGCTAAAAAAGACACTGGATCTATTGCCCTGTTTGGCAATGATGCAGCTAAAGGTTTTGATAACATGACGCAAGATGATCTTGCGTTACCGTTTGTCAGAATCTTGGGACAGCTATCACCGCAGGTAACTGATGGTGATGCAAAGTTTATAGATGGTGCCAAACCAGGCAATATCTATAATACTGTTACCAGCGAACTATACGATGGTAAGAAAGGTATCAAGGTTATTCCTTGTTACTACAAGAAAGATTATCCAGAGTGGTCGGATAGAGGGGATGGACCTGGTGCTCCTGTGGCTATCCACTTACCGAACAGTCCGATAATCACAACAGGTAAGAGAGACGGTTCAAAGATTAGATTACCAAATGGTAATTATCTTGAAGAAACGGCATCTTACTATGTAATGGTTGAGACAAAGACAGGGGGTTATACTCCAGCTTTGATTACTATGAAATCAACTCAACTAAATGTCAGTAAAAAATGGAATTCTATGATGAAAACCATACAAATACCTGACGGAAAAGGTGGTTTCGTGATACCACCTATGCATGGGGTTGTGTATAACCTAGCATCTACACTACAAAAGAACGATAAAGGTTCTTGGTATGGATGGGTTGTTACACAAGACAGAATATTAGGACAGGAAGATAAGTCTTTGTACTTAAGTGCAAAAGATTTTTCTGGAAATGTATCTAAAGGAAACGTGCAAACAAAAGCAGATGTGGAAGAGAAAGTATCGGATTCAACTCCGTACTAGTCAAAATAGAGGGGGATTGCAAAATCCCCCTTTACAAACAGTTTAGAAATGATAGTGAAAAAAGATAAATTCAAAAATATATTTAGTGGATTAACTATAGCATATGGACAATATCAACCAGGAAATCGTGGCGAAAACGGAAAGCAACAAGGTAAAGCTTTTATTGTTCGTAAACCAGTCACCGACGACCTCTGGGAAAACCATCTTACAGGAAAAGGTCCAGCCTTGGGAATCATCCCTATTACGGAGAACAATGATTGTAGGTGGGGGTGTATTGATATTGACGAATATAACTTTGATCACACTAGCCTCATTAAAAGCGTTCGGAGTAATAAACTTCCTTTAATAGTCTGCCGATCTAAATCTGGTGGAGCACACGTCTTTTTATTTACCAAAGAAAATATTCCTGCATCATTGATGCAATCAAAACTAAAACAGTTTGCAAAAGTTTTAGGATACGAAGGTTCAGAAATTTTTCCGAAACAAACAGAGATACTTGTAGAACGTGGGGATACAGGTAACTTTTTAAATCTTCCCTACCACAATGAAATGAAAGGACTGCGTTATGCTATTAACGATAATGGCTCCGGTTGTACACTTGAGGAATTTTATCAGCTCTATGATGTTTACAGCTGCACCAAAGAAGCCGTTGAAGAAATTAAAACGGAAGAAAAAAAAATAGAAGAAGCATTTCCTAGTGGTCCTCCTTGTTTAAATAAACTTGCAACAACAGGTTTTGGGGAGGGCTCTAGAAATAATGCGCTATTTAACATAGCAGTTTATTACAAACAATCTATGCCAGATACTTGGGAAGATGAAATTGTAAAAGCAAATCAAAAATATATGGAACCTTCATTAAGTAATAGTGAAGTTCAACAACTAATTAAATCTGTAAATAGAAAAGGTTATGATAAATATAGATGCAAGGATGCACCTATCAATGCAGTATGTCAATCTGGTTTATGTCGAACTAAAAGATTTGGTGTAGGATTTGGTGAAGAAGAAATGCCTGTGTTGGGTAACTTAACTAAATACAAATCAAATCCACCACAATGGTTTTTAGATGTAAGTGGAACGAGGATCGAATTAAAATCAGAACAATTATATAGTCCACCTTTATTTGCATTGGCTTGTTTAGATCAAGCTAATCTAGTTGTACCTGTACCAAAACCAAAAGATTGGAAACAATATTTTTTAAAACCAATGATGACAAATCTACAAGAAGTAGAACCATTAGAATCATTAGATCCTACAAATGAACTTACAGGGTTACTTCAAGATTGGACTACCAATAGACAAGCTGCAAGAACTCTTGATGATGTATTTAATAAACTACCTTACACAGATGACAAAAGAGAATTTACATATTTTAGAATGGAAGACTTCTATAACTTCTGCAAAAAGAATCATTGGGATATGGATAAAATAAAAACAGGAAATTTAATTAAGAGATTAGAAAATATATTTGTAGAAGAAACTAGAATGACAATTAAGAAACAACAACCTAGACTTATAAAAATTAAAACTATGAAAAAAATAGAAGCTAGTTTATCCAAAGTTGCTTATCAACAGGATAACTTCTAATGAAAGATGATCAACTAAAATTATTTATGGAAGAAGAAAAAGTTTTTAAAAATGTTCAAACTAACAACAAACCAGTAGATGTTGCTAAAATTATACCTACACATAACATAGTAGAAGGACAATATTTTATTTATCCAGATGGAGGTAGACATCCTTATTATGGTTATCACGAAAGATTAAACACTATAGATTTTCCATATATTCTAAATACAAATTATCGAGACAAAGGATCTACAGAATATCAACACGTAGTTATAAGAGATACTATAGAATATCCTTATGTAATGTTAAGAACAACAGACAAAAGAAAAAGTGGTTCAAATAAAACTTGTAATATTTGTATACATAAATTAGCAGCCAGAGCTTTTCTTAATGCTGGAAATTTAGATCCATATGATTACGATGTAACTGTCGTAGACCATATAGACAGTAAGCCTTGGAACTATAGACTTAATAACTTGAGATTTGTAACTAGATCAGAAAATTCAAAAGGTGCAAGAGCAAGGAGTAAAAAAGAAATTTTTGAAGTAGGACTTTTGAAAGGATTGTTTTAGTGAAATATTCCAAGGATGTTGGAAAGAATTGGCATTTAAGATTTAGATTAATAATAAAAGAACTGGAGAATGAATTAGAATATACAAAATTAAAATTAAGAATAGCCGAAAGAAAAATAAAAAAATATGAAAACAATAATACTAGGACCACCAGGAACAGGAAAAACAACAACGTTGTTAAATTTAGTAGATGAATTTATACAACAAGGTGTTCGACCAAAACAAATAGGATACTTTTCTTTTACAAGAAAAGCAGCTATCGAGGCAGCTACTAGAGCTGCAGATAAATTTGGTTTAGATATAGAAAATGATCTAGATAATTTTAGAACATTACATTCTTATGCATTTAGACAATTAGGAATGACAAAAGAAAAGATGATGAAGACAGAAGACTACAAAGAGTTTGGTCAAAAATGTGGTATTCCAATTAAGACTGCATCCTATTCTGCAGACGATGGTACATTTAATTCTGATAATGAATACCTCACCATTATAAATACAGCTGCAGTAAAACGTATGGATCTATTAGAGTATTATGATTCTCGTCAAAACATATTAGATATTGAACGCAATACTTTATATCTTTTGTCAGAAGAATTAAAGAGATTCAAAAAAGAAAAAGGCTTAAAAGATTTTAATGATTTGTTAGAAGATTTTATTGACAAAGATATTAATAATAAGTTTGAAGTATTGTTTATAGATGAAGCACAAGATCTTTCTTTAATACAATGGGATATGGTTAGAAAGCTTTGGTCAAATGCAAATAAAACTTATATTGCAGGAGATGATGACCAAGCAATATTTAAATGGGCAGGTGCAGATGTAGATCACTTCATTGCACTTAAAGAAGAAGTAGATGATATCAAAACGTTAGAACAATCTTACAGAATACCTGGTGGACCTATACACGAACTATCACAACACATTATAAGCAAAGTACAAAATAGATTTGATAAACAATATAAACCAAGAGATGATGAAGGTATTCTTCGTAGGTATTCTGACATTACTCAAGTAGATATGTCAGAAGGTAATTGGTTAGTATTGTCGTCAGCTAATTATTTTTTAGATGATGCCAAAGATTTGTGTGAACTTCAAGGTTGGTATTATCAACACAAAGGTAGAAACTCTATCTCACTTAAACTTTTATTAGCCTTAAACAATTGGGAATCTTGGCGTAAAGATGAACTGTTAAATCATCTAGAGATAAAAAATATATATGAATACCTTGGATCAAATGTATTAGAGGGATTTAGAAAAGGTAAAACATTACACTCCGAAGAAAAATATACATTGAAAGAATGTCAAGACAAACATGGTCTTATTACAGATAAAGTATGGTTCGAATCATTTGAAGGATTAGATACCATTACTGAAAACTACATTCGTAACATGAGGGCGAATGGTGAAACGTTAAATAAAAATCCTCGTATAACAATGTCAACAATACACGGAGCGAAAGGAGGAGAAGCCGATAAAGTTTTACTGATGCAAGACTTAACCAATGCAGCTCTTGAAACATTTAGTTATGATCCAGATGAATTACATAGATTATTTTATACTGGAGCGACGAGAGCGAAGCGTGAATTACATGTGTTAGATCCAAAGAACTTTGATCGTGCTTATATACTATGACCAACAAAGATATATTTAAAGGACCAACATATGATTCGTTAGAAAAGCAGGTCGGTGGGAAACATTATCGTAATATGAAGATTCAACCTGCACACTTTATAAACGAAAACAAGTTGCTTTTTGCAGAGGGGAACGCTATAAAATACATCTGTAGACACCAGTCGAAGGGAAAAGAGGAGGACGTGAAGAAGGCAATACACTATTTAGAAATGATTCTTGAAAGGGACTATTCGTGAGAAGTACCCAGATACCGTTGTTTACACCTGAAACGGAATGGGTTATGCCAGAGGAACTAAAAGATCTTCAAGGCTACAAAGAAATTGCAATTGATTTAGAAACTAATGATCCAAACTTAATAGAATTAGGTTCTGGTAATGTTACCGGTAAAGGACACATTGCAGGGATTGCCGTAGCAGTAGAGGGATGGTCTGGATATTTTCCTATCTACCATGAATCTGGTGGTAATTTAGATAAAAAATTAGTTTATTCTTGGCTACAAGAAATACTTAATCAAACAGATACAACATTTATATTTCATAATGCAATGTATGATGTGTGTTGGTTAAGAACCGAAGGCTTAATTGTCAAAGGTAAGATAGTAGATACTATGATAGCAGCGTCTTTAATTGATGAGAATAGATTGTCTTATCAATTAAATACTTTATCTAAATATTATATTGGCATTGGTAAAGATGAGAATATTTTACAAGCAGCTGCAAAAGAATATGGTTTAGATCCAAAGAAAGATATGTGGAGATTACCTGCATTATTTGTAGGACAGTACGCAGAACGTGATGCAGAAGCTACATTAAAACTTTGGAAAAAATTAGAAACAGAATTATATCGAGAAGAATTATGGGATGTATTTAACCTTGAGACTAAACTATTTCCTTGTCTTGTTGATATGAGATTCAAAGGAGTAAAAGTTGATCTTGAAAAAGCTGATAAAATTAAAAAAAATCTAATGCAAAGAGAAGCTAAAATCGTAAGTAAAATCAAGAGTTTAACAGGAGTTAATGTAGAAATACACGCAGCTAGATCTATCGCCAAAGCTTTTGATAAATTAAAATTACCTTATGATAGAACAGAAAAAAGTAACGAACCAAGTTTTACAAAAAACTTTTTACAAAACCACCCACACGAACTACCAAAACTAATTGCAGATGCAAGAGAGATTAACAAAGCGCATACTACTTTTATAGATTCGATTACTAAACACGCAGTCAATGGTAGGATACATGCAGATATAAATCAAATACGATCAGATCAAGGTGGTACCGTGACCGGTAGATTTTCAATGTCGAACCCAAACTTGCAGCAGATACCAGCGAGGCACCCTGAACTCGGACCGATGATTAGATCTATATTTGTACCAGAGGAAAAACATAAATGGGGATCATTTGATTACTCACAACAAGAACCTAGAATACTTGTGCACTATGCAAAGTTACAAAATTTAGAAGGTGTTGATGAAATTGTAGATGCTTATAAAATGGGTGATGCAGATTTCCACCAAGTTGTAGCTGACATGGCAGGCATTGAGCGTAAACAGGCCAAAACAATTAACCTAGGTTTAATGTATGGTATGGGTAAAAATAAATTAATGGCAGAGTTAGGATTAATGAAAGATTCTGCAGAAAAATTAATTAAACAATACCATAGTAAAGCACCATTCGTAAAACAATTAATGGAAAATGTGTCTCGCAAAGCAAACGATCGTGGTAAAATAAGAACTTTACTTGGTCGTGCGTGTCATTTTGATCTTTGGCAGCCAGTTCAATTTGGTGTATTTAAACCTTTACCTTTGGAGTTAGCACGAAAAGAATATGATGAACCATTGAAGCGTGCCTTTACTTACAAAGCTTTGAACAAATTGATACAAGGATCTGCAGCGGATATGACAAAAAAATCTATGGTAGCACTGTATGAAAATGGTATAATACCACATATACAAATTCACGATGAGGTAGATATCTCTGTTGAATCACCTCAAAAAGCAGAAGAAATTATAGAGATAATGGAATCTGCAGTTGAGTTAGAGGTACCTAACAAAGTGGATTTCGAACAAGGAGATAATTGGGGTGAAATTAAATAATGGCTTATTTAAATGCAAACATACCTATAATAGAATGTTACGTCAGAGGTAACTATCTACGAGATCAAAAAGATTCTCACGATAAATATTTTGAAGTAGGAGTATTTGGTTTTAGTTCTATACCAAATAGAGTACCACTATTTCATTTCTTAATGGAAGATGGAGGCCTGTGGTGGAGAGCACCTATTACTGCATTCTGTACTAAACCAGGTGTAAAAGAGCTGCCACTTGATGAAGTAGTTATGTGGGATAGTTTTAGTTACAATGTAAGTGTTACAACTTTCTACGAAATTGCAGGATGCACAATGGAATATACATCTAGACGTAAAGTAAAACGTAAAGGTAAGTATTTATTTACAATAGATTGGTGCGCAGGAGACTTTAACGAATTAAATTTTGGTTATTCAGAGAAACCAGATCAACATAAGTGTGGTCATGTCATAGAATTAGAAGATGGAAACTATGCAATTCAACCAAATAATAGATTAAAAATCTATGATCCATCTATGGGAGTTGATCCAAACAAAACCTTGATTAATAGATTAGTAACTAGTAAAATATACTCTGTGGAAAATTCAGCTAAATGGATTACCGACGAACACGAACAAGGTAGTTATGATTATAAGCTGAAAAACTTGGAGGAAGACGATGATAAGTGAAATTAAAGACAAAGCTATGGAAGTATGGCACAACCACAAGGTATGTACCCTTGTTGCTGTAGCTGCTTTCGTGATTGGAGCAATCCTTATATAGGACTTTATGCCTTATGAATTTAGCAGCTTTATTAAAAAAGAATATTGTAATGGTTCCGGTCGTGGCTTCGGTCTTGGTCGGAACTTTTACGGGTGTTAAGTATATTGTTAATTTAACAGATACCATAAACGGTAATAGAGCAGAAATAGAAAAAATTAAAACAGTTGATCTTGTAAATATAACAAGAGACATGGCTGTCCTTACAGAAAAAACAAACACAATCCTACAAAAATTAGAACGAGCAGAAGGCACATGGGAAATGGCTGAAAACTTGTATGAGTTGTTAGCTAATCGTGTCAATGACCTGGAGTGGGATATCAAAGATTTAAATAGAGAAATAAATTATTAGGATGAATTATGGAGATCGCCAGGATGAATTATTATTTTACAGGAATATTGATTGTGCTGCTAACTCTATTAGCATTTTGTGTTAACCCTGCGTATCCTAGAAACGAATATTTAAACTCATACCCTAACGAATGTAGAACTGGTGAAGTAGATGTATCAGTATCTCGTAGAGATTATGATTATAACAACTACGATAATTCTTGGAATGGTAGTGAATCAGAAGAAGTAAGACTTACGTTTAGAAAATACCTTGGTAATTTACAGTGTAATGAAAGAAACGATTTAACTCTGGAAAATGAAAGACTTAAACAACAATTAGAGTTAATGAAAATGTGTAATAAAGTTAATAGAAATCCTACATTAAAACGTAATGAAAATTTTAACTTATTGGTATCAAAATGTGAGGGTATAATTCCTGCAAAAGTTGAGGAAGAAAGACCTGTAGAAAAAAATACTTGGAAAGGTATGAAAAAAGACTACCTAAAGTCTAATCCAGACGCTAAAACCATGGATAACACTACATTGAAAATGCCTCCAAAAGATTATATACTGCCTCTACCTAAACCAAAAGATGAGTAAAAAACCATTAAACATATCTGAATCTGCAGCCGTGCAGATGCCGATGAAGACGGTTGCTAGTCTAATTTTGCTCGTCGCAGCTGGCGTGTTCGCATATACCGAGTTGACTGCAAGACTTGTATCGTTGGAGACTTCACGTGAGTTGTTTGAGGCTGATTTGCTTAAAAAAAGTGAGCAACTGCCTACAGATCAAGAACAATATATGTTGATTGAAGATCTATATAAAACAACAGAAAAATTAGAAATAACTCAAGAACAAAATATGACTAATAAGGTTAATATAGAATTTTTAAAAGCACAATTGGACAAAGCATTAAATGATATTGAAGATTTAAAAGATAAAGTAAGAGCAAATGGAAAGAGTGCACATTAATGACTGAAATGATTGTAGCTTTGTTAATGATTGTCAACGGAGAAATTAAGGAAGCACGTATACAACCTTCATTTGGAAAATGTATGGAACGAGGTCGTATTGCTAAACGTGATTTAAAACTTCTTGGCAAAACCAATATTAAATATCAGTGCATAAAATCTGAAGCAGAATTAGAAGACAATATTGACGGTAGCAAGAGTATCAAGAAATTGATATTAAAATAAAATGCCGAAGAAAAGAAAATTTAAAATAGAAGCAGAAATTGTAAATGGTAAGTGTCCAACATGTGATCAATTTACTATGTTAGTTGGTATTGATCTTGCTTTTTTTAGATGCATGAGTTGTGGTTCAGATCTAGAACAACACATCAATGGTAAGATAACTTACTTACCTGTGATTACTGCACCTAAAGGTGCTAAACCTTTTGTCAAAGAATGGTTGGACGAAGATGGCTAGAAAATGGAAAGAACATATGGAACACGAAGCTATCTTTCACAAGACTTCGATTGGAAGACATCCAAGCAAATGCAAAATGAACAAATCAAAACGTAGATCTTTTAAGAAATATCGTGGCCAAGGAAAGTAATGAAAATATTATTGAGTTTAGTTATATGCTCGCAAGTAGCAGGTACTTGTTTAGAACCATTTCAATGGCCAAAAGGATTCGATACTCAATATGAGTGTTTAATGTTTGGTTATGAACAGTCTGCTATAAAAATGAAACAGATAGGTCCTGAAGAAGTAAACAAATATAATATGTTTATTAAGTTTTATTGCACTCCTGAAACTACTATTTAACTACAACCTAGAATTGTTCTAATCTTTTAGCGTTCTTTGAATGTTCTATGAGGTTAGTGTCCGTGCGTTCCAAGAAAGGAACGCACAAACAAAAGGTGTGAGAAGAGAACAATATTTTATATTAAAAAAATATTACTTGCAAGTATTGTTTTGTTATTGTAAATTCCCATATAAATGAAGAGAACAATAATCAGAAAGGACAAATAACATGGCAGATCCAAACAAATTTAAATCTGTTTCTGTGCCTATAGATACTTATCGTAAGTTAGAATTTTTAGCGAATGGTAAATTTTTAGATGCAAAGTTAACAATTAGTAAAACAATAGAAGCTTTAGCAACAAGAGCTGCAAAGAAGACAGGATATAAAAATGGAAAAGCAAACACATAATATAATATGTCAAGATTGTAAAGGCAACGGCTATAGAAGAATTCTTATAGAAGAAGGTAGAGAAGAAGTTATAACTGATTGCGAAACATGTGATAACCAAGGCGAATTTAAGGTAGGTGATGAGAAACTTCATAGCTAAATTTATGAACAAGTTTAACAAACCGAAGAGAATAGAAAGTAAGAAAGAAAAAAGAAAAAGAAAGAGAGTAAAAAAAATTTCTGGCTATTACATTAATAATGGAAAAACAGAAATACTATATGACAGAGAAACTTAAAGTATTAGATCTCTTTAGTGGACTAGGAGGATTTAGTTTAGGATTAGAGAGAACAGGACATTTTGAAACTGTAGCTTTTTGTGACAACGATAAGTTCAGTAAATTAATATTAGATAAACATTGGAAAGGTAAAAAGGTATACGAAGATGTCAGAGAAATCACCAAAGAAAAACTCATCGCAGACGGAATTGAACTTCCAGATGTCGTCACAGGAGGGTTCCCGTGCCAACCGTTCTCGGTCGCAGGCAAACAAAAAGGAACGAGTGACGACCGACATCTCTGGCCAGAGATGTTTCGCATTATCAAGGCACTCCAACCGAGGATCGTGGTTGGCGAGAACGTGCGAGGAATTGTTAACATCCAAGACGGCATGGTCTTCGAGACTGTGTGCACTGACTTGGAAGATGAAGGATACGAAGTCCAAGCGTTCAATATTCCAGCTGCAGGTGTCGGCGCTCCCCATCGAAGAGAAAGAATTTGGTTCGTCGCAACTTTGGGCGACCCCAAACACGATGGACCACTTACCGACGAGATCGGAAGAAGGAACGAAGAAGCTTATGGAGGGACAGAGAAAAGGCAGAACAGCTCCTTCGAATTTGAGGGAACAAGTAGACGAGAAGACAATGCAGCTATGGCGAACTCCAACCACAATGGATTCGAAAGAGGATTCTCTGAAGCACGCAACGAAACTATTACAGGGAAAGAATCTTCGAGCAACGGGATCGAGGATACAGATAACTCTAGCAGACGAAGTGATGGTCGAGGAGATCAGAGCCAATCCAGAACTGATGGAACAATACAAGGACTACGAGATGCTAACGAGAAAGAACTTACCAGAACAACAGGAGTTCGTGGATTACATGAGAGAACAAACATCGGTCAAGGAACTATTCGAGAAGACAGGGATAACAAAGACGACAATCGAACATTGGTTCAGACGAGACAAAGCAGGGTTCAGTCATCCGAGCATCGAGGATTGGGAGAAGATCAAACCTCACTTGAAAACAATCAAGTACGACAACGTGATGACAGCTCTTCACTCGATCGAATGGAAACAAGATCCGAAATCAATGTGGCCAACGCCAACGACGAAGGGCTTCGGACACGCATCGGAGGGTCAGACGATGATCATGCGAAAGAAAGTCGAAGCAGGGGAACTGACGGAGGAAGAAGCACAAGCGATGATGAACGGCACAACACTACGTCCACCACGAATGAAGGAATGGATGTGGCCAACACCGAAAGCTTCAGGTCAAGAGAAACTAGATACTCTGATCAAGAGAAAGGGAGTGAAGGCAGCCGTGCAACACAACTTGACGGCAGCCGTGGAGATGTGGCCGACACCGAACGCCAGAGATTGGAAGGATTCAATCAACAAAGTACCACCATCGGTAGGCAAGACACGAGGACACAGTTTGGGAATGAAAGTAGCAGAGGTTCGCAATCAAGAGATGTGGCCGACACCAACCCAGAGGGACTACAAAGGACAGAACAGTCTGAAACACATACAGGAGAAACCGAGACACAACTCTCAACTACCCAATCGTTTGAGACAGAAGGGAATTACTGGGAGTTTGAACCCAACGTGGGTCGAGTGGCTCATGGGATATCCGGCAGGGTACACCGACTTAAAGCATTGGGAAATTCTATCGTCCCGCAAATCGTCGAAGAAATAGGATATGCATTGATTAAGGGTATGAAGTGAGAAATTTATTTGAAACGTGTATCGATGTTGGTAGTGGATTAATCCTATCAACATTAATACAGTTATTCATTTTTCCATTTTTTGATATGTACCCAACTGTGTTAGAAAGCTTCCATATAGCTGTTATCTTTACAGTAATTTCGATTTGTAGAAGTTGGTTTTGGAGAACAATATTTGGTAAACGGAGAAGAATTTGATGACATTCTATCATGGTTTAGGTATGTTTTTTCTTGGTATGGGAGCGATTATTGTAGGTGGTATGATTGCTTGGTATGTAATTAATAAAGTTATGGAGGATGATGAAAATAATAGTGATAATTAGTTTTTTAATATTAACAGGATGTAGTGCCAAGTTCGATAGCTTTGATCCTAGTACTACAGCTTTAAGATGGATAATGACACATGAAAAGAAATAATAAATATATATACCCAAAGACGGTGCGTGAGACTTTAGACGGTATCCGTCACTATAATATCAACGATAAAGAAAAGTTACCAAGTGTTACAACGATTCTAAAGGCCACCGAATCACAGGAAAAGCAAGATAGCTTGGCAGCTTGGCGATCAAGGGTGGGCGAGGCGACGGCAGCTAAAATTACTGAAGAAAGTTCGAGCCGTGGAACGGCGATGCATAAGATCCTAGAGAAGTATATCTTGAAAGAAGGGTATTTAGATCTTACCAACGTCGGAAAACAGGCCCATAACATGGCTTTAAGGGTCATAGAGCAGGGTCTATGCAATTTAACGGAGTACTACGGCACAGAATGTACTTTGTACTATCCAGGGCTCTATGCAGGGCAAACAGACCTTGTAGCAGTTCACAAGGGCAGCGATGCGATAATCGACTTTAAACAGACGAATAAACCGAAGCGAGAAGAGTGGATCGGGGATTACTATCTGCAGCTAGGGGCTTATGCAATGGCACACAACTTTGTGCATAAAACAAGTATTACTAAAGGTGTAGTAATGATGTGTAGTAAGGATAATTACTACCAAGAATTTGTCATAGAAGGGACAAAATTTCAACAATATCAACACGACTTTTTAAGGAGGGTCAATGAGTACTATCGAAGAAGAAATGAAGAGACTAGATAATATCGCTAATATGTACAATAAAACAGAAGGGGATATGAAAAAGATGTGGAAGGAAAAGTGGTATAAACTTGTCAAGAATGTGGCGAGGAGACACCAACAGATGTACCCAAAATTTAAGGAGGATAGATTAAACTAATGAGATTAAGAGATCTACAACAAATTTTAGAAAAATTTACCAATGGCCAGAAGGGTACCATAATATCTGATTGTCCTGTTTACATTGAAACTATGTCTGGACATTTAGAAGATGTCAGACGTATTGAAATACAAGAGAGCAATCTTATTGGCGACGCTAATCCTGCACGATTAGTAATTAAAGCAGATAAAAATGAATTATTTAGATCAAGAACATATAAACAGAGTTAGAGAATCCGTAACGGATGATGGTACCAAAAGTGTTAGGCGGGAGACTGCCTAACACCTAGAATTATGAAAAAGGTAATAATACAAAGTAAACAAATCACACCTAAACAATGGTCGGCGCTCATATTAGAGCTGAACCTGATGCGTAAAGCTTGGAAACCTTACGCCAAAATAGAGCTGCAAGGGAATGGTGTTAAGAAGATAATTGCTCACGGGACGAGGAACTACAAAGATTAGAATCATTCTAATGTAGTCGTCTGCCGTGTAAGAGGAATTCTGGAGCAAAAATATTTTTTTTAAAAAAAAATTTTAGAGGCGGCAAGGCGGCAAGGAGGCTAAAAATCGATTATAAGTGTTGGTATTAGCGAATAATAGCCTGCCACGAGCCCTGCCAAGGCAGATTTTGGAGTGGCAAGTTTGTTGGTATTACTAGCTTTTTGATGTTTTTGCTCTGGCAAGGTCAAATAAGCATTGATTTCATTGACATTCTTGTGTTTGCACTCTGCGCGCGGGAACTTTTTTGTTTTTTTTAAAAACTTTTTTGCCTAAAAATTTCTCTTATAGTATAAATACCTATGCCTAGAACTCTGAAGAAATCCAAATATAAATCTGTTGTTATTAAAAAGAAGAGATATTACTTCTACAAAATTACATGGCTGGACATCACGGGAGATAGTGGGCACGCAGATTTACATACAGCTGAAGGGTTTATGCCATCGATTATGGTTACTCATGCATATTTATTAAACAAAGATAATAAAAATGTTAGAACGTTTGCAAGTTATGAAGTTAATGATGAATTGTTTTCTGATAGAAATGTATTTCCTAGAGGATGTGTAGTTAAAATGGAAAAGATAAATGAAAAATAAAAAGTTTAATCCTACATTGACAAAGAATATGCCCAATGTAAAATGGGATCAACTTCCACCAAGGGAGGGACCTAACTCACAAGGAGTAAATTATGGAAATGTACCAAGTAAAAACAAATTGGTTGAACTTAATAAAAAAATTTCCAAGAAGAATATATAGCAGAGTTATTTCTGAACTGAATCATTATCAGGGTTTAACTCTTCTACTGATTTTAATTGTTCTTTTTCTGGGGTAATATTAATTAAATTTTTGTGGTCATCTAAAATCTGTTGCATCTTCGCCTGTAACTCTTCTTCACTCATCTTATCCAGGTTACCGGTTACAACAAGCTTTTGATCTATATATAATCCACCTGCTTTTCCTCTAGCTACTTCAGCATTGATTGCAGCAGACCACGCTCCTTTTTTAGCTGAATCATCTCGCAGCTTTGCTAGTTCTGCTAAATGTTTTTCAAAACTAATTCCATATTTTTCCTGAACCTCTGCTCTTAATTCACCAATGTATTTCACCACCAACGGAGATATTCTAGGATTTCGCAGCTCGCTTGCAGCCTGCCTTGGTCTCGATTTGTAGCCTGCTTCCAGCGCACATTCAGCTGGACTTTTCCTACCTTCGTTATAGACCAAAAGTTCTGCAAACTTCATCTGTCTTTCGGTTAATTGTCGTGGTACTCCCATAAGTTGTTTTATAGTGTAACTTTCCGTACAAGTCAATAATCGCCTGTAATCGCTTGTGTATTGAGCTGTCATTGAGCTGGGTTTAAGCTGCTAAAGAGCTGATTATAAGCTGTGGGTCGCCCTGGACCACCTGGGGTCGCTTGTACTCGCCTGTTCGCCTGTGCATTATTAAATTTTTTATTTTTATTTTTATACAATTCCTGGTAGAAAAACCTGGATTTGTTATTTTTTAATAACCCCAAATTTTAAAAGAATTATCAATCATATCTTTTAATTGATAAGTACAACAATAATCATTATCTTTATTTGCCTTACAGATAGCAATTATCTCATCTATTAACTCTTCTTTATTTTTAAGGTCTTCTAATTCTCTCTCTTCTTCTAGTTTTTCTTGTGATTTTGCCATATTTTCCTTTCTTATTTATTCCCATATAATCCCTTGTTTCTAGATTTCAATAGTGTATAAAAAAAAATAAAAAAAGGAGAATAAAAAATGTCAAAACTAAAAAGAGTAAAAGTAATAATAAGAGATGAGGAGTTTAATTTAACTCCAAGACAATTAATAAATAAATTGTCCAAATTAGATCATTGGGATTATGAAGATTTTTTTGAAAATAATCCTACTGATAATTTTAATCATTTTGCTTGTAAAGAAAAACTCATAGATCAAATTATTGAAGATTATGAAACTGCAAAAATAATGTACCATGAAAGAAAAATAGATAACATGATGTATTTTAGACAAGAAGAAAGAACTTCTTTAGATGCACCAATTTATCCTCATGGTTGGTATGAGAAACAAGATAATGAAATAATTTATGGCAAGGAGGAAGAATGAGACAATGGTTAAATACAAAAGAGAAATGCATATTGAGAGATTTAATAAAAATAGAACTTAAATCTTTAGATAAAGACGATTATGGAAAGTATAAATATTTTCCATATGAATATGCACAACAATTATTAAAGTTGGGAAAGAAATTACAACTTGATGAACAACAAAAAATAAAAGCAAATAAATTATATAGAAAGGAAAAAATATAATGAAACAAGAAACACTATATAAAGGAGAAAAACCTTTAGACAAAATGTCTGATAAAGAACTTACTGAATATTGGACTAGAAGAGTTGAGAAATTTTTACTTGGACAAAAAATTGTTAAAGTAGAATATATGTCTGAAGAAGACGCAGAGGATATGGGTTGGGATAGTAGACCAATTCAAATTCGTTTAAGTAATGGCATATGGTTGACACCTACGCAAGATGATGAGGGAAATGACGGAGGTTCAATCTCAACTAATACAACTGATATAATTCCAACTTTATGAAGAGACTAAAAATAAAAATAAATTTTGAGTGTACCCATGCAGATAAAAAAGAAACTGAAATGGAACTTGAAAAAATAATTCATTATCACATTTACGAGAAGATATGGAACATAGACCCAAAAGGTGTGAAACTAGATGTTAAAGAAATCGCACCAAAAGGGTATTGTAGATCATGTAAACAGATGATGAAATTAGACGAGATATCTAGACAAAATGAGGAGTATTGTATATCTTGTTATTAGAAAGAAAAATAAAAATAAAAAAGGAGAATAAAAAATGAGTACAAGATCAAGTATATTAATTAAAAATGGTAAAACTGAAATTTTACTTTATCGTCATTGTGATGGTTATTTAACAGGAACAGGACAAGACTTACATGATGATTTATTAAACTCAAAATTTGAGTTTAGTGAAAAAAATATGAATTATGGTTTTGGTGGTAAAGCAAAAAAATCAGATTTAGAAAATGGTAATTTTAATATCGCAGTCTGGCTTCTTTATTTTTGGTTATTTAGCTTCGATTTGTAACAAGTCGCGTAGCACTGAATCGTCGGCGATCGTACCATCGGTCCGCCAATTAGCCAGGTTCGTTAGTTGCGCAACTAATAGAGGTGTCCCAGTGCTGTCTTTGATCCATAGAGAAGCTTCGTTGCCTTCGAGCCAGGTAATTGAGTGCTCTGAATTATGCGATCCGTAGTGAGTTTGAATTATCTTAAGAATTCTGTGCTCTTCTTGAGATAGCGGGCGGCTCATGAGTTACACCTTTTCTCTGAATTTCACGGCATCAAGCCCGATGAATAATATAGGCGGCCGTCACAACAACATCCACGGAAAATTAGGACGGATAACTTTGAAAGCCAAAAACGCGTGATGTGTTGCGCTAGTTAACCTCTTTGAAAATCTAGAATAGCTTTCAGTTGCCCTATTGCGGTCGATTTTTCTGTATTGAATGAGCCGTACTAATCGTTTGTTTTCGGCTCGCGTTTGAGAATGGCATGTGTGACCACGTGGAATTCGCCAGGTTGTGTTCTCAGTAATTCAAGCGTGCCATCGCTTCGCATTTTGCCTTTCAGAGTTCCTGATTCAAATTGTTCGACCATCGTCAGTGTGCCATCTTCGGTGTTTAGCAAGCCAATTATATCTTCAGTGTGCTTATCTACTTTTTCTCCAGATGAGTTGTTTCCAAATGTCTGTGTGTCGTCAGTTTCTGATTTCTTTGGCAAAATGCTCCACCCGATTTTTCCCGTAACCCCGCCATTCTCGTCAACTTCTATTGTCAGGTGTTGGTTGCAGTCAAACCTTCCAGACTTGTTGATGACCTTGGCAATTCCATGCCAACGCCCATTAAAATCATCTGCAGAAAAAATTCTGTTCTCTACTGCGGAAGTGTTTGTTTTGGAAGTGGTGCTTACTGGAGGCGTGTCGCAGCCAAGCAGAATCGCAAGTAGCAGAATCGGTAGTAGTTTTTTCATGGTACAATCGTTTCGGGGTTAATTTTTGTTCGTCAGGGCAATTTGAAGTGGGCAATCCAATGAAACAGGCTCCCCTTCTCGGTATTGACTCAAAAGCTTCTTAGATCGTTTCGCCAGTTTTCGTCTGATTTCACGCCGTTTACCCTTAACTCGCTGAATCACCATGTTGTCATAGCCTGTGGTTTGGTGTCGCATCCAGGCGATAACTGCGGCTTCAGCCCTGTGTTCGATGGGAATTTTTTTAGTGCGAGCAACGGTTCCACTGCCAACGGGGGTGGCGTGCCTGGTTACGGCCGTCGCCATCCGTTGTGCCAAATGGGAATGCGTGGGATGAAAGTTCAGAAAGGAGACAACGGCGCCATGAAAATCATCTACATATTCAGCCTGGATTTTAACGCGGCGTTTTACGGCTGCTTTTTTTCGTTTCGCAAAGGCTTCGGTGGAGCGTTCGGCGTCCAGGTCTTTGCGGATTTGTTCGATCGTAGTTTTCGGCGCCCAAACGCCTTTCGAGTAAATTCTTCTCCCTCTTTTTTCTTTGACAATCCAGTGGTCGCCTGCAGCCTTTGTCCGCCGCGTTAATGCCGCGTCGCCTGGGGGAAGCAAGATCCAACTTGACGGTACTTTTCGGATCTTTTTATTGGCATCCATCACCGTGTTTTTGGAGGGCCCGGGAGAGAATGTATTTTCACGCATATTTCAGTTGTCTTGCATCAATTTCGATCTTTGATGTGAAATCCGAATAGATAGTCCTTAGTCAATCCAGCAGTTAATTTGGTGACTGAA
>WLWE01000820.1_pt1 | contig 25537 bp, 26 predicted proteins | sample 6718301 | NCBI WGS metagenome assembly WLWE01 (sample SAMN12718691, study PRJNA515312) | sponge metagenome | isolation source: marine sponge | host: Mycale hentscheli | place: New Zealand: South Island, Marlborough, Capsize Point | collected 2003-05-01 | reverse complement strand
TATAATAAATAATATATTAAAAATATGAATGAAAAAAAAATTAAAATAAAAAATTAATCAAGAAATAACGAATAAATTAATTCTTCAGGGATTCTATATCTCTCTTGTTGAGTTTTTCCAGCATTTATTTGTCCTTTTACTTTTATTTTTCTTTTATCATATCCACCATCTGCTGAAGATTTATGTTTTATATTTTCTATCATATTACCACAAGCACCACTACGATCACATAGTAGATTATTCCAATCTTTTTTATTAGTCCAGATACGAGTTCTTTTTTTATATCCCCAGTCTGAATACATACAATAGTCAATATCGTAAAAAGCTATGTCTTTCATTATCTCTCTATTTTTAAGATTTCCAGTTTGTGGGTTTTCCAAAAACCAATAATGAGGTTTAAAATAATCAATAATTTCTAATGATTTTAAAACTAATTTATCAGCTTCATCTTGGTCTTTATCATTTAATTCTTTTGTATAAATAGTCCCATCTTTTAATTTACGACCATACCAACATTTCTTTAAATGTGAATAGTTAGTGCAAGGTGGAGAAGCCCAAACAATATCAAAAGTATCTTTAGGATATTGTTTATAATCAAAATCCATAATATCAACTTTATGGTCAGCTGGTAATATCATATCAACCGAAACTGAATCCCAACCAAGAGCATCACAACATTTTCCAATTGATCTAGTTCCAGAGAATAATTCTAATACTTTAATCATTATATATTATATAAATATAAAAATTAACTTGTATAATCCGAACCATCCAAAAATATATAAAAAAATTAATAATAATGCTAATTTATCTATTTCATCCATTATATTATATTCAATAAAAAAATTTACATTCCACCAGCTCTAACATTAGATAATGTTGAAGTTGAACCTTGTATAATTCCACCAGTTCCAGCAAGATTAATTGCTCCAGCTTGTGCAACAGGTTTAGGGGGAGGAGGAGGAGCAGGTGCTGGAGCAGGTGCTTCTTGTTTCTTATCATGGTGTCCAAATAATTCAGATATGTCTGATACTAATGAGCCCACGGCACCAAGCCCCACACCAGCAACTGCCAGTAATGGATCTCCAGTAGCAACACCTAGTAAATCTGCCCCTGACCCTAATTCGTTCATAAAATTTCCCACCTTGTCCCCTGTATTTACACCATAAAAAACTGATTTACTTTTAACTTGATTATATATATCATCACCAAGCATTCCAGCACTTACAAGGGAACCACCGACCTTTGCTAAACGTGTGCCTATCTTTCCAACAGTTGATGCTTCTTTACCAGCTTCTTCTCCAACTTGTTCAGCTTCTTCTCCAACTTCTTCCCCAGCGTTGCTTGATTCTAGATTAGTTTGTTCAGCTTCATCAGAACCAGCTTGATTATGTTGGGGTTGTTCTTCTTGTTCTGGAGCATTAGATTGATTAATACTTTGCTGTGGTTTTACAACTTGTGATATATCACCAGTCATATCAGTTCCAGATACTTCAATTCCACCCACACTTGGTCTTGCTGGTGTTTCTCCAACAACACCACTTTTAATTTTTTGGAATGTATTTTGTCCAGCTTCACCAATTTTAGAACCTATTCCACCAATCCCTTTCACGGCACGATAAGATGCTAATTTATCAACAGTTCCACCTTCTTTAACAAATGATTGAAATTCTTTATATTTTTCTGGGATTTTTTCTGCTAATCCTGTTAATTGTCCCAGCTTTTGTTCTTCTTCGGCTCTATCTTCTCTAGCATCTTCCCTTCCTTGTTCAGAGGCTTCTGCCACACGTTCCCTTTTTTCCAAACCAATTTCATTTCTGTATGATGTCATCCTAGCATTATTCAATTGTGAAATTGCTTGATTTACACTAGCATCCTGTGATTCAACGGCATTAGCTTGATTAATTCCTGCTTGTGATCCATCAAAATAACTCATATTTATTATATATAAATATAATATTAAAAAATTCATAATTAAAAAAATAATAATTTCTATTTCTTCTTAAAAATTGTAATCACTCTAAATCTATGATTAGTGGATTTAACCATACCAATTCTCCCCACAATATCCCATTCTATTTTTTTATAATTAGGCAAAACTTGGTCTAACCATATTAAATATCCACCCTGTTTCATTACTTTAAAACATTCTTTAAAAACAACATTTCTTTTAACCATACAACAACCATATCTATCACAATCCTCAACAGAATATGGTGGGTCTGCATAAATACGTTCATAAAAATTATGTGGCAATATTTCACTCATCCATTCAGCATCTATTCCTGTGTTATAATCAACTTTATCATAATCTTCACTATCTGGCAAAGAACCACTAAATAAATGAAGTGATTTGCTTTTTATTATTGGAAACATACTATAAATTCTATCTAAATATCCATAAGGATATGCTCCATATAAATTAGTTTTTGTTGTGTAGTTATTACCCATAACCCATATACCCTCTATACAATTATTATTAATTAATAATTTAGAATATTTAGGATATTTCACATGATAATTATTTACAATATCTTCCATTTATAATATATAATATATTTTTTTTACTCAAATAATTCTTCATCACTATCTTCTTTAGGCATTTCACCTTTGTACATCATTTTATCACCGATTCCCAACAATTCAGAAAACCCTGAATAAAAATGAGCTGGGTTCTGTTGAGCATCAATATAAAGAAAATTATATCTTTCCATCTGTGATATAGCATAATATTTCTCAAAATTCTTTGGTGCTAAATCAGAATATTCTTCTTTTAATTTATCCCACTCAAGATTAGATTGCTGACGATAAATTAATATATCCGTTGCATTAGATCTTATCATATTACTAACAGCACGTGCCGATTGTACAAATATCATAATTGACAGCTCATAATGACGAAATCTGGTGGCTAATGAATTAATAGCATTACTGGATGATTTCTTAAAATCCCTTGATATAATATCATCTAATATTAATAATTGTGTTGGCATATCTTCCCTATCATATTTCTTTTGTGATGATATTAAATCGTCTATCATTCTATTTTCATAATGATCTTCTAATTGGAAAGCTTCACCCATGAATTTATACATTTTAGGATCATTCTTTGCTGTGTTGGATATGACTAAAACTTGATCCCAATAATCAGTTCCAAACATATCTTTTCGTCTCATCATATTAATTAATGAATTAGTTTTTCCACTACGCACGGAACCGTAACCAATCATCATAAAAGGAGGTTGTGGAAGAATAGGATTGAGAGGTGGGTATTTATCCTTATTTTCTAAATCTTTAACTTTATAAATCTTGAGTGGTTTGGCTTCCATTATATATTCAATAATATATTATATTTACAATTTAAATTTAGCAAATATTAGATTGCTTATATATGAGTAAATTGCTTATATATGAGTAAAACATTAAAATAGAGAATTACAAAAGTATAGGATAAATAATTACAAAAGTAAAATAGGTTTATTGAAATAGTGATTTATTGGATTGCTTATATATGAGTAAATTGCTTATATATGAGTAAATCAATAACATCCAGCAAATGGATCAGTTGAAGCATCATATGGTTTAACAATTCTTAATAATTTCTGTCGTTCCCTTTCCTTGAAAGAATCTTCTTCTTTTTTCTTTAGTTTATCTTTTTTCCTTTGTTTTCTAATTTCGTCATAATTAGATATAGCCTTAAATGTAATCATATCAACATCTTCTTGGCTGAACATTACTTTCTTTTCTTTTACTTCTTTAATTTCTTGTATTTCCATTTTAATATTTTCTTCTTTTTTAGGTTCTTGTTTCTTTTGTGTTGGTTTAACATGGCTTCTCAATTCGGTTAATTCTTGATCTTGTTTTTGTTTTTTTAAATCTTTTATTTCTTGTTTCTTTCTAGCATTAGCACGTCTAACTTCTAATGCTTTCACCCTAGCTTGTGCAAGTTTCTCCTTTTGTGCTTCTGTAAGCACACGTTTCTTTCTAGGTTTCTTAACAGGTTTAGGTTTTTCAAGAACTTCCTGTACAACTTCTTGAACAGGTTCTGATTCTTCTTTTACCACAGGTTCTTCTTTTACCACAGGTTCTTCTTTAACTACTTTCATCTCTAATTTTTCAACAGGCTTATTATCAAAAACATCTTCTTCATTTAAATCATTCTTAACAATATCAACAATTTCTTCTTTTTCTTCTTCACTTTCTGAACCTCCTATAACTTGGGGCAAAAAATCCATTTATAATAATACAAATATAATAATTTAATAGAAATATTTTCTTAAATTTTCTATTATTTCAGTAAAAAGTAAATAATTAAAAGAAGTATTAAATCTAATTCAAGGATTTAAATAAAGGTGTTGATGATTGTCTAAAATGAAGGCATACAACAGTTTTCCCAGTTATACCAGCATCACACAGCCGTTCAAGATTATCACAAATTGATAAATGTAATTCATTTAATTTTATTTCTTCTGAATTATGAAGTTTAATATAAGTTCTTTCTTGTGGTTCATAATATAAAGCATTACCAAATTCACGATTACTAGTGTCAAACCTGGGAACTTGATATAATATTTTAGATGGTCTGCCAGTACCAGCATTATATGATTTTTGTGTGAAATTATCAAGACGGACAAATGCTGATGAATAATCCATTAAATCAGGTGTATCTGGAGACGTGTGTGTGTTTGTTTGTGAATCACTTGCTCCAGCATTATGTCCAACAATACCTTCACCCTGAAAACCCAATCTAGATTGAAGATTGGCTGATCTAGTGTATTTATAAAATGGTTCCCCTGAACCTAATAATAATATGAACCTATATGAATCAAAAGTTGATGTGGATAGGAATGTGTTAGTTGTTCCAAGTGGTGTATATGTAGGAACAGCAGTTGGATTCTCTCCAAGCCTATAAATATCACGACTATCAAATGCCATAGCTAATCTTCCACTTGCGTCATCACCCTGCATTCTAACAAACCAAGAAGCATCAGGATTATCTGCTTCAGCCTCAACACCATTCACTAATATTTGTCTTCCATCATATTTATCAACAGTAACAGATCGTCCTGCTTTTCTTATCATAATTTTAGGAAATAAATTCCAACAAGTTGTTCCAACAGGTTTAGGAATATTTATATTTTTCATATGTCCAGCTACATGATTAAAAGATACAAGTGTTTTTCTATCATTATTCCAACCACCTGTGAAACCAGAACCATTCACAGACTGAACAAATATATGGATTTTTTCATTATTTATTCTAAAAGCTAATGAGTCTATTTTACCAATATTTCTTGATAAATTATATCCATTTGTTCCACTTTGGACTAAATCACCAGCTCTCCAGGATGTATTAGAGGCAAAACTAGAACCACCCCCATCATCATAATATATAATTTCCTCTAAAACAAATGGTTTTCCAGCTCTTCGTGTGGCATCATCTGAATTATAAATCAAATGACCAACCCTTAAAAAGAAGTCACCACGTCCAGCAATTTGTTCTGAATAAACAACATAATCATAAAAATGACGACTATCAGTTAAATTTCCACCCCTACCATCAAACGTTCTCATTTGTCCAGTTTTAGAACCTGTTCCTCTGACTAAACCAACAGCCCATCCACCATTTAATTTTTCAGTTCCAGATTGTTTTAAACCTGTTAAATCAACAGTAAATAATCCACCCATATGAGATAAAGGACGTCTATTTAACCAACAAACATTTAAACCATTTATAGTAGCATCATTTACAGCCTCAATTTTCATTTTGGAAGATCCAGTCCCTATAGAATCCACCACTATTACTAAATCAATTCCTTCACCTATAGTTGCCGTAAGAGGGACTAATTCATCCTCTGTAGCATAACCACTTCCACCTTTATTAAGAGAGGCTGAAGTAATTGTACCAGAACCATCTATTACAAGATCTAATGTTGCTCCACTTCCACTACCACTTGTTGTTGTTGCTACATCAGTATAAGTCCCAGTTGTATATTCACTTCCAGCATTATCTAAGAGGATTGCCGTAACAACACCACTTTCAGCATTAAGTGATATATCCATGGATGGAGTGGCACCAGAATTTATTTGTGTATTTAAAACTTTCCAATCAGTAGCCGATGCGTAACCAACACCAGAACCATCTTTACCATTACCAACTCCATCTAGATATTTTAACTCAAACTTAAATCCTGAAAATTGAGAACCAACAGCACCACCATCATATACAGCTGTGACTTTAGTATTGGTTCTATCTAAATCAGGGTGTGGAATAGCCAATAACACAGCATCACGAAGTAATTCCGTAAATCTAACCATATTCACATATATGGGTTCATTAGAACCTGATGGCAAAATACGTCCCATAATAGGACACGATGCTGTTTGTTCAGAATTAGGATCTGTGGAACTTAATATTTGTTTCCCAAAATAAATATAAAATTGATCTGTTGGGCTTACACGGATTAAACCATTTTTATTTATTTTCACAGATTGAACAGCAACCTCACAATTAGAAGGCAATTCAAGGGGATTAACTAGATGATTTCTAAAACGGAATGGGGCTTGATCTAATGCTCCACGGTCAAACTCCGCTTGATCATTAACGTTATTACTGCAAACAACTAAACTCATTTATATAAATCACAAATATATTAAATATTTATGAGTTTTTTTAAAAAAAAAAGAATTTATATATATTTTTTAAAAAAATATATAATTAAAAAAAATAATTATAATACTTATAACATGGCAAGAAAGAAGCAATCTAAACCGAAGGCATTAGAACCAGTCCCAGATCAAGATAAAACCCAATTTAAAGTTGAGTCAGTTGTACAAAAGAAAGTTATTAGCAAACCCAAAGAGATATTCGTTACATTTGATGGTTTGCCTGAAGCAGGTGAAAAAGAATACAAGGCTAGGGATGAATATAATAAACGTAAAAAAGCACGAGGAAAAACCAGTAAATAATTTATATAAATTGTGATCTCAATATATCATATAATTGATTAAGTTTAGCCATTAATTTAGTTGATCCACCTTTGTCAGGATGTAATTTACGGCATAATTTATAATAACTCTTTTTAAGTTCATCTTCTGAATTACTTCTTTTAAGAGAAGCAAATTTATCATTCTCTCTTATTTTAATTTTTTGTTCTACTTCTATTGATGGATTTGTAAAGTAATAATTATATTGTTCGTTGAAATACTTTTTAAAATTAAAATGTTTATGCTTTTCTTTATAATACTCTTCAGTCAATTTATCTCTTTTTGCTTCTTTCATAGCACGGCATCCAGAACAAAAATTACTATAATATATAGGCTGTCCATGAATGCAATAACTCTTGTATATTCCATCCATAATAAAATATCAATATATTAAATCTAACTTGAAAACTTCTTATTATAATATATCATTATTGCTTTATATGTTTTATCTATACAATAACAAAGAATAAATTGCTTATATATGAGTAAATTGCTTATATATGAGTAAAATGATAAATGAAGAATTACAAAAAGTATAGGATAAAGAATTACAAAAAGTAAAGGAGGTTTCATAAAATATTGATTTAATGGATTGCTTATATATGAGTAAATTGCTTATATATGAGTAAAATATACTCTGTATCATTATATAGATAAAAACTATTATTCCTTGAAAGATTTTAATAATTGTTTTAATTGTTTATTTTGTAATATTTCAGTTTCTTTAAAATTATTCATTCTCATAGCTCCAACTCCAGTATTATCTTTAATGTATTTATCAATTGATTCAATATATTCTGTATAGGACTGAGGTGAATATATCATTTTATTCTTTGTTTTGTCTGAATCCCACCAAGTCCAATCATCAACAGCCACTCCAAATTTATTCACAATTTGTTCTTTTGTATCATCAATTACAGCATATAATTCATCTACTAAATCTTCGTTTTCTTCTTCAGCTTCTAAATCACAAATATAAGTTTCCATTTTATCCATTACTTCATGAAATTCTTTCATTTGTATAGGTTTAGTGTATTTACTAGGCATATCCTCAACTTGTTGTTGATAATCAAGTAATATATCTTTTTCAGTTTTAGGTTTAATTTCTTCAACTGGTCTATTGGCTAGTTGTTTATCTTTCTCAGCTAGTTGTTTATCTTTCTCAATACAAAGTTTAAACAATTCATAAGTTAAATTGAATGTATCTCTTTTACTATATTCATTCATTTTTGTTTTAAAATTGTATTCTTGTTTTTTGGTCTCAAATTCCATTTCACTTTTAAATTTAGCAACAAACATATCAATTTCAATTTTATTCATTTATATATAGGTATAGATAATATTATTGGCAAATCTTTAAGTATAGATAAAAATATTACTCATATATAAGCAAATTACTCATATATAAGCATTATTGATTTATTGATTTTAATTATTATATTACTTGAATATTCCATAAAAAATAGTTTAAAATTACGGTTATTTTAAATTATAATTATTGCATAACATTAATAGAATCACCTTGGATTGATACAGTTTTCACGTGGCTAATAAAGTTCTTCCATAATTTATTGTGGTCAGGTTTAGTTCCTTCATAACGGACAAGAAGCCTCATATCCTTACCAATACCATTATAAACAGTATTCTCATCAAGGGTCAAGGCACGTCCCACAAGGAAATTAGACCTGAATGAAGCAACAGAACGAGGTGGAGTTCCGTGGCTCTGTTGAAGGGCATTCTGTAGTTCTATAATGTGATCAGCATTCATACCTTTATCTTTGCTGGACGATTTATCAGTATTTACTTTTCTTGATGGAACAATTTTCTGGTCAATTACGAAATTGTATGAACTTAAATAATCACCAATTCCTGAAACACCAGAACGATCAGATCTTAAATCAATTGCTTTAGATGTGGATTGTGGGTTGTACTCAAGAGAATCAATTAAATAAGTGGATGCCGAGTCACTATTTTCTTTAATAGAATACGTTTTTTCATTATCAGTAGGCATACATAGAATGGCTCGTGCTTTGGAATGCTCACAAGGAATACTGATAGAGGCTTGGAGTTCTCCTTTAGTTGCCGAAGCAACAACACAAGCAACACTAGGAATATCATATAAAATCTGCCCACCAGATTTCATCTTAGACATGACACCAGCTTCATATCCATCAATATTTAATTGCCTTACAACCATTCTCACATTAGTCAGCTGATAAGTTGGAGCAACAGTTGTCGCACGAACCGAATAAACAACCCAATCAGGTGCTGTTTCTGGACTAGCATTTACAACAACCTTAGATGCCACGGCAATCCCAGAAACATTATATTTAATGGGGTGCTTGGAATCACCACCATTTTCAATACTTGTAATAACGATGGGCTGTGAGCCTTCTTCGGTGTCACCTGTGCTTAATTGTAAGAAACCAACCTGCTCACCAACCTGGAAAGGACTATGCTGGGGATCATTCTGGGAGTTAAATTTTCCAGTTAAAAATGAAGTTAGTTCAGCTCCTATAGTATCAACAGTTATATCTAATCCAGTTCCTGTCCCACCAATACCAGAAGCACCACCTTCATCCGTTGCTGGTGTAATAGCATCAGCAGAAGAATATCCTGTCCCAGCCTGATTAATTGACACATTAGTTATAACTCCCCCAGAAACAACAAGATCAACAGTCAATCCAGTTCCACCAGCTGGGGAAACTGTGGTGGATACATTTGTGAAATTTCCATTATTATATGCTGATCCACCATCATTTAGAGTAAGTGCTTTAACAGAAGTTGGGGTGAAACCATTAGCATCCGTATCAACACCCCACCAAGAAGGATTGAGTGCTGGTTTTCTGAATTGAGTTGTGCTGTCAAGAACACGGAAAACACGAGCATTAGATTCACAAGTTAATTCTAAATAACAACCATTCATTAATACATTAGGGACAGCCTTGGAATTATTAGCAAACATACCCATATGAATTGGAATAGAAACCGATGCTTTCTTAAATTCACACTTGGAGCTGATAGTTGCAGTAGGTTCCCCTTGGAAATTAGCCTGTTCAATAAATGGGGAATACATATGATTGTTCTGGATGGATTTTCTAGAACCCATATCACCACGAGACGAGGGGAGCCATTCACCACAACCCTCAACCATCGCACGACGTGATTTCATGGAATCATTAGTATCATATCCATATTTAACAGAACACCAAGAAGAATAATGATCTAAAGTTTCAAGAACAGTTTGCCGATTTCCAGCATACACAACACATTTAGAAAATAAACCATTAGCACCAGTTACTGAATCAATAGCCCATTTAGTGGGTTTTCCAGAAGGATATTGGATCTCCACATCAAAGTTTAATGTTGTATCTTTACCAGAGAAAAAACTAACACTTGGTGGCACATATATGCCAATTACTTGATTTTCTTTAAACTGATCCGCACCTTCACATTTAATCTCAACGTCCGTTTGTCCAATATTTACTTTATCTCCAACCGACCAGTAAGTTCCACTCATATTTATAATTTAATGAATATAAATATTTATAAAAATAAAAAATTAAAAAAAGAATAGACAAAATTACCACAATCTCCAGCCTGTACTTATTGGTTCTTGGAGTTTAGCTTGGTCTTGTTTTACTTTATCTTTCATAAGAATTATTGTCTTGATATAATGAATGTCTTTCTTGATAGAAGCCGTGTCATTTAGAAGGCATTTTAAATCCAAGGATAATTCTTCTAGTATTTCGTTGTTTTTCTTCTTCACAGAATTGTTCTCCATTATATAATATTAGTGATAAATTTTTTTGGAGTTAAATATTTTATTCATAAATATATAATGGATGTGGATTTAAAAACACCGAGAAATATAAATGAAGAAAATATTGAAAAATGGTCTGATGAAATAGAGGAATTATTATCAGAATGGGCTGAAATAGGATTATGTTATTCTTGGTTACATAGTTATTCAGAACGTAAATATAAGAAGAAATATCATAATATATCTATTCCTATAATTGTTATATCAACATTAACAGGAACAGCTAATTTTGGAATGGATTCATTTATTAGTGATGATCAACGACCTATGGCTTCAGCTTGTGTTGGTGGGATTAATATATTTGCTGGAATACTTGGAACATTATTATCATTTTTAAAATATGCTGAACAATATGAAAATCATAGAATTTCATGTGTTAGTTGGTCAAAGTTTGCCAGGAATATTCAAATAGAACTGGCTTTAAAAGATTGTAAAAGAAAAAATTGCCGTGACTTCTTAAAAGTATCTAGGGCAGAATATGACCGATTATTGGAATCAAGTCCTAATATTGATAGAGATATAATTAACACATTTAATAGGAAATTTAATGCTGATTATCCTAATGTGAGAAAGCCCATTATATGTAATGGTTTAAAAGAAGTAATTGTTTATAAAAGTGATGATGAAGAGGACGTATCCAAAAAGGATAAACCTCAAACAACTGAACCAGAACCTGAAGCAGATACAATAATACCATGATCTTGAAGTAATTTATATTTGTCAGGATATTTCTTCCTAAATGCTTCAACTTTTTCATTCTTCTTATAATATCTAAATAGAGATTTACTTTGTAATAATACTTTGTTTTTTTCATAATTTTCTTTCTTCTTTTCTTTATAAACTGTTTCATAATGGGTTTTGGCTCTCAATCTATTTTGTAAAATGAATTCAGGATCATCCTTTTTCTTTAGATATTTAATTTTATCTCTTTGTCTATTCTTCTTGTATAATTCAATAATTTTATTAATTTTATCATCATCATAAACTTCTGTCATATCCATTTATAATATAACATAGATAATATTTCTTAAATAGAAATCAAACAATAGGGATTGCTCATATATGAGTAAATTGCTTATATATGAGTAAAATGATAATTTAAGTTTTTAATTTAAATATAAAAATCTTGTATTATATAAAATGGAAGTAAAAAATCTAACAGAACAAATCAAGAAAGTGAAACCAAACATTAAAGAAAATACAATTAAAACTTATGAAGCCAACTTGAATAAATTAAAACAAATGTTCGGTTTAGATGATTATTCATTTCTTAAAGATATAGATAAAGTCATGGATAAACTAAAAGATAAACATTTCACAACAATTAGGAATTACTTAAATTCCATTATTATATTATTACTTGCATTAAATAGTGATGATAAATATAATAAATTATTGAAAGAATATCAAGATAAAAGAGATGAATTAAATGCCCAATACCAAGATCAAGGTTCTAAAATATCAGACAAACAAGCTCCTAATTTTGTACCATTAAAAGAAGTTGTGGATATGATTAATAAAATGGGACAGGATTTAAAAGGGTTTAAAAAGAAAGAATTAACAGCAAAGGACAAAATGCTTTTACAAGTATATTTAATCTATCAAATTCATATTCGTCTTCCTATGAGAAATGATCTAGCAGGAATGGAAGCTATAACCAAAAGGGAATATAATAAATTAAGTGAAGCTGATAAGAAAGCAAAGAATTGGTTAATTGTTGAAAAGGGCAAAGCATTCATGTCACTTAATAAATTTAAAACATCTAAAAAGTATGAAGAGCTTAGGTTCGATGTTCCAAAGGATTTAGAAAAATTAATAAGGTCATATCTTAAAATTAATGGGATGGGTGTAATGTTTAAATCATCCACAGGCAAAGCATTATCAAGAAATCAATTATCTCAAATATTGATTAAATATTCTAAAAAATATATAGGAAAATCTATAGGGACAACGATGCTTCGCAAGATAGTATTGTCAGATAAATTTGGTGAATTAAAAAAGGAACAAGAAAAGATGGCACAAATAACAGGACATTCAGTAGCCACTATGAATAATGTTTATATTAAAGAAGGACAAGAAGGCAAAGAAGATAAATCATAATCTTCAGGATTAACTTTAACAGCAACTCTTTTATTTATACATTTGTTATTTATTATATGAAGTGATTCACGTATTTCTAATTCTCTTTTACTTTTACATGGGTATGCTTCAATCTGGAACATATCATAATTATCATTAAATAAAACTTCAAATGATGATCTATAATTTCTAGGCTTATTATTCTTATATCCTATATAACCTCTCAAATCAGTTATATGTTTAGATAATCTTGTTTTAAGATCTTCAGTTGAAGAACCAATATACAGTTCCCCAGTTGTATTACACCTAATTCCATAAATTAAACTTTTAGCATATTTATCCATTATATAATAGTAAATGTTTTATTTTCACATAAATTAAACGTATATATATATAAATTAAAATATAAGTTATTATAAATGGCTTTGTTATTAAATGGTGATTGTTTAGAATTAATGAAAGAAATAGATGATGATAGTGTTGATTTAATCTTCTGTGATTTACCTTATGGGCAAACCAGTTGTAAATGGGATTGTAAAATTGATTTAACTAAATTTTGGATTGAAGTTATGAGAATTAAAAAATTACATACACCAATATTCTTTACAACAACAACTAAATTTGGAGTTGATTTAATTACATCAGCACCGAAGAAATGTCATTTTAGATATGATATTGTTTGGGTGAAGTCAGCCCCTGCTGGTTTCCTATCAGCTAAAAAGATGCCTATGAGAAAGCATGAAATGATTTATGTATTTTATGAGAAATTACCATTTTATGATTTAAGTAGTCATAAACATAAGTTTATTAAAGAAGGTAAAAAAAGTCAAGGTGAAAACAATACATATAACACAGCAGGAAGAAAGAAACCAATTGTAAGAGAGAAGGCTGGAAAATATGAAACACCGCTCCCTGTCTCAGTTGTGAAACCAGAAATGAGACCAAGTGAAAACTATCAGAATAATTCAACTATGTATGGGAATATAGATAGACCTGATTTTAAAAGAAAAAATAATGAGAGTATGTACCAACCACCACTCCCCACAACTATGTTAGAAATAAAATCAACAAAGGGAAAACATCCAACAGAGAAGCCTGTAGCATTAATGGAATGGATATTAAAATATTATAGTAAAGAAGGTGATGTTGTTCTAGATCCAACTATGGGTTCAGGATCAACTGGTGTAGCTTGTAAGAATATGAATAGAAATTTTATAGGAATTGAAATGGAACAGGAAATTTATGATTCAGCAGTTACAAGGTTAGAATAATAAAATTAAAATATATGTTAATATAAATGGCAGGATTTCAAACAAAAACATTTTTAAAACACGATGACTATATGACACCTAAATATGCTTGGGAAAATATACAACAATATATTCCAAAAGATAAAGTAATATGGGAAGCATTTATGGGAGATGGGAAAAGTGGTAAATATTTACAAGAAATGGGTTATGATGTTATTCATGATTATGATGATTTCTTTAAAAGTAATAAAGGAGATGTGATTGTTAGTAATCCACCATTTAGTAAAAGCAAAGATATTGTTAATAGATTAAAAATATTAGATAAACCATTTATAATTATATTACCTTGTTTTAAATTAACAACACAATATTTTAGGGAAAACTTTAAAAATACAGATGAACCATTACAGATAATCATACCACGTAAAAGAATTCATTTTAATAAACAGATAGAAGGGAAAACTCCTGAGAACTGGAAAAATGCTTGTAATTTTGATTGTTTTTATTATTGTTATAAAATGAATTTACCGAGAGATATTGTTTGGTTAGAATGATAAAATTAAAATATATGTTAATATAAATGAGTGTTATTTCTGAAGTTATGCAAATGGAAGAATTGATGGATATTTACAAAGATATTATTGAAGAATTGAAAGATAAGCCAATTCTTTTAAATGCTTTTAAACAGTTAATTAAAAATGAAGATTTAGATTATGAAACCGAAACAGATGTATCATCAGAAGAATATTCAGATGATGAAGTACAAGAAGAAGAAATAATAATAAGAAAAGATAATAAAGGATTTATAAGTATTTCATAAATCTTATATTTCACTTGTTTTATATATAATATATCCCAAAAATCTTATATTTAACGTCTTTAAGTAGATTTATAACCGAAAAACTACTTAAAAATAGCATAAATTTTAAAATTTTAATGTCTTTAAGTAGTGAAATTGATTAAAAGTGAGATTTAAGGCATATTTAATAGTTAATTATTGATTAAAAGTAAGATTTATATATATAAAGATAATAATATTAAGTTATTTTATAGTATGGGACGGAAAAAATATATAACATTTCATTATAAGAATGCATTATTAAGTAATTATATTGTTAAAGATGAATCTGAATTACTTAATAAAGGAAATGAATTACTATTACGAGGCTTGAAAAAGAATCATTCATTAAAGAAAATGATTCTTGTTATGAAAGGTTATGTTGATTGTTTTCATCATAGAAGAATAAATAAATTGAAAGTATCTAGTGAGGATCATTTAGATTTTGTGGCTAGTCTTCTTGGATTAATGAAATTAAATCAATTACATAATAATGATGAAACTGGTTATATTATAACTAAATTTAAATCTATAACAAAGACTTAATACTTTTCATGGTTAATATATATATTTTTTTTTATGTGTTAAATTATAATGATAATTCACAAAACACATTCTAAATTAGAATTAGTTAAAATAATTATTGAATTAAATATTAAGATTAAGAACCCTAGACAATATAAGAAAGTTGATTTATCTGCTTTGTTGATTGATCAACTGGGAACAATAGATAATATTAGAGCCAGTTTGTATCTTCCATTTAATAATATTATTGATTTAAAATATTATTTAATGAATGTAAATCCTAATAAAATATTATCTGTGAGAGATAAAAATGATATTATTCATAAATGTAAAAAAATAAAACATTATTGTCGGAATGGCTATTATTTAGAAAACACAGATTATAATAATGAAAATGAATTATTACAAGATGTTGAATGTATTAAGAATCATGGAGCTATTCCTTCTGTTAGAAAAGCAATAAAAGAATATAATATAAATCCCATTAAAGATATTATTGATGTTTATATTCCACCACATATCTTAAAAGAAATGGAAATTAAAAATAAATTAAAAGAAAGAGGCAAGAATAAATGTCTTAAATTTCATAAAGGATTATTCAAATTGAAATTCAATTAAGAGGATTGCTTATATATGAGTAAATTGCTTATATATGAGTAATTACTTAGAACCCTTTTTAATATCGTTGTGGGCTTTCTGGATTGTCATACCCTTCCTTACTCTTACCATCATCTTCATTCTATGGCTCTTCATTTCAGAAGCACTCATACCAGCCTTTCCCATCTTAGTCATGTGTTTAGTTAATTTTGCTTTTTGTTCATCGGTCATCTTACCAGTTGATTTACGTGTTTTCTTAACAGGTGCTGGTGGAACTCCTTCAGAGGGTGTATCATCGTATTGATCTGCCATTATTTATAATTGTATAATATATATTTATTTCTTTAAATTTTTTTTAAAATCTTCTAAAAATGAATAATTATTAATATTATCATTTTTAGCAATCTTATATATAACAGCTGAACCTTGATCCAATAATGATAAACTCCCATCTGGATCACAAATAGCCGTTGTAATACTACTAAATTTCATGGGTTCGGTCACAGTAAATACTTCTCCAATAGCTGTTTCTAGATAATCCTTATCAGCATTAATTTTCTGAACTATACCAATAATTGGCAAACTTAAACCTGAATTGACACCACCAATATATTTCTTATGAGTGACTAAATCACTTCTTATTGTCATATATGGATTTAGAGTAACCCTTGGAAGATTAACACCTTCAAGTTTCATAGATTTAGTTGGTTTAACAATTGATGGAAGGAAATGCCAAGTTAATTTGGTTCCATCACCTTCATTAAATGTTGATGTTGTTGATAGTTGTAAATCAAGACACGTTGGCAATTGATTAGTATAAAGTACAGCTCCAAATGGATTCATATAATAAGTATTTGTATCTGCTGTCAATAAATCCCCATTTGTTGTTGGAAAATATACACTATTTATATTATTACCATCCAGTCGTCCCTGATATGTGTTTCGTGAAGTTATAACTTCTGGATTGAATTGTTCATAAGAATAACCTAGTATTCCAAGAACACTATTGTTCCAAGCTTCACTTTGTGAAATGGGGGAAATATCTTCATCTATTTTTGCTGATTGTCCAAAATTAATTGCAACTCCTCCTTTAGAATCATATATAACCCATGGTGAAAAACCATTATTCATAGGATCAACTCTTACTTCTCCAGGATTAGTTGCCTGTTGATATGAAGATTCTATCACTCCTGTCATATCCATATATGGGGTCATATCTGGACAAAATGCCATTTTTCTTAATCTTTTATTAATTTTATAAACTTCATTACCAGCATCATCATCTATTGGAATATTATAAGAAACAATAGGATCAGTTCCACCACTAGCTTGTGTGATGTAATTAGTCACTCCTGCATCATATTCATTACCAACAAATTCAGGCATATGTAAATATTCAAAACCGAATTTATTGGATACTTGATCATATACACAAGCTATATTATTTGTTCCAGCATATGCCATTTCTATAAGAAAATCATTACTTGACAACAATCCAGACGAAGTTGTTGTCTTAATTTTCATTACAGGTTGAGCTGGAATTTCTCCAAGAGTTAGGGGGGAAAATACTGGAATCCCTTCTAAAAACAAATAATCCCCTACTTTATAATTTTTCCCACCATCATTAGAAATTGTGACACTTGTGGCAATTTTATTTGTAATAACAACTTTAAATAAAGCTCCACTTCCTGTAGATGGTTGATCAGGCGATCCATTAACTGGATCTGGGGTCATAGTGTATCCAGTTATTCCATCATGAGTTCCATTTTCTAAAAAAGCTCCATGTGTAAAAGAATCAACTGAAGCTATTGATCCACCAGCTTCATTTAATGATGCTGTATATGGAATACCTTGACCTATAGACGATGGTGATGCTAAACCATCATAAGAAACAGGAGCCTGTCCAGTTGTTTCCATAATTGCCATATTTCCCCATGATGTAAAATGTCTATCCCACCCTATCACAGTTAATTGGTCAGCTCCAACCCCATATATATCTCCGACTTCCCATTCTGCTAAATCTGTGAAATTAGTTGTGTCGGATTGTGTAAATGGTTTTTGTCCACCTCTCATATTAAATACATCATCACGTAATCCATTTACAAATTCAGGATGTAATGTTATAAAATCACGTTCCAATATTCCATATTCATCTTTCATTCTTGTTTTTGTGGCAAAACCATAAGATAAATTATTAATATTATTTCCACCTGTGTCTGTGTTTCTATTTCCTATATCATATCTAAAAAAAAATGGAACAGATCTATGATCACAATCAAAGGTTCTTTTATTAGCATCTGTTTGTCCATTATCATAAGTGAATTGATGGAAACCATCATCACCTAATGTATTAAAACCATTACCCCCATCAAAAACACCATTAGCTTCACTATAATCTTCCTCCATGTAAAACCGATTTATATGGAGAAACCGACTATTATTTATAGTTGCATTCCTTTCAGAATAAGTTGTGGATGCTGTTTTATTCATAAAAGGATAATTCCATGAAGCATCTTTGGTTTCATCATAAAATAATTCTGGGTGTTTCCCTTGTTCGTCAAATAAATTTTGTAAATTTTCTAAATTTTGTTTTGTATATAACCAACTGGTGACAATAGGATGTGTTGTATTATTATTTAAATTATCTGTTGAATCAAAAGGAATATTATTTCTTATAAAATTAAAAGTCATATCATCTAATTCTTCATTTGTTAGTGAATCATATAGACCTGGGTTCTCTATTGTTGGATTAGCTTGGTTTTTACTTGATAAAACAAGACCCATAGCATCATTCACCTTTGTACCTGCTTCATAAAGTTCAGGTCTTTTAAAATACATATTATGAAAACTATTCCACCAAAGAAATGATGATTGTGAATTATAACCTGATGATGTTAGTTTACTAACTATTATATCCGTTGCTTGTGTTGTTGTTCCAATTCCTGGTGTTCCCCCACTTAAAGTTACTTGTTCTCCCAGTATAAAATTATTCCCTGTTTCATCAGAATTAATAATGATTGATAAAAAAGCATTACTACTAATAATCACCTTTGCTTTTGCTCCACTTCCGCCAGAAGCACCAGCTATATCCACATCTGTGTGTGTTCCATCCGTTAAACCATTTCCTCCACCACCTGAATTAATATGAACGGCTAATAATCCATCTTTAACTGTTGTATTGGAAAAAAAAGAATCATAATTATCAGCAGAAAATTTATGTCTATTTGCACAAATTATTGGTTCAAAAAATCTTGTTTGGAATGCAGTTGTATATGCTGGAATTTGTTGTTTATTTCCAAAACCTGGGGCTCCTTTAGAATTTGGATCTCTGTTAATAGTTTTATCATATATATATGGACTATCTGTATCTTGTTTTTGGAGTTGTTCTGTTATTTGTTCTGCTATGCTTTGGGGTGTTGAATATCCTTTATTTAATGTTATTGTATTCACTTTACTTCTTTTTAGATATGGATATAAGGCTGGACTTCTCAAATGAAGCCTTACAAATCTTTTAGGAAAACCAACAGGAAGTGCCGTTTGTCCAGCTGGATTAGTGAAACGTGTATTTCTCCACCATACATCCATATAAACAGGATCAGGTTGATTATTGGAATTTATAAAAGGAATATTGGGAATTTTGGGATCTGATGATATGTCTGTTTGGTTAGAATACATCATAAAATCAAACTCTCTTTCAAATAATGTAAATTTTTCATTATCTTGAACAGCTCTAATATCTTCATAATAAGTATTTAATATTCTTTTTAAATTAACATTAACAACTGGATCAGCTTGACCATCTGCTGGGACAAAATCACTCACCTTTCTGCTTGATGCTATAACAACTGTTGGTTGTGATGATTTATATGGTTGTCCAAAATAAGTTGGATCTGATGGTGGGTTTGTCTCTGTTCCACCATCACCTTTTACATAAGTTCCATATCCCACTATTTGCTGAACTCTTCTATAATCAGCCGAACAAAAAGAATCAATATAATTATTAATTCCCATCTGCTCACCATATCCAATAAATGTATTGGGAGCATATCGTGAAACACCTGACATTATTCCTTTCATGTATATGTCTAATTCTAAAGGATCACCTCCACCACTTTTTATCACAGAATATTTAAAAATATCTATATCATTATCACACCTATTAAAATATTGTGGAGCCCAAAATGTATTCTGATTAATTAATGAAAATTCGTGGATTTTATCTGATTTAACATTATTATTTAATTCGTTAAAATCTGTTCTTAAATAATTCTTTGGCATTATAGCATAATTTTCTCCATTTGTTGTTTTATAAAATACTGTTTCCAAATTTAATTCATTATCACGTAAATCTTTTACAATATCTTCGTTGAATATTTGTCTAAAAGCCACGTTTCCCTGTGGTGTGTTATTTTGTGTGGGAATAGCTTGTGATGTATAATCAGTATAAACTAGAACTTCTTTATATTTATTGTTTATTGAATAAGTTGTTGGATTCTCTTTTGCTGTTGATGTTTGTCTAAATTTACCAGTTACTCCAAGGGATTTACCTTTAAATTCAATTGAGTTTAAATTAGCTGTTCCTCTTTTATTAATGAATGCTGATTGAAGTGATATTTCATCACCTGGGTTCAATTCCACAACTTCACCCATTCTATTTGTGAATATAGCATTATTGTCTGAATCGTTATTCTTTTCAGCTGATTGCTCCCTATTACACTCTAGCAATTTAATATTTTGGAAACTCATTATATTATATATACAATATAATTAAATTAAATAAAAAACTAAAATTATGATATTTTAATTCATAGAAAATATAGAAATTATAGAAATCAATTCCATAAATGATTTTCTATTAACAAAAAAAAGGAAATTACTGTTTTACTCATATATAAGCAAATTACTCATATATAAGCATCACCATAATATTTTATGGCTCCAATATTTAGCTGAATTTTTATCTTTAGTTTGTCCGTGCCTTGAATAGTAGGCTTTTCTCCGTTTAGGATCATTATGATCTAATTTAGAATATTCACCAAGTTTATCTCTAAATTGACCATATCTTGAATCCCCAAAATGAATTAAACGTTTCTTATCACCTTTCATAACATAAACTGAATATTTTTTATTTTTTGCTGTTGATTTAAAAGGCTTATACAAGGGTTTAGTTTTAGGTTTATCCATTATAATAATATATATATAATTTAATTTATTTACTAAATTTAACATTATATTTCTTTGTTATTGCTGAATCAACCTTCCTAGCACCACCCCCTAATATATATGAATAGACCCTTGCATAAGCCCAGCTCTGAGGGGATTGATTTGGTCTTGATCCTGCTGAATAATAGGCTCCTTCACCCTTCTTAAACACTTCATCAATTGCTTTAAACGGAATACCAGTTACTTTTGCTATATTTCTTTTACTTTTTCCACCTTTCATTTTATCTAATTGTTGTCCATATTTTTTATTGAATTTTGTTGTCCATGATGATTCTTTAGATTTAAATTTAGTGGTTGGTCTAAATGTTCCATCAAAAATACTTTTAATTTGTTTTCTTCTATCATTTCCTTTAAGTCCTTCCACATAATTTTTTGGAACCATTTTAGATTGACCCTGATATGTTATTTTAACTTTTTCAACCATTTATATTAATTATTATATTTTATTTATTATTCATTTTTTATACAAAATAGCTTTCCAGGTGACCATCATTAATTACAACATAACGTTTAATTTCTAACCAAGCACGGAGAGTATAGGTGTCATCATCAAGTATAGCATCAGAATGAAGGGATATACCTTGATTATTAATTCTCTGTGCTAATCCACTTGTACGGAATCCTTGATGGAAGAATGCTCCTTTTAGTGCCGTAACTTGATTACGTCCTTCATATTCGTGTTTAGTATCATCAACAAGTGCTTCATCACCTTCACCAGAATATAGGCAACGGCTCACAAACGGAAGCATCGTTTCAGCCTCTTTTAGATTATGGAAATGTCTGGCAGGATTGCTTATATCTTGGGGATATAAGAATTTGCTATTAATGAATAAATTAGAAGTTAATGGTTTTATATCAGTTTCACCAGCTAGTCCATCAGTATCAGCAGGTGTTTCCCCAGTATAACGTCCCAGTAACGAATCACCTACTTGTTCATCATCAGCATATTGCCACACAACACTATCAACAACCATTCCATTTCCACCAAGATTACGGACATTATTGATTGAAGTTCCAGCAGAACCAACAGATCCAACTTTTAGAGCCGTTCCAGTCCCACCACCGATCGCAGGTGTGCCACCACTTAATAGAATAACATCATCTTTTCTATAGCTTCTCCCTGCTGTTGTTGGAGTAACAGATGTCACTATACCACTTCCATCAATAACAACAGTTGCTTTTGCTCCATTACCTGAACCACCAACAATATCAACTCCAGTAGAAGTTCCAGTTGTGAAACCAGTTCCACCATTCGTAACAGTAACACTCTTAATTCTTCCAGCTTCACCGCCAGTTACTGTTTGTTTAGCCAGGCGATAATCCGTGTAAGCAAAAGTCAATCCACCAGCATATTCATCACGGAATTTATCCATAATTTGTCCATCATAGAATGTATAATTGGCAATAAACTTACATTTTTCTTTAGTTATTGGAAGTTTTTGGTCTAAATCACCATTATCAATAGAATTAACTGCAAGTCGGTCTTCTTGGTCAGGGTTTGCCCAGTATAGAACAACTTGGACACGTTCATCAGGGAGAAGGAAAAGTGGAATTTGGTTTCCAGCACGGCAATATCCAAATAAATCATGGAGCTTAAGCTGGAATTCAGGTTCAGCTGTGTTCAATAGAACCGCTTGGGCAGACATTCCTTCTCTGTCTGTACCACCACCAGTTGCCACATTTAAATTTAATTCATTACCATTAGATAAACCATATCCATCAGTTGAGGTCACGTCAGAACCTTGATCATAATATATCTCAAGATCAATAGCACGTCCAGTTGTAAATTGTTCCCTCTCTTTATTAACACTATTATTAACAAACATAGATTTCACACTTTGTAAATGGTTAAAATCATCGGTGTCATTAATTACACGTCCAGCCGTTGTACGGAGGACGGCACGACGGACGAGACTTTGGATTCCATTACCTAAATAAGGGAAGGCACGATTAAGAACAGAATTCTTATCAATAGCAATAGTAATAGCCGAACCAGGATGAAGAAAACCCTTGGGCTGGAGTTCCCATACAGCTTCACTTTGGGAAAACGTTAAAGGCTCAAGAACATCAGATTCATACCTCATCAACGTGTTCGTCTCCATAGATTTAATATTTAGAATGGAAGGGCTTTGGCTAGAATTATTCTGGGCTGGGGCAGTATCACTTGCATCGGCTTTCATACTCATATTTATAATTATAATAAATATAAATAATATCTTATAAAAAAATTAAAAAAAACACTTTAAATTTATTGGACTAGCATTACACCACTTTCACTCCACAGAATACTGGATTCAGCATTTACATATACAAACAGAGATTGGGAGTTACTTGAAGTCAGGTCACAATCCATAGCCAGACCGAAGTTTTGTGCCGATAGATCAACACCTGATCCACCTAAATAATTTTCGTAATTGAGCCCTATGCCCCAGAACACACCTCCATTATTTACAAACTGATAGGGGACACCCTTATTTACACCACCAAGAACCTTTCCAAGCCATCCACGATTAGTATTTACAATTCCACCTAATGTATGACGATTAACATCATATTTAGTCACAGCATTAATATAATCCCTGAATAATACTGGATCTTGAGCAATCGTGTCAGTAGTTTCTTTAACATTCGTATCACGAGGGAACATTTTAGGGAAAAGTGTTCCACCACGAAGGAACGATATTTTCTGTACCGATGCCTGGCTTCCATCAGAGTTAATAGGAGGAAGAGTAGCAAAACTATCTTGACCAATATTATTTAATTTATCAGAGGATATAACATTAATAAATAATGATTTCACTTTCTTTAATCCAAAGTTCATAGATAATTGGATATTATTGCTGTTTGCCGTATCATAGAAACTATGAATGGACTGATAAGTGATTGCTCCCTGTTTCTGGGATAATAGACGTGATAGTTGATCAGGCGGTGGAGTAATAACAGAGCAAATAAGCTTGACATCATCTAGTTCGTAATATGCTGATAGGAAAGATGCCGTTGAAGGATCCGTTGAAAAATTAGCAGGAAGAACCTGGAGAGCCATAGCATCACTTTCCATATTTACAGATAGATCTAAACCACCAAGTGTATTACCAGTCAAGGGGAGGCTCTGACCAGAATTTAGGAGACCACATATTAACGGAACACAGAAGGACGATAATGTTTTACGTCCAACAACGGATTTTTTAACAGCTTCATAATTAGGCATAGTTAAAGCTTGTTCTCCAAGGTGACCAATAGAATCTTCCATACCAGCAGTAATTCCAAGATAAGAACTCATCCATCTGTTGTAATTCCTTTCATGAGAAATTGTGGTTTGGTGCTTGGAGGAACGCCAGACAAGATCTTTCATTACGGAATAAACACCAATACGTCCATTAATGGAAAGGGCATCGGTTGATTCAGGTTTTTCAGGATCAGCTTGATCATTTTTAAAAAACGTGATGTTTCCAACCAGACGAACCGAGGAAGGGTCTAAAACATAATTACCTTCTGGAATAGTAAAATTTAACTGGGCTACACCCTTCTTAAAAGAATACTTGTTGTCAGTTGTCTTATTCGTGGGGGCTAATTCTAAATATCTTGAACTCATATTTATATAATAAATAATATATTAAAAATATGAATGAAAAAAAAATTAAAATAAAAAATTAATCAAGAAATAACGAATAAATTAATTCTTCAGGGATTCTATATCTATCATATTGTGTTGTTGATAATCCTTTTGTTATTTTTTTTCTTTCAGTATTACCTAAATTTGTTTTATGTAGAGAACCAACCATATTACCACATTTTTTATCACATAATAAAGCATTAAATTTTTGTTTATTAGTCCATATACGAGTTCTTTTTTTATATCCCCAATCACTATACATACAATAATCAACATCATAATAATGTAATCCTTTCATAATTTCTCTTTCTTTAAGTCTCCCTGTTTGTGGGTTTTCAATAAACCATAAAGAAGGATTAAAATAATCTATTATTTCTAATGTTTTCAATACTAATTTATCACATTTTATCATTTCTTTTTCTTGAATTTCTTTTGTATATATTTCACCTTTTCTCATTCTATTTATCCAACCATCTTGTAATTTACTATATTCTGTACATGGTGGAGAAGCCCAAACAATATCAAACGTATCTTTAGGATATTGTTTATAATTAAAATCCATAATATCAACTTGATGGTTTGCTGGCAATATCATATCAACC
>WLWE01000810.1_pt1 | contig 25775 bp, 39 predicted proteins | sample 6718301 | NCBI WGS metagenome assembly WLWE01 (sample SAMN12718691, study PRJNA515312) | sponge metagenome | isolation source: marine sponge | host: Mycale hentscheli | place: New Zealand: South Island, Marlborough, Capsize Point | collected 2003-05-01 | reverse complement strand
CAATGCTCTAAACAGTGACTGCTAAAAATGTAATCTACTTCACCTTCTGGTAGTTTTAGATCATTATATCTACTATCTATTATGGGATCAATTGGTATAGAATTAGGTAAAGCCCATTCTATACTACCACACCCAATATCATATCCTTTTCCTTTACATACTTCCATTGCAAATGGTTTAATCCATCTAGAAGCATATCCTGAATTGACATACGATGGGATTTCTTGGTCCATATTTTCGATAGTACTAATCATTTAAACTATATTAAATCATCTTTATATTCGTCTCTGATTTCTGGTGGTAATGTTAATCCTACTATCTTTTTAGTATCCGGACAGAAAAATACTGGAATTGGCATAACAGCATCTTCATCTGTTCCTGCTACAAATTTAGATACACTACGTAATAATACACCTTGTTGAAATATTTTATTTCCTTCTGGTGTTGCAAAACCTGTTGTGTCTTCTAGTTTTACTTGTGGTTGTCCTACATTGTTTTCACTCATTTTTTTAAATTTAAATATTAATTAATTGTTTTATTAAGGCCATACAGTTTATTTCTTTATCAATCCTAAAATTAGATTGAAAACTATATTCATTTATATGTATTGCTACTGTGCCTTCTTTTCCAGGAGCAAAATCTGAGGCATTATCAAATAAAAATCGATAAAATACTTCAAAATCTTTAACATTAGCATTAGCTATTATTTGTCTTATTTCGTTAAATTTAGGAGATGATTTAGATAATTCTTCTACTACTTTACTCATATAATTATTAGAAACTAATACATCCTTATCCAATTTTAAGTTATTATCTTGCGTAGATACTTGTATTGTATTAAGCATTTTACGAACGTCAGGGTAGTTATTATTAGTAATTGTTTCTAGGTCACTTACACTACATTTTATACCTTCTTTCTGTACAACTTTTATCAAATGATTTACTACGTCTAATTTACTTGGAGGTACAATTTTTAATGTTTGACATCTTGACTGTAAAGGATCTATAATACGTTCAATAAAATTACAAGTTAAAATAAAACGTGTAGTTCTTGAAAACGTTTCAATTACATTCCTTAAAGATGCCTGTGCTTGTATAGTTAGAAAATCTGCTTCATCTAATATAACAACCTTGAGAGGTTTAAATGACATTACACTAGCAAAACCTGATACTTTATCTCTAATTGTTTCAATACCTCTTTCATCAGAGGCATTAATATAAATGTGGTCACATTCTATATTTTTAACAATTAATTTTGCTAATGTTGTTTTACCAGTTCCTGCTGGTCCATAAAATATTAAATTTTGAATATCATTTTGACTAATGTAATTTGATATTGATTTTTTAATACTTTCATTTCCTACATAATTATCTATATTTGTAGGACGATATTTTTCTACTAATAATCCGTGATCTTTCATAACCTAAATATACAAAATATTATTTAATTTTCCAAACTTAAACTCCTTGTCTAAACTCACCATATAAAGAATACATTTTTTCTTCTTTTGGTTTTACTTCTTCTTCAGTCGCATGAATTGCATATAATTTACTTCCCATAGGATCTAACCTATATTCACCTTTAAATCCAGTTTTATGTAAATATGCTTCTAAAGTTTCAGTTAAAGTAGGGTATACTTGTTTTTTTGGATCTGCAACGAGTTTCCACCTGTCCCCAGGTGGTACTCTTGTTGCTATTAATTCATTATGTTCATTAATTACTGTTTCCATATTACATTCCCATCATTGAGGGATCCATTTGTGGTTGTTTATCTTCTTTAGGTTCATTTACTACTATACATTCTGTAAGTAATACTGTACCAGCTACTGCCGCTGCATTTTCAAGTGCAACTCTAGTTACTTTAGTTGGATCTATAATACCTTCTTTTTTCATATCAGTTACTACTCCTTTTTTAATATTATACCCTTTCCATGTATCATCCCCAGAATTAATTAATTTATGTGTTCCTATCATTTGAGCTTCTACTGAATTATGTCCAGCATTTATAAGTATTTGTTCAAATGGTTTTCCACAAGCTTTATAAACTATTTCTGCACCTATTTTTTCTTTACATTTAGTAGAAATAGGTAATACTTCTCTTGCGTATAATAAAGCTGCTCCACCTCCTGGGACTATTCCTTCTTCAATTGCTGCTTTTGTAGCATGTAAGGCATCATCAACTCTATCTTTCTTTTCATTCATTTCAGTTTCATTTCTTCCACCTACATGAATAATAGAAACACCACCACACATTTTAGCTAATCTACTTTGTAATTGTTCACGTTCAAATTCACTTTCTGATCCTTCAACCTGGTGAGCTAATTCTTCTATTCTTTTATTAATAGTATCTTCATCACCTTTACCATCAATTATAGTAGTTTGTGTTTTACTTATAGTTGCTGTTCTAGCTTCACCAAACCAATCCCAAGAAAATTTATCTAATTTCATTCCTTTAGATTTATCAAATACTTGACCGCCAGTCATAATAGCAATATCTTCTAAAATTAATTTTCTTCTATCTCCAAAATCAGGAGCTTTAACAGCACAAACATTTAATGTACCCCTTTGTTTATTAACAATTAAAGTAGCTAATGCCTCATGATCTATATCTTCAGCTATTATTAATAAAGATTTAGCTTGTTTAGCTACACCTTCTAAAATAGGTAATAATTCTTTTACATTAGTAAATTTATGATCTGCAATTAAAACACTAACATCTGTTAAAGTACTAGTCATTGTGTTATTGTCAGTTACAAAATAAGGTGATTTAAATCCTCTATCAAATTGTAAACCTTCAACAGTTTCTAAATAAGTTTCACCTGATTTACTTTCTTCAATATGTACTATACCTTCATCACCTACTTTATCTAAAGCTGTAGCTATTAATTTCCCAATTTCTTCATCATTATTAGCTGATACTGTTGCTACTTGTTCTAATTGATCTTCAGATGATATATCTTCTGATATTTTAGATTTTAAAGTTTGGATTACTTCTTCTACAGACTTATCAATTTCTCTTTTTATTTCAACTGCATTAGCTCCATTATTTAAATGACTAAGTCCTCCTTTAATCATTTCTCTAGCTAATAATGTAGAAGTTGTGGTACCATCTCCAGCTTTATCAGCTGTTTTTAATGATGCATCTTTAACTAAATTAACACCTAAATTTTCAACTGGGTCTTTAAGTGAAATATGTTTAGCTACTGTTACACCATCTTTAGTAGATTGTACTTGTCCATGTTCTTTTTCAATTACAACATTTCTACCATTAGGTCCTAATGTTGATACAACAGCATCTGCTAATGTATTAATACCTTTTACTAATTTTTCTCTCCCTTCGGAGCCAAATTCTATAATTTTACTCATTGTTTTTATTTTCTAAATTATTAAACTCTTCTTCACTTATTAATTCACTTTCTTCAAGTGGTTCTGTTTGTGCTAGAACATCTTCTACTGAAGATTTAACTCTTGCTAGTATCTGATTTTCAGGTCCTACATAAAACTCTTCACCATTATGTTCGATTTTAGTAAATCCTTGGGTAGGTAAAACTACTTCATCACCTACTTTAATTTCAGCAGGAATAAAATGTCCCATATGTGTATGTTGACCAGGTCCAACTGATACTACAACAGCATGTTCATTTTTGTCTTTACCCATATCAGGTACAACAATTGATCCATACATTTCTTCGTTTTGTTCAATCGGTTTAACGATAACCGCATTAAATAATGCTTCTAAATTCATAGTCCTTTATAATTTATTAATTTTGATATTTTTTCTTTTAATTCATCCCATCTATCAAGATATTCTCTTACACTATTATATTTTTCTTTACTATTATTATGTAATTGACATTCAGCTACCTTGTTTAAGGCATTTCCAAAATCTGAATAATGTGCTACTGGTTTTTCATAGTCTTCTCCTTTACTACCTTTAGATCTTAATCTATCAGAATCAGGAGTTATTACTTCATACACTGTATAACAGTGTGAATCTCTGCCTATATAATAAGGCTCTAATGATGGGTCTTTAATTGTTTGCATATAACTTTAATTTTTTATTTACGTAAATATACGAAAAGTAATTCAGTAAACCAACCTATAGGGCGAACTTTATTGGTTACTTTAATTAATTTTCAAAATTTTAGGTGCAGCTTCTTTTGCAAATGGAACTGTTACTATTAACAATCCATCATTAAATTTTGCTGATGCCTTTGTTGGGTTAAACTTAGTTCCTAATTTATAAGCTAAATTAAATGAACGTTTTGCTATACCTCTATGAATATATTTTCTTTCAGGGTCTGGTGTCTTAGCTTTGTCATAAGCAAAGGTAATACTATCTCCTTCTAATTTAACTTCAATAGCTTCTTTAGGAATGCCAGTGCAAGCTAACTCAAAAGTTAAACCTAGATCATCTTCAAATATATTAATTGGGTATTGTTGTTTGGCTTCTGCAGCCGGTGTAAATGTTGCTCCTGCTTCAAACAGGTTACGAAATAATAGATCGTACGGATTGTACAATCTTTCTAAAAATTGTGTACTCATATCACTTTGTTTTATGCTGTCGTTAGATCAGCGGTTAATAATTGTTGTTAAAAAAACTTACGCCCTAAGGTCAATTTATAATACATATACTAAAAATCAGTTTCTGCTTTCCTTACCATATAATACTCACTAGAAACTTCATCTGTTTTAAATTTAAATTCAATTAGTCCCATAGAACTAATCTTCATTGTTCCTTCCTCCATATCTTTATTAGCATGAATAACAGTTTTAAATGTGTCTGAATTATATGGTATCTTCATACTTTCTTCTGTTATATCACCTGATATTTGATATGTAATTTTATTATTATGTCCATGTTCATCACCAAATACGAACTCACATACATTTTCACCATCTAAATTTGTTGTTGTAGTAATTAACATATTATCAATACCTTGTAATGCACTTTTAGCTTTTATTAGATTATCAATATCCTCTTTTGATAAATCTAAATTAACTACAAATTCAGGAATATTTACTGTACCAACTTTAGGTACTAATAAAGGATCTGATACTGCATAAGTTAAATTAAAATTTAAATCTGATATTTTAAGTTTAGATATTAATTTATGTTGTTTTTCTAATTCTAATAACAAATCACCATTACAAATACTAATTAAACTTGATAGTTTTTTAGTGTCATATATAGCTAATTCACTATTTTCTAATGGAAAATTATTACAAGTAACTTTACCTATTATATCTGCAGTTGGAGACATAAAATCTATTGTAAGGTTTTTATCTTCAGTTTTCCATGTTACTGATTCACAAACATTTAAATAATATTTGCTAATTACTGATTGTAGTATTGATTTATTTATCATAAGTTAAAAAACATTTGTTGGTAAGGATTTAAATTTAGGGTCCAACCTAAATCATTATAAAATCCTTCTAATTTATTTAATAGTATGGACTCGAATATTTTTTTTCTATCTGCATACTGCTCAATAAATGTACGCATTTTTTCTGGTAAATCCCACTCTAAAAAAGCAATAGCATTTACTTGATATGGATTTTGTTTTAAATAAATCCATTTTACTTTATCACCTTGAGATATTGAAGCATGGTTTTTATGTAAACCCCAAAATCTAAGTAAATCATTATAAACAATAGTTGCTTTAACAGCTGCTGGGGCTCCTTTTTCCATAACAGAAAACATTTCTCCCGCTCTTGCTTTACGAGCTGTGTATTTATTTAATTTTTTTACTGCTTGAGGATTACCTAACTGTGTTAAAGGAATAGAACCATCTAATATTTGTTTTTTAAATATTTTTAATCTATCATCAATTTCTTTTTGTGTAGCTCCTTTTAAAACATCTACTAATGCATTTTTAAAAAATTCACCTAATACTGGAGGGAAATTAGCTTTTTTAAATTCTAAACCTTTAACATCTAATGTTTCTTTTTTAATACCTTCTTGCTTAGTAATCCATTGTGCGTAACGTCTTGTAGCTCTAAAATAAGCAGATCTAATCACACATTCAGTTTTCATTTCTAATCTATGTTCAGTTGAACGAAATACATCTTTAGCTAATTTATCATATGATTTAGTGACTACTTTTTCATATTCCATAGCTATATTTTCTAATGCATCATCTTTTTCTTCTGCACTCATTTCATCAAAATTACTATGTCTATGTCTTAATAAAGGTTCAGCATGCATATAAATTGAGTCAGTGTCACTGTATGTACAATAATTAGTTTCTTCAGGATCACAAATCCACCAAGGAGTATCTTCTATATGTTTCATTATGCTGTTATTTCTTTATTCATTTCTCTATTAGCTGCTAATGCTGATTCTTGTATAATTCTTTGCCCACTAAGTGTAATTGACTCAGATAAAATAACATTACCATATCTAAAACTACCTAAAGCTGTTGCACCATACAAACTATTTAGTAAAATTTTCATTGTATATTGCTTCATATGCATAGCTGCACCTAATTCTTTATCACCAGCTTTATATGCCTTTTTCATTTTATTTTTATAAATAACTCGCTCATCAAACCATTTTTTTAATATAGTAGATAATACTGATTCTCTATCTTTAGAATACATTACACCATTTGCTGATATTAATAAATCATTTTGTTCAATCATAGAAACAATTCTACCTATATTAACTCGTGTTTGTTGACGTTTTTTATTCTCAACAACCATTTCATCAGCATAATCCATACACTTTAAATCATTATAACCTAAACGATTATTTCTATCATCTGCATCAATAATTCTACCTACATATGTTTCTTTACCAATATTAATAGTCATTATAATTGATGGGTATAGTGATGTTAAATCTAAATCAAATAAATAATCCATTTTACCAGCTTTAGGACAAAATAAATAACCACCAGCATAATTTTTTTTAGAGATTGGATTACGTTCTTTAGCAGGAGGGATAATATTTTGACTTAATAGATAAGCTGAAATTGCTCCATCTTGTGTTTTTGTATTAGCATATACTTCACTATAATTATGTTTACCTTTATGTGCTAAATTTTTAGTTAATGCTAAATAATCTAAATTTTCATCTAATACTTTAAGTATTTCAACATCACGAAAGTTATATTTAATAAATGTAGCTATATCTTCTTCATACAATTTATCTAAATTACCATCATATTCAATTTTTTTCATTCCAGCATACTTTTCACCAATTGCATCTAATCTCATTGATGGTTCATCTGCCCAACTAAATTTCTTATGTAAACGCATATAATCAAGAGATTCAACACCACAAATTTGAATATATTGATCTTTAAACCAAGGTGTTTCTCTTACATACCCTATTGGGGATAAATGTTTAGCAAAATCCTGACCTAAAACATTACACATTCTATAATATAAATAAGGAATATCAAAATAATCACTGTTCCACCCAACTAAGATATCAGGATCAATATCTCTAAATATTTCTAAAAATTTAGCTAATAATTCACCCTCATTTCTACAAGGAATAATTTTTTTATTAGATTTTGTTTTTATATTAGAGCCAAAATGGTTACTTTCATCTAAAACAACGATTCCCCATTCATCTACTTGTTTATCATACCAAGCAATTGAGGTTATTTTTTTATTTGCTCTTTTTAATCCTTCTTCAGACATATCATCTAACATTTCACACTCAATATCAAAAAATAATTCTCTATGTGTTGTTGATGGTGTATCATTTGTACCATATTTTTCAATTAAGAATTTCTGGTAAGGGGGCATATCGTGAAAATGAAGTTTAGGATTATCAGATCTATAATTTTTTACCTTTTTTAAAGGTTCTCCATTTAATCCTTTATAGGTTGCTTCAGATTCACTACATTCAATGTAAGCTTGATTATCCCATTCTACTTTAGTATAACCTGTATCTTCCCATAAATGTACTAAAAACTTATTATCTTTAAGACGTCTGGCAAATGCCTTTTTATACATTCTTTAACTCTTCGTTTGTGAAAAATTGATTTAAATTAGGTCTATAGTAATTAATTGATTTCATTACTTTTCTATCTCGTGTTCTATACACAACATACCTATCACCTACCTTTTCGTGGTGACATGGCTCAGCTTGTTCTTTAGAGCGGATGGTGATAGTTTCCAAGGCTTCCTCTTCAGTGCTACAAGACTTTGACATATTGCTTCCTTGTACTTCTTGATATGCTGGCCATATCTTATTCTTAAGGCCATGTAACATAGTACCGTTCCCAAGGGAAACGTAAGCAATATCACACAAAGCATCCAAAACTTCCACGATGTCTCCGTTTTCGCAAGCTTGTCTATATTCTTCCAATTCTTCAAGTATAAAGTCATATACGAATTGCCATTCCTTTTTTTCTGGTATTTTTGGTTCATAATTATTTGGTTTGCCAAATGTGGCATTAAATGTTTCTACTTCGTCTACAAAAGGTACTCCATTGACCCATGTAGGTAATTCTTCTTCTTTAAATAAGTTTAATTGTTTACTCATATTTTTATATTTGGTGTCCACCATTATTTATTTTTAAACTATCAAAAAATTCTTTTCTTGCTAAATTAGTATTTTGTCTAAATACACCAGATGCTTTAGTAGTTACCATGCCTGCTCCTTGATGTTTTACTCCTCTACAACTTACACAATTATGTCCTGCAACTATAGTTACTATAACACCTCTATTACCTTCAGTAATTTGATGCACAGCATTATGAATAGCCGATGTTAATTGTTCTTGAATAGCTCCCCTTCTTCCAAATAACTCAACTATCCTATTTAATTTAGATAACCCAACTACTTGTCCTTCTTCTCCAGCTATATAACCTATATGAACTACACCACTAATTGTTTGGTGATGATGGGAGCACATTGAAGTTAATGGAATATTTCTTTCAATAATAATACCATCATAACCATCAGATGGAAATGATGTAATAGGAGACATTGGAGTGTATCTACCTGCCCATAAATCATTTACATATGCTTTAGCTACTCTTCTTGGTGTATCAGCTGAATTTGGGTCATTTTTCCAATCACAATCTAATGCATCTAAAAATTCTCCATATGCTTTAGTAGCTTTTTTTATCATTTCTTCCTTTTGTTTATCATTTAAAGGGAAATTGGTTGCAACTCCATTTGCAAAACCTTTTTGTACAACTTCTAGTTTTTCATGAATTTTAGCGTTTTTATTTTTTGCCATTTTTACTTTTATTTTATATTAATATACGAACATTTTATTAGAAAACCAAATTATAATTTATAATCTTGTATGGTTCTACTATCATCTCTTTCCCAAGGATATACAATCCACTCATCACCCATTTCTTTAGCCCATATAGTAGGGGCTACACAAGAAGTATGGGGTTTATAATGTAATACAGCATGATATACTCCAGGTGCATTTTTTAATGTTTCACCTGAGTCGCAAATATCATCTACTACTAATGTATCTTTTAATACTACTTCTGAATATGGTAAATTTAATTCGTGGGATAACATAACTGCTGGAATATAACCACCTCTTTTTAAACCATGTATAGAATTAATAGGCATTGAACCTATTACTACTTTCTTCCATAACTCTTGAACTAAATTTTCTACATCAGTCCAACTAACAAATAACTTATCTTTTTCCTCCATGATATTCTGTTGCATGACCTTCTGTTATTAAAGTTCTGTTAATGTTTACATCATTAACATATATAATTCCTAAACATCTTCCAAATTTACCTACTCCCATAGATTCTAAAATAAATTGACCATTTTCTAAGTGTTCTTCTAATCTAATTTTAGCAGCTATTCCTCTAGCTTTTTCTTCTAAATCTCTAGTTCTTGATTCAGGTGCATTCATTCCATGCATTCTAATTCTTACTTTTTTCCAAGTATCAAATCCTAAGTCTACAAGAGCATCAACAGTATCTCCATCAACTACTCTATCTAATTTTGCGTTATATTTATACATTTTCTATATATTCTTTTAATTTATCAATCATTACTAATACATCATCTGGGTCCATTGTTATAGCACAACAAGTACCCACATTTTCTTCTATTTCTTCTAATAACTCAAGTGCTTCTTCTTTAGACACAACGTTCAGTATTAAAAGCCATTATGTGAGATCTACCTGTAAATCTCCAACCTCTATCTCTTACGAAATTCATTACTTCAGGGTATGACTCCATTAAACTTTCTCTAGTATCTCCAGCAGGCATAGCCCAAACTTTATCATCTGGTATATTACATTTCTTTAAAAATTCCTCTACTTCTTCTATCATAGATAAATCTTTATCTAATACAGGTTTAATATGATAATCAGAATGATATTCAATAGATTGATTTATTGCCTCATAATTTAATCTTTTTGAATTATGTTTTTTAATCATTCTTTCATCAACATCTTTTCCTTGAGGTGTTACTGCACCTAACTGTGGAACAGAATTAGAAAACTTAGGGCTAATAGATAAAAGATTAATAGGGTAATCTGTGGGTAAAAAGTGACTACCCTCAGTTTCAATAGTAATAAATATATTATTCTCATGTGCAAAGTGTGTTAATTCATTTACTAGTTTAGGATGCATTGTTGGAGATCCTCCGGTTAACATCATTTCTTTAATATGGGGATGCTGATCATAGGCATCTATTATATCTTGAAATGAATATGTTCCTTTTTCTGGGTGAATACTTGTATACCATGAATCACACCATCCTCCTTCACCAAAATAACATCTGTGAGTACAGCCTGTTGTTCTAACTACAATAGTTGGATAACCTTGACGACTACCTTCACTTTGTACTGCTGTGTATACTTCTAATACTGGGAGGATTTTATTATAGTCCTCAATCCTTTTTAATTGTTTGTGCATATTGTTAATTTTTTTAAGTGGTTTTTCATTCACTAATAACTTATTTACTCGCTATAATAAGCGGCATTTTTTCCATGTTCCATGAATTTAACTTTGGTAACCCTAACTCTATTGTCAGTTTCAGTTTTTACAAATTCATTTATATTACTATAAATATATTCAGCAAATTTCTCTGCACCAGTAGCTGGAATTACTCTTACTTGAGCTACACCTGCTTTATCCATTTGTTTAAATGCTTCTACTTCAGGATCATCTTCTGCTACAATTAAAGTATGATCAAACATATAATCCATCCATGCTTTTGGTTGTTTACCATCAATTAAGGTTTTGGCACGTTTCATACCTCCAAAATCCCAAACCCAATTTCTATCATCTAACTCACCTTCAAAATAAACTTTAAATGAAATACCATAACCATGTACAAATCTACAGTGTGTATCCTTTGCTCTCCATTGACGAAATACTGTAGAAAATCCGTCAAATACTTTACTTGATTGAAACTTTCCCATTATGCTTTTCCCGTTTTATTATATCTGTCTATAGCTTCTACAGTTTCCATTACTTTATTTACAGTAATACCACTTAATTGCATACCTTCTAATCTAAGATGTTCTAAATCTCCAGCACTATTTGTAAATATAATACTAGGTAGATTTTGAGGTTGCATTTTTTCAACTATTGTTACTTCTTTATAAGTATCAATTTTTCTAACTGGTACTTTACCTGACAATCCAACGGATGTCATTATGCCTTCTACCATTTTGCCAAATGGCTCATTTTCAAGCGCGGGGTTGGTAAAATAAGCAATTCCTATGTTTTCCATAATTTTATTTAATTTTAATTTATACTAATTCTTCTATTACTCCTATTACTTCACTCAATATAAGTAAAGCTGTTGCGGTAACCAAACTAAAAGGAATAAAAAAGTATCCTACTATTCTAACACCAGATTTAAAAAAACTTATCTGTTGATGTAATTTTGGATCTGGTAATTTATCTATTTTTGATTCGGTTATATAATCTTCTCCTCTATGATTTTTCATAATTTTCTAATAATTGTTTAACGTGATTTTCTGCTACTTTGTAATCTACAGGACCTGTTTCATCTGCATAACTTACAGGATCAGGTCTTCCTAATTTAATAAATGCCTCAATTCTTTCAACTGATGATGCTGATTTATAATCTGAATACCATTCATAAGCATTAGTTTCTGGTCTATGATAATATTTAATAGGTTTATATGATGTATTTGTTTTTTTATAAACTTCATCAAAATCAATACCTAACTTAAAACATGCTGATTGTCCATCAACTAATATATCAAATTTATCTCCATTTAAATAAGGTGTAATATATGATACTTTTTCAGCATCCCAATTACCTTGTTTAAATGCTTCATAATCTGCATCTCTAAATTCTTGTCTACAATCAGGATAAATTGCATGATCACCCGCATGAATACCCATTGCAATTTTTACCTCACAATCTTTGGCATTTGCAATTGATAAAGCAACTGCTTGGATAATTGATGAAAACATTTTATTTCTATTAGGTACAACAGTGTCCTTCATATTATCTTCTTCATAATGTCCTTCTGGAACATCATCTCCACCTTTAACTAAATTTGAATTTAGTAGTGGTACTAATCCTTGTAATGTAATTTTTTGATATTTTACTGAGTAGCCATTTTTGTCTAAATATTTTATTAATTCTGCTGCTCTTTCTAATTCAACATTATGTTTTTGACCATAATCAAAACTTAATGCTGTTACTTCATAATCATTTGCTAATAGGTGTAATAATACTGTACTACTGTCCATTCCACCTGATAATGATAATACTGCTTGTTTTTTCATATTAATTTAATTTATATTGCCCTGTATTATTCGGATATGGGACTAAATCCGTTTATTTTTCTAAACATATTTGTGTTATAAAGTATACTTCCATATTGAATATCTTCAAATTTAACATCAAAATGGTCATTCATATTAGCTTCAGGTTTATTATTTAAACCATAATTTTTATACTCTATACCTTCTAAGGCTGCCATTACAGGATTAGAAGTATCAATTGATTCTATTCTTGGATTATTATCATACCACCCAAATTCTTGTGGTATTGAACATCCCAATAAATGAAATTTAACATCTTTTAAATGTTTTAAATTTAATAACCCTTGTACAAATCTTATTCTACCTAATGCTTTACCCATATCTTCATTTGAATGAGGAAAAAACTCATTATACCATGTAGCACCATAAGATACACATAATTTTTCATAACCTAAATTTTGTAATAGATTAGCACATAAATATGCTTGATTTTTATCTTCACCTTGAATTACTGCTGTAATTTTAGTTTTCTTAGGATATTTAAATTGTTTCCAATATTTAGCTTGAGCTGCTGTTTGACCACATTGCATCCAAACATCAGGTACAATAAACTCATTTGGTTCTAATTCTGTAATCCAATGTAATAATCTTTGACTATTATATGCTTTTCCTAATTCATGAAGTGAATTATCCATAATAACATACCTACCTTTATCTCTAGCATCTATAAAATACTGTTTATACTCTTCATCTATGTCTAATAAATGTGGTAAGCAGTAATCATAATCATTAAATTCAGGTGATGCTGTTAGTAAACATCTAGGTACTTCGTGACTAATTTTTGGTTGAGACATAGTTTATTATTTTATATTTAATATACGAATAAGATTGCTGTAATCCAAGTCCTCCTAAAAGAATAGTCCAAATATTTGGGTGCCAATGTTCACCACAAAATCCAAGTGCGTGTTTTATAAATTCTACCATTAGTCTTCTTCTACAAATTCTACATCTCCATAATCATCAATTGGTTTATCTCTTACTAGATCCCAATCTGCATCATCTATGATTTCTTGTTGGATATCTTCATCACCTGTTTTCCACTTTGCTAATTCTTCTTCTGTTAACACATATTCTTCCCATCTGAAGTTTGCGTAATTTACTGTTCTTGTTAATTTTGCCATTATATTATTCTTTTAAAAATTGATTGTTCTTTTAATTTTGCTTCTATAACTATATCGGGATTTAAACCATAAGTATTAATTGTTTCATAAATTAAATCAGAATGTGCTTGTGGTCTAATTGATTCATCTAATTTTTCTTTTCTACGACTTTCTGAATAATGACAACATTGTGTAATTCCCTTAGGCCAAGTTGCTGCAGCAGCTATTAATGCCTCTTCTTCAGTTAAACCACCAGTGTTAAATTTATGGTGAAAATAATCAAATGTAATTGGGGTTCCAATCTTTATGTGAACTCCTTTAATTAAATCCTTAACTGAGTATTCGTTTGGAGAATCATCATTTTCTACTACTAATCTTTTTTTAGTACTATCACTTAATAATTCAAAATTCTCACAAAACCTTTCTAATGCTGCTTCTTTATCTCCATAAGCTCCACCTACATGAATATTAATTTTATTGTAATGACTAGGTTCAAATCCCATCATATCAAATTGTTCAGCATGTTTATCAAGTCCAATAACTGTTCTTTTAACAACTTTAGGATTTGGAGAAGCTAAACAATGGTAAGGGCCAGGATGCATAGTAAGTCTTTGTTCTGATTTAGTAGCTATAGCACCACATTCTAACATTAATGATTTGATTTCATCCCAATCTTTTAGATCCTCCCAATTGTATTCCTCCATCCATGGGAAGATTTGAGATGATAATCTAAATAATTTAATATCATGTTCATTATTCCATAATATATGTGTTTTAAGATCTTTTACATTTTGTAAAGAAAGATCAGAAACATAATCTAATCCTTTAGCATCAAATGTTTTTCGACGCATAGTTCTATTTGTAAAAATATTATTTTCTTTTAAAACTGTGTTTATGCAAGCGTATCCTAAATTCATATTATTCAAATATATTAATCATTTTATTACTATCCAAATCAATTGGTTCTTCATCTTCAAAATCATATTCTTCTACTTCATAATAATCTTTCTCAGCTTGTTTTCTATCTTTTTCTTTGTCATCTCTCCATGCTATTTCTGGAAGTAGTCCTGCATTTTCAATTAATGACCAAATTCTTTCCTTCCATAAATTCATGTGAACATCTTCAATCACACACTCATAACCAAATTCATGAGTAAGTGCTCCCATTAAATCTACAAATTCGGAGCTCATTTTATCTAATTCACCACCAATTGGGAAATTAGTACCATATCTAGGAGCATTATTTGCCTTAGCTTTGGTTTTAGTATTTTGTTCATAAAATTCTTTAATTTCTAACCACATAGGGGTTACTGTTTGTTTAATTGCTTTTGCCATAATTTTTAATTTATTTTTAATTATTTATTTTTGGTAATCTTTTCTTATATTATCTCCTTTATTATGTCCTTTTATACTATGACAATTTTTACACAATAACTGATAGTTTTTAGGAGTTTCATGTTCGAAAATATGTTTATTTTCTGCTTTAATATGATCTACGTCTAAAGTACCAGATTGAGCTTTAACTTCCTCGTTAGGATAAGTTTTAACAGGATCATAACCACATCTTTCACATTGATGTTTTCCATTAACCCATTGTTCAACTTTATACATTAGATATTCTCTTTCTAATGCTACTGCATTCTGACATATTTCCTTATATTGAATATGAACTGAACATAATGACTTTGGATTGCCATTTTTATAAAATCTATCTTCTTTATTACACCATTTTACTCTACACATAATTTTTATATATTACCTGTTATTACTGAACCAACTATTAGCATAGCATAACCAAATGCAAATATTGCAAGTAGTGTCATCATTTCTAATATTGATTGAATTGGATTTTCTTTGATTGATCTTACTAATTCTTTAACCATAACCTTTATTTGTTTTTAATTATTAATATGGGGTAAATATACGAACCCTATTTTGAGTAACCCCGCAAATGCGCAGAAGTCTTATTCAGACTCGTAATGCCACGCCCAATCTTGATCAGCTGAACATTCAACAACAATGTCCTCTGGGTTGTTTAATCTCCAATCCCTAACAACTTCTTCACCATGTTTATCTACTAAAATTTGTTCAATTGCAGATGCAACTGAATTGCTTTCATAATATTCATCATATGTAATTATGCCATCATTTGCTGCCATAAACATTTTTGAATCTTCATTTGAAATTTCTTGATATCTTGCTTTTTCATTTATCATAACCTTTATTAATTTTAATTTTGTTTTCCGGCGTTTTGCCTTATTTACGTCGTAAATATACGAACCCTCTCTGCGGTAACCACATAAATCCGCGGGAGTCTTTAATTTACTTTATAGGAGGAATTATACGATATTTGTGGTCTCCTATTGAAAAATTACCACCTTGTTGTAACATTTTTCTAAATAGTGATTCTTGTAATTCTGTCCAACTTTCACTTTCTTTAATTATAACTTCTTTATCTTTTATAAGTACTGCGTCCATAAAAATTTGTACTTTTCCTCTAATTGATTGTTTATTTAACATTTTTTTGGTTTAATATATTATCTATCATTCCTCTAAATTGCATTAAATCTTTAATTTTAGCACACTTTTCATACTCTTCAGTAGTGATAAAATATTCAATTAGATCTTCTGATAGTTCTTCATCTGTAATTTCTGGGTCTGGGACTAATACCATTTCTTCATGTTCCTCATCTAACAAATCATCAATTGATTTATTACCAACAAGCATAGCATAGGCATTATTCATTGCTAAGTCTACTAATTCGTCATCGCTTAATTTCATATGTGTAAATATACAAAAGCTATTTCAGGTAACCAAATTTTTAATAATGGATCTTTAAATCATCATCATCATTAAAAGTTCTTGTTAGTTTTGAAGCTTTTAATTGTTGTATCTCATGTGCCATTAAAGGTCTTTTTATAATTTTTTCAATTTCTGCTTGTTCTTCTACAGGAGTTGGAAGTGGAGAAACAGGACTTGTTGGTAATGGATCATTATTAATTACTTCTTCTTCATAATGTATCCCATCATTACCATTTTGACCTATAATATTCATTCTAGCCTCACCTTCATCAATATCAGGTCTACTATATAATTCTTCTAGTATTTCTTCTTCTTCTTTTATTTTAACTTTTTCACCATAGAGGTTTTCTTTTGTTTTTGGTCTAATTTGTTCAAAAGCAAAGTTAGCTGCTACTACTAAAGCAATAGCTAAAGGATCAAATACAAAAATAATAGTTAATAATAACCAATTAATAATTTTATCCATAGGAGTTCCAGTTAAGCCTGATAAGTACTTTAAAGGTCCTAATTCACTAGATACAGCATCACTTAATTTTACTTCAACTATTTCTTCTTCATATTCAAATAATCTTAAATTTAAACCATCTATCTTTTCATTAATAACAGTTTGTCTTTCTATAGCTTGATCTAACTGTTTAGTTAAAGCATTACGTGTTGCACGAGAAGTTGTAGTAATTACATTACCTAATGTGTCTGTATACTGTATTTTATTGTTACTTAAACCCGTTCTTAAATCAGCTACGGCACTATTAATACTTGATTTTTCTTCGTTATATACAGCTAATTGTTCTTTTATATTATCTCTTTTTACTTCAATTAATGTAATTTGAGAATCAATACTTCCGGCTTTTGCAGCTGTTTCTTGATAAGCTGCACTTAAAAAACCATAAATACCCATACTTGTAATTAATATAAGAACTACACAAGCCATAGACAAATACCATTTTAAAAATTTAGGTAGATTTTTTCTATATTGGTATAGAAGAGAAGCAATAACTAATTTAGCTATTTCTAATGATGCAGCCATTACAATAACAGCAAAAGCGGCTCCTGCAAATAATTTGCTTAAACCACTTACTGAATAAAATGCTGCTGAAATACTTACTGATAGTGCTGAAAATGCTATCAATAGTGGAAATAATCTTTCTTTTAAATATCCTAACATAACTCTGTTTTAATTAAACTATATCGCTTGACTCTAATAGAGTATACGAAAATGAATTCCCCCAAATATCCGAAGCTTGCTTACATATTCCAAGGAATTCTTCAAAATCATTGTAAGATGCAATTACCTGACAGCCTGCTGACCATTTATCTACACGAGTAGATTTTCCTCCCTTTCTAGATGTTGCTCTATGAATATTAATTCCAAATATACCTTTTTGAACATCTTCTTCTAAACAATCATAAATCCCATCAGTATTATCATCACGATAAACTTCTAAGGGTTTAGCTTGTCTTAATGCTTCATATTTTCCTTGATGTAAACCAATTTTATGAGAACCTCTATATTGACCTGGTTTTAATATTGCTACACCATCTGGGTTTAATAGATTTTCAACCCAATGTGTTCCAGGATCTGTTGTACATTTATAACAATGAAATTGCCATTCACCTTCTATTTTATAAGATAAAGTTATACAATCATCAAATGCGTTTGTTACTCTATTTTTCTTTTCTGAATTTCTTACTCCTATAATATTTACATCATAATCTCCACCAGTAAAATATTTGTAATTTTTACTAGCCATTGTAGCTTCAATTTGTTCTCTTGTATAACAATTCATAATCTATTATTTAATTGTGTCTTTATCTGTTAAATCTTTAATAGTTCCATCTGCTTGTATTGATCCTGCTAAAGGTTTATCTGCTTTTTCGTTATTACTACATCCTATAAATAAAAATAAAACTAGAAATATTATTTTTTTCATGTTTATTTTATTTAGTTATTATCTCTTTCAAAAACAGCATATATTTTAGTCCCATTTTTACTATTAATTAATTTTTTTTCTATTCTTGGTTTATCTTCAACTGATTCTTTTTTCCAATATTTAGGATTTTTACTGTTTAATTTTCTTTTTTTCATTTTTCTTTTACATTTAGAAACTACTCATTATAATTTCATCTATTTTATCTTGAAGTTCTTCTTTTGTAGCTAACATTTTAAAAGAAATACCTGCTTGGTATCTTTTTACTTCTTCTCCATCTTGAAAGATAATAATTGTTGGTACAACTACTACCTTATGTTTTTGTTGTAATTTTGGACTTTCTGCTATATCTACATATGTAATATCACAATCTGTTAAATCTCCTACCCATTCAGCTTTATTTGGGTCATTCCAAGCAGCATTAAAATGTGTAACTACTATCTGAGAATATAAACTCTCAGAAAATAAAATTATTAATAGAGTAAATATTAGTTTTTTCATAATAATTATCTTAGTTTGTCAATCTTGTCTTCCATTCTAACTAGACGTTCTTTTAGTTCATTAACATCTTCTTGAGTTGACATAATAGTTTGACGGATTAATTGATCTTTCATATCATATTCCATTCTAGTAACATCTGGTGGTAGTGGATTTGGTAGTTCTTTTGCTTCAGCAATATCAGCTTGTAGTGTAAACCACATACCTACTAAAGTTGCTATTAAAAATGCTATACCTCCTAATGTTTTTACACTTATTTGTACGTTAGTATCTTCGCTTAATTCCTTTGCCATTTTTTTAAAATATTACATAATTAATACCAATAGAAAAATCATGCCATTTTCTATTCCAGTATTTATTGTATTTACCCTCTGCAAATACTCCTAATTGTTTATCAAATTTATATCCAAATATTAAACCTCCATTATAATCAAACCACTGACCACCTTGATATTTGTGGTAAGAATAAGGTTGATCAGTATCAACATGGTAAGGCATTATATTTCCCCAACTGTGTAACCAAAAATCTTTAGTGTAATGATAATAATCAAAGCCCAATACTAAAGAATATTCTAATTTCATTCCTAACTCATTTCTTTTTCTTTCATCATAATCAGCTAATACATCAGGAATAATTATATTTTCCCAAACTTCTGTACTTGTAGCTACTACATTACCATTAGGGTCTGAATATGTAATTTCTTCTGGGTTACTAAAATCTACAGAGTATCCTTCTTGTATAGCTAAATAAGTATAATGTATATTTCCATTATCTAATAACCATTCATCTAATGGATTATAACCGTAAGGATTTACTAATCTTTGTACGGCACCTGCATTAATTGAAAATTTTTTATTTATATTACGTTTGTATCTTTGTGATGCTTCAAAAAATTTAATATCTGCAAATCCATCTTGTAAATATTCTACTTTAGCAATCCAATCATCAGCTACATATCTTAAAAAATGGTGTTGATCTACGTAACTTTTACCTTGTACTCTTTTTAAATCACCCTCAAATAAAAATTCAAATCCTTTTATTTTACCTATATTAGCAGCATCTGAGTAAGTATTTTCTGTTCCATTATAAAATGTACTAGCTCTATTTTCATATTGAAATCTTGCTATCTTTCTAACACCTAAATTAATAGAGTAATCAAATGGTGTTTGTTGTACACCTGAAACTAATTGTCCTGTATTTACTGAAAAAGTATTTACATCTGATAGAGATGAACCACCATTTACAGCAGCATAAAAAGTTGAAAATTTAAACGTTTTTTTAACCGTTTCTTTTAGCGTTTGTCCAAAACTTAAACTTGGAATTAATAGTAATATTAATAGTATTTTTTTCATTATTCTTTAATAATTCTTTTATTATATATATTACCTTCATGCTCTATATTCAAGAAGTAAATTCCTGATGGTAGGTTTGAAAGATCTATTTGTTTTTCTATTATATTTGATTTTAATATTCTACCAGTCATATCATATAAACTAGCTTTAACATCTAAATCTGTTACTATATTTAAAATATCTTTTGCTGGGTTAGGATAAACTACTATTCCACTAAATCTACTAAATCTACCATCTATGCTAACTCCATCAGGCCATCCATTTTCACAATAATTATACATTTCTTGACAAACTGGATCCCAATCGTTATCACAACAATAATTATCTACATCAATTACCCAAGCATAACAGTTGTTATTTAACCAATATGGTTCACCTGGTCCTGTAACACAACCTGCATCATATAAACATGAATCTGGGTCTGATACGTTTGCTTCTGGATTGTAATTATATGAATTAGGATCTGTACAACCTATAATTGCTGTAATGCAACTACCATTATCTACGTTAGCTAACGGGTCGTAATTTACTGCTGATGAATCCATACATCCATAAACTATAGCAACACAACTAAAATCTTCTGTGTTTGCAGTTGGGTCATAATTTAATGCTGAAGGATCAGTACAACCATAAACAATCGGTACACATGAACCATCATCTGTATTTGCTAGTGGGTTATAATTAAAAGATGTTGAATCTGTACAACCAAATAATATTGGTTCACAACTTCCATCATCAGTATTAGCAGCTGGATTATAATTTAATGCTGAAGGATCTGTACAACCTTCTATTATAGCTTCACAAGTTCCATTATCTGTATTTGCTAATGGGTTATAATTAAATGCTGTTGAATCCATACACCCATAAACTATAGCAACACAAGATCCATTATCTGTATTAGCTAAAGGGTCATAATTAAATGAACTAGGATCAGTACAACCATAAACTACTGCTATACATGAACCATCATCAGTATTTGCTAAAGGATCGTAATTAAATGCTAATGGGTCAATACATCCTAAAACTGTTGCTATACATGAACCATCATCAGTATTTGCATTAGGATCATAGTTAAATGATGTTACATCAGTACAACCTTCTACAACTGGGATACATGAGCCATCATCTGTATTTGCATTTGGATCGTAATTAAATGAAGTTGGATCTGTACAACCTAATAATACTGGAATACATAACGAAGGATCATCTGTATTAACATCGACTAAAGGATCACCAATTGGTTGTATATAATTAAATGATGAAGGATCCATACAACCTACTATTACAGGAATACATGAAGCTGGATCATCTACATTTGCTGTTGAATCATAATTAAATGCTAAAGGATTCATACAACCAACTACTATAGGTTCGCATGAACCATCATCAGTATTTACATCAATTAAAGGATCTCCTACTGGTTGGATATAATTAAATGAAGTAGAATCCATACATCCTAAAATTACAGGAACACACACATCACCAAAAAATGGTTGTGCAGTTGGTGTTTGTATTATTGGATATTGTAATGGACCTGCTCCCCAATAAGGCACATTTACAATAGTATCACCTGTTGGTCCTGTTAAAGTATAACCTACTTGATTAATTGTATTTGCTGATTGAGATGTTGTAAATAAGTAAAGTTCAATTGGTTCAAAAATATTTAACGGAACATTAAATGTAAGTGAAGTACCACTATTTGGTCCCATTTTATATTGTGGTGATAACCAACCACCTTGTTTAATACCTAACCAAGTACCACTCCATCCGTTTGCAGCACCATCAAATATTTCTAAGATATAATCACCTTGCATTATTTCTGTTTGATTAGCATTTACATCATAATTAAATGCTGTAGGGTCAGTACAACCTAATACTCTTGCAGGTCCACAACTTCCATCATCAATGGTTGCAGATGAATCATATGTTGTTGAAAAAGGATCCATACAACCTAATATATCATTGTACCCACCTCCATAACAAATATCACCTGTACTAAATTGTGGAGAAGTATATTGGTATCCAAAATTAGCTCCTACTGAGTCTACTAAATCAAATAATTCAACTCCATCACAATCAAATACTTCTAAATTTCCATCTACAGAACCTCCTGATGTTGAACCTCCTAAACCATCACCATATGTGTCTTCAATTACAAAATCTATTAGTACATTTGGATCAACACAAATAAATTCTGAAATTGGAATACCTGCTGGTTGTCCAGTATATGTTCCTTGTGATGCTGTAAATACTGCTCCATTATCATCATAAACAATTATACTTGTTTCACTTGGCCAGTTATCTGGAGTGAATACTAATTCTATATATGTTTGACTTGAATCACAACCACTAGGTCCACTTGCTAAACAACTTCCATCATCTTGAGTTGCCCAAGGATTGTATAAGTTTGATGTAGGGTCAGTACAACCTAAAATAGTTCCACAATCATAACAACTTTCCCAACAATATGTAGGTAGTGTTTGAAGAGAATCTGGTTGTACATCTAAAGTTCTATTTGTAAATCCAAATTGGTCTAATACAAAACAACTAACCATTGGATCATTCTGTACGTTTTGTGGTAATTCTTGTTCGTTCCAATTATCTAATATATATTTCCATTTGTATTGACCCGGGGATATGTAAACAGTTTGTGTCCATATATTATCCCCATCTGGGTCTAACATAGGAATATTACCAGACCAATTATCAAATTCACCACTAACTCCAGGTGTAGTAAATGTACCTGGGTAGTTATTCATATTTAACGAAAATTCAACAGCATATGTACACATAGCAACATTATTAACTGTAGCTAGTGGGTTATAAGAGGCTGAATTTGGGTCCATACATCCAGTAATTGGTGGGGGACATGGTAATAAATTCACTGTTGTATCATATTGTGAAAAACTACCTAATGCAGTTACATCTAAATCTAATATTGCACCTTGACAAGCATTTTCTATTAAAATACTAGCTATTATACCACTATTAGTATTTATACTACCACCAGTCCATCCATCTCCGAATGAATCAAATAGTGAAATATCTATATCACCTGAGTCAGCATAAACTAATGTTTGGAAAAATTCAAATGGTTGTGTTGGAGTATGATTAACTAATGTATCTCCTGCTTGAGTTACTAAAGCAAATGACTCTGATGGTCCATAATAATCAAATTGTACTTCTAAATTGAACCAACTATTTTGTGATATAACTAATTGAGGAATTAATAGTAATAATAATATTAATTTTTTCATTGTTGTTTATTTTTTACTAAATATTTTTTCTACTCCTGCAATACCAAAACAACCTAAAGTTATAAAAGTAAATGAGTCATAAATAAATTCATTAATTACTAAATCTTTACCTAGATAGCCTGTTACTAAATCAGTAACAGCAAATATTACCATTATTAAAAATGATATAAATCCGATAATACTTTTTTCATTTATGTCATTATCGTCTTTAAAAATGTTTCCAAAAGCCATAATTTTTTTTTGTATAAAATTCATAATTAAATAACTTTTTATTTAAAATAACTATTTTTTCTTAGGTTTTCTACCTCTTCTTTTTTTTCCTTTAGCAGCAGCTTTAACGTCTTTTAATTCTTTTTTAACGTTTTTAGCTCTACGTTTTACTTCTTTTACTGTATCTTCTACTTCATCCGGTATAAAATCTCCATCTCTATCATTAATTTTACCTTTTTTATAAAATTCAAAATAATAAATAACAGCTGCTGCCGCAATAAGTACGATAATAAATAAAATTGTCCACATAATTTTTATTTTTTAATTAACATTGATTACTTATAAATATAAAAAAAGAGGTGCTATTGCACCTCTCTTTAATAAGATATGTAATTTTTTTTAACCATCACATGCCACACAATCAGCCATACGAGATCCTAAATCTCCTTTAATAACTGAGTCGGTTCTTAAATAGTAAAATGTTTTAATTCCTAATTTCCATCCTTCTAAATGTACCTGATTAATCCATTTAGGTGAATCACTAGGATCAAATGATAAATTTAAAGATTGTGTTTGATCAATATACTTTTGTCTTATAGCAGCCTGTCTAACTAATTCTAACTGATTAATTTCAGGGAATGTTAAAAATAATTCTTTTTCATCAGGGGATAAAACATTATCTGGTAGGTTTTGTGCTGATCCATCTTCAGATAACATTTGATCCCACCATTTATCTTTATCTTCACCTTTTTCTTTTAATATTTCTTGTAATGATTTATTTTTTCTTATAAAAGTACCTTTAGCACCATTAAATGTGTAAATATTAGCAGGTAAGGGTTCAATACCAGCTGAAATACCACCACAAATAACTGAATTAGATACTGTAGGAGCTATTGCTAATAAATGAGTATTTCTCATTCCTGTTCCTTTACACCACATCGGCTCTCCATATTCTTGAGCTAATGCCATTGATGCTTTTTCTGCTTTAGCTCTAATGTCTGAAAATATATTGTGAGTATGTGCTGTAGATGCTATTGAATTAAATGGTAATCCTTTTTGTTGTAAAAAAGTATGCCAACCCATTACACCTAAACCTAATGCTCTACCTTTTTTAGCATGGAAGTGAGTTCTTCTTAATGAATCTTTACCATTAGACTTATCAATAAATTCTTGCATTACACCATCTAAAAACCAAGTTGCTAATTCAACAGCATCTGTGTCTTTCCACTCATCATACTTAGCTAAGTTCATAGATGATAAACAACATATAAATGAGTGTTCTTCATCAGTAAATAAAGTAATTTCAGAACAAATATTAGTCATACTTACATCTAAATTATTTAATCTATAAGCAATTGGATTATCTTTATTAACATTATCCTTATACATTATATAAGGTTCTCCTGTTTCCATTCTTGATTTAAGAACAGTAGCCCATCTTTGCATTGACTCAGGATCTCTAGCTTCTAATTTTCTCATAAAGTTATCACCTACAACAACACATTGATGTAAATTAAGACATTGTCTATTAGGATCACCTTTTGGTCTTCTAATTTGTAAAAATTCATCTATATCTCCATGTTCAATATCTAGATTAACTGATGCTGCTCCTCTTCTAACATTACCTTGATTAGTAGCAATAATTGATGAATCAAAGATTTTAGCCCAAGGTACTACACCTTCACTTTTACCATTTCCAGTTATTTCTTTACCACGTGTTCTAATACGGGATAATGAAATACCTACACCACCACCAGATGCTGTTAATTTCATTAATTCAGCATTAGTTAACCCAATCCCACGTATAGAGTCAGGTGTATCAACACCAAAACATGATATTGGTAAACCTCTATCTGTAC
>WLWE01000806.1_pt1 | contig 25941 bp, 26 predicted proteins | sample 6718301 | NCBI WGS metagenome assembly WLWE01 (sample SAMN12718691, study PRJNA515312) | sponge metagenome | isolation source: marine sponge | host: Mycale hentscheli | place: New Zealand: South Island, Marlborough, Capsize Point | collected 2003-05-01 | reverse complement strand
ATGCACGTTCCGGATTCATTCCAATCTGTGTCCATGACCCGTCAGCTAAAAATGTTTCAGCATCTTTGATAATGTTGTCACGATTGTCATTTACAAAACTACCGTGCATACGGGCAATGGTTCCCTTTGCCTTCCCTGAAGCTATGTTGATAGCGGCATCAGGCTGACTGAAGAATTTAACATTAGTAGCCCGGGCGAATGGAGCATAGCCCATCGCATCGCCCATTTCCCTGCTTCCATCGTGGATAGATACTACCCATGTGTCGTAGTTGTCGTAAGCCGGTATGTCCAGACGTAAACTTACCGGAGTTCCGTCTTCGATCTGAGTGTTGACACCAAGGATTGGATTATGCCCTAGCTTTGTTTTGTTTTTATTTAACGAATAAGAAACTTGCTTGAGTGTAGGAACATAAGGAAGTTCTGTAAACAGAGTAACAGGCATCACTACCTCTGCGGAACCGGGGACCAATCCGGCTAATCTCCTATACCGTTCACGTGCCGCTTGAACACGAGCCTTAAGTATTCTATTGCCCGGATTCTTAGCAAGTTCCTGCTCAAGTTCTTTTAACTGTAATGCTTGAGGCTTGAGGATGTAGCTACGTTTCCGTTTAGTCCTTGGCAATCCAGTTTCCGGATCAAAGTTTCGATACTGATCACGTTCGTCTTGGCTGACGTTAAGGATCTCATCTGGATCCTTGTTAACATATGTGACACCTTCGACCGGTGTCTGATAGTTACGTTGCCGTTTTACTACGATGCCCTGATCGTCAATGACATTAGATGATGGGACAACTTCTTCTGCTTGGGACTCAAGGTAGCTGAAGTAGGCTTGGGCATCGACCCCATCGTGGTCATACCAAGCTTTGGTGAGGGTGAAGTTCTTTGTCTTGTCTGTTTTCCTTTTGATGATGTTGCCATTTTTATCCTTTAATATGAACCGATGTTCTGGGTTATAATTCTTTTTATTATTCTGTTCTGTTATTTCATCTTGAATTTTCTTGGCTGTGTCAAACTTAAAAACATAAGTATTTCCATCATTGTCAATGAACTCAAATCTGTCTGGCTTTCCTCTTTCCTTGATGTATTCAAAGTTGAAATCCCACTTGCCATACTTGCCCTCACGAACAGCACCACGTTTGATGTCACCGTATTTTTTGATCTGAACAATGGCATCAATGGATCCGTGGCTAACCTCTTGCCCGGAAGTTGCTACCCAAGTTTCCCAATGGAACCTGCCAACGTCAGCCGATTCGGTAACACCTAGTTGCTCGTATGCTTCCTGAACGGCTGTTCTTGTTTGACGAACGGCAATCTCATTGATCACCATGCCGCTAATGTTATCTAGGATCTTGCTATATCCTGCGGCTTTGGATTTGCCCCGGACTAACTCAGCCCCATCGTAAATAGATGAGTCCTCCTTTAAACCAATCTCTTCTCTGAGCATTGTTGCATCCCAGAAGTCCTCGGTCCGGACTCTATCAATGACATATAAGTCCTGACGACCGGTAGTCAATAAGATGAAGTCAAAGATCTTATTGTTAAAGCTCATGCCGGTAGCAAAGTTCTGCCACTTCTTGCGAAGCTCTAGGGTAGGTGTGTCCTTGTCCGCTAATAGTTCATACAGACCTTCCATACGGGTCTTGCCGGCGAACTCCCCCTTCTTAACTTCGAGTGCCGCCTTTGACAGGAAGCTACTTCCGAATGAACGAAGGTTTGATTTGGCACCGGATCCGGGCAATCCCTTGGTTAGGGTCTTGTCGATCCAGTTGTAGTAATTAAGCAATCCGGAATCAATCTCTCCCGGGACCATAACAGGATCACCGTTCTTATCTCGAATTGTTTTACCCTTCTCCTTTTTGGGCACCATTGTTTCAACCATTTCCCCGGTAAGGAACTTGCCGTCAATAGCACTGTCGATGAAATCAATGATTCCATTTTCCATGACGTGCATGAATGCTGACTCCTGTGGGTAAGGACTAATTCCGATTGAAAGAATATTCCATAGGAAATATTGTGCCGCTTCAGCCTGTGTGAACTCACCGTTCTCGAACATATTGCGGATTGCTTCTCCGCCCTTTAGCCCTTCTGATGCTAGCCTACGTTGCTCAGGGGACACTTCGGTAAGTGCATTGAGAACACCCTCGACGGACGTTAACTTGGATAAGCCTTCAGGGAATCTAGGAACGGTAATCTCTCCGGTCTTAGGATCTTCGATCCGTGTGCCCGTCATACGAGACATCAATGCAACCCATTGATTTCTGTCAGTCAAGGCATTGGGATATTTATCCATCAGGATGTTTGCCTTTTTCATTACAGCCTCGCCCCGTTGCCCTGCTGACTTCTGTAATATCTCTGACTTGGGAACATTCGGTTCCGCCGGGATAGTCAAACGTGAATCTAGCTGACTGCGAGTATTGATGTTATCACCTAGATCAAACTCTGACTGAGCTTCCTGTTGCTCTATGGCAATGTCGGTTTCTCCACGTGCTACCTTGCTTGCTACATTGACAAACATTTCCATGACGTTGTCAGCACTTGCATCAGCTAAGAACATTTGTTTACCAACAAGAACTCTAGAAAATCCGTTGATAATCTTTTTGATCTGAGTAAGCACACCCTTCTGTTGGTTGTTTAATGCATCGGGATTAAATCCTCCATCAATTAAAATTGCACCAAACTCCGCAAGGTATTCAGAGTAACGAATGTCACCGTCATACTGATCGGAGAATCCCTTTAGTTGATCAGCTAATAAAGCAAATCCAGAGTCACGTAGTTGTTTGTCAATGGATTGTTGCAACTCCTTGAGACGTTTTGGATCATTTTTAAATGCTTGATTCAAGATCAGTTCCCATGTCTCGTGAGCAACAGTTGTTGAGTTAGCTGTCGCATCATTAACAATAATTGCAACTGGTTTATTTCCAACAAATACGGCTTGACCGTTATCCATATCAGTAAAGCTATCGGCTATCTGAGTAGCTTGCTTTAGACCTACCTTACCTTTAAGTGTCTGAACAATGTTTGCCCGAGTTTCTGCCAAGGTTCCGCCAACAATAATATCTACATTGGGGAATGCGACACGGACAAAGTTAAATGCATTTCGTGCAGTCTCAGATAGTTCTGCTAAATAGTTGTCAGGTCGAGGGGATTGAACAAGACGTTGAGATGCATCGATAAACATCTCTGTCTGACCATTTTTGAGTGCTTGCTTACCGGCAAGTTTTGTTTTTGCCATAAGCTCCCGGCTCAGTTCATCGACATCTTTCTTGCTTATGCCCAGTGTGTTTACTAGCCAGTCTCTATACTTTTCCCATGACTTACTTTTTTTATTTCCTGCAATATATAGTGCCCGGTCTACATCACTTTCAAAGACTGCTCTTACACGTCCTATCGTGACGTTTCCGCCCCGTAATTGCTTAGGCAACTTGGCACCCTTGATGCCCGGGATAGGTGCCTGTGATTGAGTTGGTTCCGGATTAGTTGTAGGCAACATTGTGCCCTCATTGATTACATTCCCGAACTGATCAAGGAATGTTCCATTTGTTTCGGTGTTGCTTTGACCGGGTTCATTAAAACCATCGGTATTAATCTGACCAACAGGAATGGGTTGACCTTCTTGCTGTGACTGCTCTTGCTCCTGTGCTTGATCTAAGTCCGCTTGTTGATCAGCGGTTTCTCTGCCTGCCGGATCATCTGGATCAAGAGTAATCAACCGAACTAGCTCACGGTATCTCGTCGGGTTTTTTTTCTTTAGTGCAGAAAATTTATTATACCCATCCTTGAGTCGCTCCTGTGTTTTTAATATACGATCAGATGTATTTCTTTCCCAGTTGCGGAATAGCCCTTTGACCCTGCCGCTTGCCTTGCCAAGAACTTCGGTAACCGGAGCCAAGGTCTTATCAAATACCTTTTCTATGACTCCCTTTGCTTTTCTTTTCTTGTCCTGAATTTTTTTAATGCCCTCAGTAACCAATGGCTTTTGAGTTTCGATGGACGAATCAATAGCTGAAAGCTGAGAATCTGTTCTGCTCTGTTGATTTAGCAGATCGTCTTTTATATCTTTAGCCTCCTCCTTGGTAATGTTTCCTTGCAGAATATCAAAGGATACCTCATCTATCTTGTGAGCTATTTTACGGCTTTTTCTTTCTAGGGATTTTCTTTTGTCCTGTAACTTAATTAACTTACGACCGGCTCTAAATTGATTAAGCTGTCTACGTCTGGCTTCGTCTTGAGTCCGTGCGGCATTAGCCTTGTCGGTGTCAGCACGTGCTTCGGTAACATCTATACCCTCCGCCTCTAGTCCGTCCTGTGCCAAACGATACCGGGCATATCTTTGCCCTTCTTGTAGCATATACTCTGCGGCTGTTGGTCCAAGTATAAGCTCAGTCTCCGCTACCTTGTCATCTAAAAATTGTTCACCCTCGACATCAATAAGATCACGAACGATACCGTCAATAGCTGACGATGTGTCAGGGTCAAGACCGGTAGGAACTACCCCCGGCTCATACTCTTGTTCTGGATCTGACTCTTGCTGTGAGGATTCCGATCCAACGATTGTTTCGTATACAACCGGATTACTGGATAAAACCTCTCCGGTTTTTTCTAGCTCCTTGTTTAAAACTTCTTGTGCCTCTTGATCGCTACTAGCAAAAACAACAACTGAGTTAGACTGTCCGTCCTCCGTCTCGTAAGTTGCCCTGACTCTGGGTTGAGTAATTAAATTACTACGAGTCTTTGGGTCAAGTTGAACTTGTCCTATATTAATAACTCCTTGGGGATCTATATCCCCATCATCATTAATGCCCAACACCTTTTTACCAACAAAGCTACCACCTTCAACTGAGGTCCGGAAACTTCCACCCACTAATGCACCAATAATAAAGTTGTCGATGTATTCCGCAACCATCTCTCTGGAGAATAAATCAGTTCCTTGATCGTAAAATACTTTTGCCATCCCCTCAAAGAGAAGTGCTTCTGCGGCTTCTTCGGTTCCCTCCGCAAGCATTGCGGTAAAGATTCTGCCCACGGCATTTCCGTCCAGCATTCCCTTGCCATTCATAAACCTTTTGCCAACCGCACCAACTGCTCGAAGACCAATACGATTAAGAACAAGACCACCTGCCGCACTGGCTAGGTGAGCCGGGATAGTTTGCTCTCGTTCTTCGTCCGTAAATTCCGAATACTTCTTTCCGTATTTCTCTTCCGCACGTGCGACTGACTGAGAGTAAGCATTGAATTGATACGTCAATCCTCCTGTTGGAATTTGAGAAAGCAACCCACCTAATCCAAGAACAACTTCGCCCGGGGTGCTATTTTGAAATGACTTGCTAACACCCATTTTGTCGCTCATCTTTTGAGCATCTTCACGGAGTTGCCCGGCATACTCATACTGCTCCTGCCTCATTTCGGCTCTCTTCTGAGGTGTGTATTCCTCAGTAAGATCACGAACAATCTTGGGTGGTTGCACAAATGCAGGACCGGCACGACCGCCGGACATCATCATAGCCTGTGCTATGTAAATCTTGGAAGGATCATCCAAGGTTCGAGCATCAGCAGTCTGCTCTATTGAACCTCCTACTGAAGTTAAAAAGTCTCTTGCCGCACCTGCCGCAAGTTGTCTAGGCACATCGGATACCTTAAAAGAATCCTCTTCAGCTACAACTGGCTGATCAGGTTCCGGAGCTATACCCTCTAAGGCTGGCTCCTCTACTATGATGTCTTCTTCGAGTTCTTCACCTACCTTTTTAAAAGGCTTATTTGGATTAAACTGAGGCGAAGAGACAACCGTGAACGGTTTGCTTGGGTCAAATGCCATTATTAATTAACTGGTCGGTAACTTCCGTCTGAAAACTTAGAGAATTGAATGCCGTCTTGTTCGACAATTTCACCGGTTGGTTTAGCACCACCTCCTACACTCAGTGCAGGTGTAGGGGCTACTTGAGTATGCAGATCAAACCATCCAGAACCCGGTTGATTTAGAAATGGTTCTGCTTCCGGCATATCAGGTGTAATTACTGCCCCATCCGATTTCCGAGTAATCTTGTTGTCCTTCATCCTGTATATGTCAGGAAGGCTAAGAACTTGACTAAGTATATTCTCTCGTCCCTTGGGGTCAAACTTGTCTTCACGAAGATTTCTAGCCGCTTCAGCCGCCGAGCTTTGAGACTTAACACCTAGACCTAGGGTTGATATAATTGTATTTCCTATTTGGTCAGATCCTACAGTATTAACAAATTCTTTGGCGGACTTTTGCAAAATTTCTTCATTGAATTGTCCACTCTCATCCAAGTAGTCCAATCCTAACCCGTCAGCAAGAGCAGGGTTGGATCCCCCAAACCGAACTAAAAGATCAGTTGCGGATTGGTCCGCCTTCTTCTTCTCTTTCTTTTTGGCAAACTTTTGCACACCGGCACTTAAACCTGCGGCTAGGTTTTGCATACCTTGTGCTTCAATCTCAGCCGCTTTAGCAAAGCCACTGTAGTCCGCCATCATTAGGCGAGGGTCAACTTTTGTTCCTGTTTGAAATGCCATAATTATTTAATCTTTGTATCCATCCACTTGCGGATGATTGCTTTGATGCGAGGTTTGTCAGAGATGAACTTAGCGAATCGTTCTCCGTATTTGATATATAGTTTAAGGAACCAAGATGGAGAATCATCTGTTACCCATGCCCGGAATTGTTTCCACTTAGGATTAGTAGGTCCGTATACTTCACGTGCTACCCAGCACATCAGTCCGATAGCCGCACCACCAAGAGATCCAAGCATCGAGCTACGACCTGCACTACGAGAGGCATCAGCCTGAGCTTGTGCCCCAAGCAGATTCATGTTGTCTGATCTCTGCGACATAGCCATATTGATACCAACGTTTGGATCAAACAACTGAGGTCCCATTGGACCTGCCGCACCTGCGGTTGCTTGCTGTAGCATTTGACCACCTAGACCTATGGAAGCAGAAGGACGACCCAAGATGGTCATACCTATATCACCTGCTAGTTGACGTGATTGAGCAAAGGCTCCTTGTCCTAACCCTGCCGCAAACTGCTCACGACCCTGTTGGTATTGCTCACGTCCAAGGGCGGCTTCAAGAGCCGAACGTCCTTGCTGTGCAAAGGCTGTGCCCCCAAGGTTTCCTAATACTGATTGATCAACTTGACGTTGAGCCTCGAACCCCATTGGTCCCGAAGCTCTTTCAAATGCTGACTCAGCTTGACTTGCCGCTAGGTCCGCTAAATTCGTTGAATAAGGATCGGCATCACGGTAAGCATCAACTACTTGAGGTGCGAACTCTTGCAATGCTGATACATCATCAGCACGTTGTAAGCCTAGTTGCTCACGTTGCAATGCACCTGCACGGGTTGACTGCTCTTCCAATAAGTCAAATAGACCTTTAGTGGCACCAAGGGTTTCTGGGGTTTGCCTTAACTGAGTTCTGACTCGTGCAATCTCAGCCGCTCTATCCGCAGAAGAATCATAATTTATATCTCCTGCACTTACAAAAGCCGCCCTTCTTGCATCTTGTTCTTTGTTAAACTTCCGAATAGTTGAACTACCACCTCGATGACGGCTAGACATACTCCGTTTCTTTTTGGGGAACATTCTTTCGGCGGCTAGTTCTAGTGCCTCCTTTGACTTACCGCTACCCCTAGATGATTTATAAGCCTCTGCACCAGCTTCTAATCCAGCAAGTTTTGCCTCCAGCAATTGATACTCCGGGTTAGGCGAACCGCCCTCGATGCCCGTAGCCATTACGTTAATGTCCGCTAGCTCTAAAGCCGTGTATTGAGGACGAAATCGTCTTTCAGCAGAAATCAATCGATTCTGCAATCGAGGATCCGTGACTCCGCCATAGCTCCGGAATCCGGTCCCAAAAAGATATTCCCCCATCGCCTTACCCGGATCGATGGGTGGTGGTTGATTAATTGTTGTTCCGCCTCCGCCTTTGCCTCCCATAATATTTATTGGTTAATTATTTTTTTAAAAAGTTTGTTGCTGTAAAGTATTCGTTTTGGAAATCCGCTTCTGTATCGTAGCCCTATTTTATTTTTGGTAAGAACTTCCGGACATTTATTAATAAAATCTTTTGTTAACTCCTTAAAGGAGTCCTTCCCTTCGGCAAAAAGAAAAGCCATGAATATGCTATCCCCGTCTTCCTTGTCAGGCTCCCAGTTATTAACAAAATCCCATCCGTCACTCCTGTCGCAATTATACCACATAAGTATTGATCTAATAGTATTGTCTTCATTCTTATGAACTATTAAAGTTTTCTTTGCCCAGTGGTATGCGACCATAAGACGTATAAGGCTTTCGTCCCAGCCGTCGAATACTTTTCCGTTCTCATGTTTAATACAAAATTTAACTGCTTCATCTACTTGATCAAGGGCTTCTTTCTGTTCAGCATTTTGCAATGCAAGTTGAACTGATTGAAGGAGGGGGTTCATTGGTTTTACAAAATAAAACTGGAGTGAACTCTCTCCGTAGTAGTACTCGGAGAAAAGGTAAACTTACAACTGTAACCGGCTGGGACAATCATAGTAACCTGTGTTGCTGAAGAATTACCACTTTGACTAATGACTCTGCCCTGACCAATTCGTGTATTAGGGGCAGACATATCGTCATTAGGAGAAATTTCTCCAAGTATATAATTAATTCCTCCTTGATTTCTTAAAAGAGTAAAACTTACCCACAATGGGCGACCCGTTTCATTTTTTTGTGTGGTTCCACTATCAGTAGAATGAGCCAGATTGTTATAAACCCTAGATGGGCTTGGATTGCTATTATCTACATAATCCTTGATGCTACCGTCAGTTGCCAACGTTGTAGCACTGGCACTAGCCATTGCATTATCCGTGTTAAGTCCTATTGTTTCGACAATTCCATCGCCCGTCGTGGTTCTTCCTAGAATCTTATCTGTTTCAATATGCTGGATCTTAGGAAAAGTCACACCGTCAGGTGTGCCATCAGTAGCGGTAACCGTACTGTTTGGCAACTTGTCTGTAATGACGGCACCGCTATCAATACGTGAACTATTAATACTTCTTACCGCAAGGGCATCGTTTGCATTAACAATGATGGATGTTCCGTCTACACCGGTAGTGCTAATTGAAGCATCCGAAAACATTTGGTTTAACTTGCCGGCAGTTAACTGCTCACCATCGTTAAAGGTTTTACCTGATTGTATTAATGACATAATTTAAATTGTTAAATTGATTAAACGAGTAGATTTATTAACCTGCTATCTCTTCTATAAATAATGTACTTTTAGTTAATCCTCCAAAAGATGGTGTAGTATCCATCGTGGAGTAGTAAGAAGCATTACTTGTCCCAAATCTAACAGTGTAGTTGTGCTCAGTAGTATCTGCCGCATTGAAATACCAAGTATGAGTATGTGGACCAAAGCCAGTCGGGGGTTGAACTATTGAAGAAATCCCCACGGCAAGATCATCCTCAAACAAAGTAATAACGATGGCTGTTCCAGCGGATTGGTTCCTGAATCTTGCCTTTAGGCTCGCTCTTATGGTATTGCTTGTGGAGATTGGAGTCATTGTGCAAAGAAGTCCTGTATCTTTCCCTGCTGTAATCAGAGGCGGAGTCGTCTCTGATAGGCTGACTTTTGAATATGTCTGTACTTCTGTCGTTGCTTCCGATAGCACGGTTTGTTTAATCCCGGTTTGTGAGTCCACATAAGCCTTGATGCTACCGTCAGTTGCTAATGAGGTAGCACTAGAACTAGCCATTGCATCATCAGTATTTAATTCTACCTCTTCAACAACTCCAGCCAGTGCGGTAGTTCTGCCTAGGATTTTATTTGTTTGAATCTCTTGAAGTTCATTAGCAAAAGTTACACCTTGATTTTTTATTTGCAATGAGCCACTTGTGGTATTGACCTCAAGGCTTGTATTGTCCGTAGCTCCTCCGTCTCCGGCGACAAAGGTAGCTCCGCCTACGATTTGGTTTAAGTTAGTATGAGTAACGACATCCGCCGCATTATACTGCTGAGTTGTATTTAAAATAGTTGCCATTATGTTGCTTCTCTTATTGATCTAAATGCTTCTGCCGCCGCAACCTTTAGGCTACGAACACGAGGACGACCGGTAGTCCGGTCAATTTTAAACTGGAATCCGTAGGCTCGTCTGTTCCCGATCCGTCCCCGGATAGAAACATCTTCGTCTTCAGGAAGTAATTCATTATTAAGGTAAGAAGATAATTGTTTCAGATCTATTGTATCATCAACATTTTCTGTTATACCAGTAATAAAGAAGTCTGACTTTAAGTCAATATGTGATTGAACCTGCATCTCGAAGTTATTCCACTTTTTCCGGTCAATCGTTTGATTGGTAAACATTCGGGTTGTCATCTCTCCCTCAATGCTCGGTGTAGTTATCAGATCATCGGGGTCCTGTGATCCAGCCGCAACCTCAGTAATTACACGGTCATTGCCCTGATCTAATACATCAAGCCTGTGAATGCCCCCATTTGTGCTAAGAATATAAACACCACGGTTTTCTCCGTCACCGGCTACAATAAGTTTTTTGTATTCAAAGTTACTGTCCCCGACATTATCAACTGATTCCCACTGCTTGTTGAGGAAGTTATAAATAATAATTCGATTATTAAATGGAGCACGGGTTATTTCTGCTGATACGTTTCCTTCTTCGTCAACCGTAACCGTTTCCTCATTAAGGGGAATGGCTAGGTAATAACGATTATCAAAATAAACCCCGGAACTTTTATCCCACAAGTCCTTGTTAATCAACTGCATGGTATTATTAATCGTTTCACTTAAAGGAATCTCATTGCCACGAAGATTATAAAGGTCTTGGAAGTTTGCCCCGTATACACCGTTGTCAGATAAAAACAAAACATTGTTGCCTACCTGAATTATACTATCCCGGGCAACACAACCGACCTCGTCAGTCAACAACTGAGTCTGAGCAGTAGAAAGGTTTCCACTGCTGGCAACTAAATGAATGCTGTTACGATTAAACACCAACAGTTTGTCATCAGAAAACGAATGAAACCCAACCGTATAGTCAGCAGTTCCGGCATTGAATCTAAACTTAGCATAAACCTGATCATACGTATCTGAGTCAAGAATATCACTTACAGCTATTTCATCTCTTACTCCAGTAGGAGTGATTTTTGTAAACTCAGTTGGTAATTGCGGGTTAATGCTTTCTTGGTTATAACGAAACGGAACAATTAATCGACGTTGGTGATACACCCCGAACTCAGGTGCTGGCATATGCATAAAGCCTAGACCAATTGATACCTCTCTTTCAAAGATAACATTCGGAGTATTTGATTCATTAGGATGCGGAACAAAGATTGTGAAAGTTGTGCTATCAACAACGGTGACAACATACTCTTCGCCGTTAACTAAATTGCTAGCGGCTTCATCCTCTACTATAACCGTATTGCCAGTTGTTAAGTTATGAGCCGACGAGGATACACAAGTTGTAATACCCTTATCTGTTGTAATCGTAGTGCTTAGTTGTGCTGGCTGAGTGTAATCCCCTTCTGCCACCCGAGTAAAAGTAGGGTAAACCTTTGAGTCCCCGGTAACGGTATATGACTCAGTCCCGGACGTTCCTACGTTGTAGGTAAATCCTGTATCGGTTGCACTTATTACTTCAAATTGACCATTGGGATCAATAGTTCCTGCGGTAACATCACGTATTTCTATCATGTCTCCGTCAACTAACCCGTGTTTTAAAAATGTTGTCACATCGACTGTCGTGCTTGCCGTCTGAGATATTGTATCAATGGTAACTGGATCAAAAAACTTTTTGTTTTCAAGTGCAACCTGACTGTCACGAAAAATAAACAATCGATTAAATGCTTGAAGCATATCTGCTCTCTGAAGAACAACTTCGCCTTCAGGAAACTTCATTTCAAATGTTTCTTCATTTGATAACTTCAGGACTAGTGCCGACAAATTAGTTGATGCTACAATGTATTCTCCGTCTTTATCAACTTCTGGGTTACTGTAATCAGTTCCGGCACGAACACCCGTAACTGATCCTTCCGAAAGAATAGATGTTCCTCCCGGAGAGGATAAAGGTGCCGTGCTTAGGACCTCTGTAACTGGGGCAAAGGGTAAAGTAAACGAAGTTATCAACCCTTGTGCAGGGGGATATGTATATGATCCCGTGCTACCAGTTATCCCTGAATCAAATTTAAATCTATTGGCACCACTAGCAACCGTAATTGTATAACTTCCATTTATGTCAGGAAGGCTTGCCCTAAATACACCATTAATAACAATTTCGTCTCCTACAGAAAACCCATGACTAGTTAAAACAACTGTTACTATTCCGTCAGTCGCAATAGAAACTCCCTCCATTACTCTAGGCAAATCACCTATAGTTGTTGAACCTCTTTCTGCCGTAGTAGGCAAACGAAACGAAGCTGATCCCGTTACGAACGGGACATTTAAAACATTAACCCCCTTGCGAACTTGCCACTCTCCGTTCAAATCAAGGCGACCGTTCTTTGATTCAGCAAGAACTCCCGGCTTTAGTTGGTCAGGGCGGACACGATTATTAAACCCAGAGAATCCAATCTCTAGGTCTTCTTTCATTTGGTCGTCCTCACGACCGTAGGATCTATACCTGCCGGGCATTATTTATTTTTGTTTTTTTTATTTCTCCTAAATCTGGATTGGGCATATTGCATTGCGGTCGCACGACCCATCCTTACATCCCTGTAACTAGTTGGTTTTCCTGTTACTGTCATTTCTGGCAAGGTGCCGGCATCAGCAATATCAATACGTTCACTTGGTGTATTCGTTGCACGAGACATATTCTCTTCTTTAATCTTAGCCTTACGGGCTTTTCTTTCCCGTTGCTTCCTCATTTGTACTATAAATCTTCCAGCCATAATTATTTCCTTTAGCAGTTCCAAGCCTTGCGGCTCCAGTAGTTAGCAGATAACTTATTTGATTTACCTTTAATACCTCCGCTTCTTGCACAGTAGCTTTTCTTCCGTGCCGGACGGTTTTTCTTTATGGTCATGTTTGCATCACCAAACCTGACAACCTTTTCCTTGCCGCCTTGGCAAGCCTTGACAACAAACTTCTTTCCACCTTGCACGTCTCTGCGAGGTGAATTGCATTTCATTTTACTTTTATTTATTGCCACGTTTTACTTTTGCTTTGGGGGTGTTACTTACAAATTGTTTTCCTTTTGCTCCAGCTTTCTTTTTCTTCCTTGCTGTAGCGGCTCGTTCTGATTTTGATAGGCTCTTAGCTTTAGCCATCGGAAGGCAACGGTCGGGATTCTTTTTATTCTTAGACGTTCCGCAAGGTCCTTTAATTGATCCGTCGATTCCAATTCTAACCCAGTTTTGTTGTCTCCACTTTTTAAGCTCACCCATTATTTCTTCCGCTTTTTCTTGCCCTTAGCATAGTTGGGGTCCTTGCAATACTTAGATGCCGCCATATTGGCATAAGCACTAGGATACTTATCAAACGTACGTCTAGCCCAAGCTATACCCTTTTTGCAGATCTTAGCCATTAGCACTTACCACGTTTCATTTTCTTCTTGGCTGGTGGTCTTCCTCGTTTAGTTCCGTATGTTCCTTTTCCTTTTGGCATAATATTATTTCTTTCTTTTGTTGTGAAAATCAAACAGGACTTTTACTTTTTCTGTAAGAGCTTCTAGGTTGTAGTGCATTCTAGCTAGCACAATAATTAGTGTAATAATACCAATTAAAACTGGTGTGATAGAGGATATGATTTGCAAAAATTCATTCATTTAACTTGTGATGAACCGAAGTAAAAGCCAACAATAGCTAGTGCTGTCTGGCGAACCTCCGGTAGAATTACAAATCCTTGCAGGGTATCCCATTTGAGGGTCTTGAATAGCCCTAGAAAGCCGTTTGTTTCCCTGCCTATGGTTACTCCTACCTCAGTAAATGCAAAAACAAATGGGGCTACTACAATGGCAAAGAACGTTATTGCTACTAATGACCGACGAACCCATACACCGCCACGAGCCGATGCCTTGTCCGCAGACAGGTCCGCTACGTTCTGACGTTGGATCATTGCCTCGAGGGCACGACCCTGTGCTTCAGCTTGAGTGGCTATAAGTTTCATTATGAATCCTGAAACACTACCACCTAGCATTGCCAATAGTTCTACTGTCATTTACCAAGTCCTTTCCATATCTTAATGATTGATGATACCATGTATCCAAGTGTAGCCAAACCTACGAGTAGGCTGACGAATGCATTAATTTCTTGTAGTCCCAATGTAGCCAAAAAACCCCCGGTTCCTATAAATGATTTTGTAAATATTTCTTCCATAATTAAGATAATTGATCCATCCTAAGTATAATCAATGAACTTTGTATTCCGGGTTGATTAGAAAATCTCGCAACTCGGACGGCTTCTGCTGATAATTTTAATATTGATCGGCTTGTCATTTTATGTCCATTGTTGGGGCGAGGAACACTTCCATCAAACGTATACCAAAGTGTTTCAATCGCCGCCTGACCTCCGGTAGTGTCGCTTGCACTTATTAAACAAACCTTAGTATTCGGGTCCAAATATTCAGCAAAACTAACTGTTTTCTTATTTCCGTTTTTAGGAAAATTTCTTTGCCTTGATTCAACTCCAAAATTCTTAGGACTGTTCCTATTAACATCATAAGCATTCATGCTATAATATTAATTAGTTAATTCAGATGCATAAATTAAAGCATCACTTGTATTGTTTGTATCTGCTTTAAATTTAGCTAGGCTCATTAAATCCGAATTAAAGTAATAATTATTTCCTGCATACAATTTATGGTGTTCTGTAACCGTAGGATCGGTTCCATCAATAGTCATAAAAACTCCGCCGTTTGTTACACTCATAAATATAACCTTAGTGTTTTTATTGAAAGCCGTAAATTGTCTTACGGTTGCATCGTCAAAAGTTATTAACTGGGAAGTCGCACCCGGTGTAGGCACATTGTATCTGTTAACTACGTAAGTATTCATTATCTGGATTGTGTTGAAACGTAAGTAGTAAACTTACGTCGAATTGTATTATTGTTTGAGATTATATCGAGTTTCTCTAGCTCGTTTGCTAGGTAAGAGGTTGCTTTGTTTTCTTCGTCCATTGCTTTACTGGTCTGTCCATCCATACGGAGGAAGTCAGCATAAGTAGCATGAGCCGCAAAGTAGAAAAATTCTTCAGGAATATCTGTTGAAGTTTTTGTAAAATCAGTAAATGATTTCTTGTAAGTTACATAAACCGAACTGTCGGTAGTGCTACCTAGGTTCATTACGTGAGCACCGTTCGCATCAACATAAAAGTTATACTCCATAGTTCCTGAATTAAGAAACGGCTGGTCACGATGAATACGTTGGAACTCAGATATAGTATCTTTAAGCGGACTTGTTTGTGCAAACGGGACAACTTGGTCACTTGATATGGTTCTTTTTTCTCCTACAATAATGTAAGGTGTCCACATCTGAGAAGCACTGTAAGCCTCATATAGTCTGCGGTTAGCCAAACGTAAGATGTCATTTTCTTCACTTATAGTAAATGAAGCCACACCGGCTAAGGACCGGACTAGCTCAAATAGATCTGGATAACTTTTAGCCATTAGACTTTGTTAGGAGCAAGCTCAGGCATTTCCTTTTGGAAAAATTTTAAAAATTCTTTGCTGTGAACTTCTTCGGTTCCGTATTGTTGAACCAATCTAAAGTATTCACGAGCAGGTATAGTTGCAATGCACTTACCAAGCACCGGGTGAGTCTTCCCGACATTTGAGTGTGCCTCTTCTTCAGCAACATCAACACGTTGCTTTTCTGTTTGAACCTCATTGACCAAATATTTGTCAACGTATTCGTTTAATTCTGGACTTATTTGTTCTGACATATGTGTAGATAAAAAGAAGCTCCCTGCCCCATGTAGGGGCAAGGAGACTTCGGATTGAATTAGTCGATCTGAGTGATCTTACCGTGAGCTTGAGGATGGTATACACCAAGTCCAAGAACACAGTCAACGTAGCCACGTTCGCCACCACCTTGATTAGGCAGACGAGTTGAACCCATTGGGATCAGTTCGTGGATGCCGTAGTACTCAGGGTTAACCAAGTATCCAGTAGCAGTAGTTGTAGTGCCAGTCGAAGCAGGCATACAAGCTGGGTTACCATTGATGATACTCACGATGCCGTGGTCACTTTGGTAAAGCTCAACCGATAACTTGATTGTGGAAGAACCACCATCGTAGTTAACCGAACGGATTGAATCACCAAGAACACCATTGATGCGAGCGAAGTCAGAAATATGACGACGAAGACCTGTGTCAGCAACAAGAGTCAAGCTATCTACGTTGCCTGTTTGGCGGTAGATGCTAGAGATCAAGTCGTTGAACTCAGCTTCGTTGAATCCAGTTGTAGCATAAATGCTGTCGCCGGGAGTCTCGAATCCAGCAGGAACTAGACCTGTGGCAGGAGTGTCATCGATGAAAGCACCAAGACCAGCAGTTTGATAAGCCTGATTGGCGGGAGTGCCGCCACTTCCTGTTCCGACTTTCTTGTCTTGAGTGCCTGCAATAGTCTTTTCGATATCACGTTTTAGTTCACGAATTGACTTTGCTTCAGCCTCAGCAAGTTTAGCAGGACCAACAGAATCGGTAGCCTCTTGAAGATCAGATACCATGTAGTCACGGCGAAACTTCTGAACAAAGTTAGAAGTCCGTTCGCGAGAAGCAAATGCATCAGTGAATGTGCTAACGTCAGCACCCTCAACAACACCTGTAGAATTAGGGTCATCAAGTTTGTCAAGTGTCCACTCAAAAGAAACATTGGTTGCTTTTTTGCGAGAGCCACCAGAAAGAATTGGAGTTTCTTCTGGAGCAAGGATAGACAGGATGTCGGTTAAATCTTCACGATTGGAAGAAGCCGATCCCGGTAGAGTTGTATAAGTATTTGAAAAAGCCATAGTAAAAAATTATTGGTTTGATAATTGAAGGGTTCGTAAACGAATAAAATCACTTTTGTTTCCGCTATCACGGAATTGTTGACTTATTGTTTTGATGTTTTGAGCCTTCTTAGATGTAGAACGATCTGATACCGATGCCGAAGGAATGCCACTTTTAGGAGGATTCATGGATCCAACTGGCTTCCTCGCATACAAACTATTTGCCGCATGAGCAATTAGGTATGGTAGTTGTGCGGAGACTTCGGGCATTACTGATTCAAGTTTTTGCAAACGAGGATCTTGTAACATAGCCTGATACTTTTGGTTAACGTCATTGCTGTCGTCGTCCATCCACGTCAATTCTTTTTTAGCTTGTTCAGCAAATGCAGATTTTAATTGCACTGACTGAGCTTGCTCTTGTAGTTGACGTAGACGATCAGGTAGGAACGTATCCTTTGTTTTACGTGCATTACGTAAAGTCTGACGGATCTGAGCTTTTGTAAGCTCTTGACCATTAGCTTCAGTAACAACGTCTTCAGGTCCGTAACCATCGCTATTAAAAATAAGATCTTCTGCCCATTCAATTACCTGATCCATTTCTTGTGCTTTGCCTTGCAGTTCTTCAACTGTATTCAAATCATTGAAAGGATTGTCTTCGACTGGTTTCTTTGTATTAAGAGGATCTTCGGATTGCATCTCTGACTTTAAACGAGCAAGCTCTTCTTCGGCTTGTTTACGTTTAGCTGTCAGTTCTCCAAACCTAGCAACGGCACGACTCCCTAACTTTTCAGCTAGTTCCCGTAATTCGTCTTCGGACATATCGTCCATATTCATCTGAGAAAGAACATCATCAGCAGATTCTTCTTCGGTTTGTTCAACCGTTTCTGTTTCTGCATCAACAACTAGGGGTTCCTCTTCAACTGACTCAGGAGCTACTTCCTCTGTTTGTTGAGTAGCAACTTCTTCTTCAGTTGGGATTCCTCCCAAGCGAGCTTGAGCGAACTCAGCTACACTGATATTTGTACTGTCCACTGAACTTGCGGCTTCAGCGATCTCCGGATTTGATTCGTCTGTCATAATTACCCACTCCTTAACGGCGAGCGATGCCGATGGTTTTTATTATATCACACTTAATTTCTATGCTTCTCAATTAGAGAATCATAATCAACCATGTGTAAAATTTGATCATATGACAACAGTCTACCACTGATCTGCTGTATATTGTCTGAGTTAGCAAGGTGCAGTTCTTCTATGCACTCTTCTCTCATTGTTAAAACAAATCCCATGAAACGAGCAAATGCTTCGTATTGAGATAGTGTTTCTAAATCTGCTTGTATGTTAGTAGCTGGACTCGTTTGCATTTTGTGTATTTACGTTGCCGACCTCTGCCGGTGATGTTCCGATACGTCCGATCTGTGCATTCTCCGCTTGTTGCATTTGGAATGTATACTGACCCATATACTTTTCTAAACGTTGAGCAAACATTTGATCTTGTTGTAAGCGACCGGCTACATCTTCTTGCTGTGAATATTCTTGTATTAGTTGGACTGCGGTCTGACCACCATTGGGTCGAGCCGGCATTTCAATACCTGCAAAGATCTTAGCCAAGTCATCGGTGACTCCACGAATGATTTCGTCTTGAGCAACTTGGGGTGACTGAAGTATTCCGTCCGCTAGAACTGGATCAATTGATGATGCGATTGCTGTAAGTAAATTATCTACATTCATTAGACCGTTGCGATCATACTGAAGCATACCAAGCATTCCTTGTAATTTTTGTGCCTGTGCTTCTGGATCCGTAGTCAATACATCATAATTAATCATAATGTCAAAACTTTCGTTTGGATCTCCCTTAACCATTTGAACTGACTCAGGAACACCGGTGACCCGGAAGAATGTGCTATCAGGTCCGAAACGTTGGTAGCATTTGAATGCCATACGTAGGACCTTAGCTGTATGTTGAAGAAACTTATCGACCAAGAATTGCTTGCGAACACCGCTAATTTGACTGGTTTCATCCAATCCGCACAAGCGATCAGCCTGAGCCTGTTGGGTTTGTTCCATCTCAATGGACCCGGTAGGCGGTGGCGGAGTAGGTGCAAAGTCAATATCCCCCTTGCGACGATAAGGAATGTAACGACCGGGACCCCAATCAGTTGGTGCCTGACCCACTGGGTGAATGATCGGAGGCATTGTTGCAATGCTGTTCCGGTCAATCCGTGAGTCACGTTCGATCTTGATTTGATTTTGAATACCACGAAGGATCTGAGGGAATGTCATCGTATCATACATACGTTTGCTATCCTCAGATAAACGTGTGACTACCACTGGGTAATCTTCGTATCCATTAAGTAATTCAAACTTGGCAAAGCCGGGAATGTCTCCGTCTCCGCTAAACTCTCGGTGAAAGACTGTGCAATAAATTCCTTGTGCACCATCGTCCGGATCTACCAAACGTTGATAGCCGTAGATAATTTCAATTAGTTCGTCTTGCTGATCAGTGACATCAGTAAAGATCATGCTACGGTTTTCGTCTCGATCACGGTCAACCATAACATCGGTGGATCCACGATACCTTTCAATGATGTGCTGAACAAAGTCAGCATCCCATCCGTCCGTAAGAACCTTGCCTTCTAGTTCTTGTGCCGTGTATGATGTCCGCCAGAAACAATAAGGTGCTCGCTGGGGATCAGTAACATAGCTAGGAAAAAAGAAATCTCCGTCAGGGGAAAGTGTTTTTATTTCGGGTGCATCTACTAAACGGCGGATCAAAGGTAGAACCGTTTCGCTGGTGTTACGAAGTTCTTTGATAGCTTTTTTTGCTGTTTTAATATTGATACCATCAAACGTAGTCTCAACAAAAGCGGCGAGTTCATCATCGTTACCCCCATCAAGAATGGAGCGATAGATCTCTGGGTTCATTTGTCCTATCTGATCCATAGTTACAGTTTGTTTAAACCGGGTATCTTCCCGGTTCCAACCTACGTATGTAACCATTAATCCTCGTTCTAGCAGATAGTTGGCACCTAGTTCCATTTCTTCGGCGAACCGATTAATGTAACCACTTGTAACCATCCAACGGAGAAAGTTTGAGACGACCTTTGAACGTCCGATGTCATTGATCTCAACGGGGAATGCCCGGATGTTTGCACGACTAAGTGCTGACATGAACAAAGATACTAAACGTGTAATACGTTCGTCAATAGTGTGAGCTTCCATGTCGGATGCCCCTTCCCAAGGAAAGGCATCTGCTCCATGCTTGCGGAGATCCCGGGACTTGCCGTTCCAGAAGTTGCGGCGGTCATCATAAGATGTGCGACACACATCAAAGTATGGTTCTAGTTCGACTACCGTCTGATCGTAAGCACGGCGGAGAGCATTGACGTTGGGTTCATCCCCAACGTATGTTAAGGATTCAAAAATATCTTCGTTCTGCATTTAGTTTTTTTCTAACGGTTGTAATGACCTGATGGACATAGCCCTTATTCACCCCGATTTTATCACACAAATCTAAAGGTTTCATAGGAAGGTTTTCTTCTCCATTAAAATACCTCTGAAGTATTTCCCAAGCCAACAACCTGTCAACCTGTTCGTCTATAAAATCCGGATCAAGTGTTATGTCTTGTTGGAATGTATCTGTAGCTGGATCCTGCATTATCTGTAATTTCCTCAACCTTGATTATCTTGCCGTTTAACTTGCCCTTGAATCTTCGTGGCACAATTACCGGAACCTTTTTACTTAGCTCTTTTAAATAAACGTAAACATAATTAGGGTTAGGTGCTTGGTGTGTTACTTTACCTGTGAAGTAAGTAGGAACTAACTCAGGTATATCTAGTTTATCTTTAACTATACTGACCGCATCTTCGGTTAACCAAGTGTTCTTTCCCTTGCCGCTAATATCATCTTCGGAAACATTCTCCTCAATGATAGTAGAGATAGTTAAAAAATCTACCTCTAGTTCTTCTGCTAGTGTTGTTGCTTTTGTCTTAGCCATTTAATATCCTCCTGTTGTTTTTTGTATTACCTTCATGTCTTTGTTGGTAACGTGGTCAGGACCTTCGCCCCGGTTCGCCATACGTAGATAACGAATCACGTCAAAGAAATCCTTTAGTGGTTCGTCAGCTTTTCCGTTAGCATTGTAGTTAATTAAACTGTCAATCAAGTTGCCGCATCGTTCGTGAATGTAACAACGAGGTTTATTCATTTCATCGATAGTAGCATTAGGATTATAACTGAACCAATCGTCCAGTGCACTAATGCCCATGTCCTGTGTCCTGCCATCTGATGGAACAAAGACTAAGCCATGATCGTAAAATGTAGTAAATAAGTCGTCATTATTCTCGTTTTCCCGGGCAAAATAACGTGAATCCCCGATCCTTTCAAAGACTTCTACCCCGTGTGATTCCTCTATTCCTAGGAATAAATCAGTGTATCCCTGCACATCGTAGCCTATTTTCTTTGATGCTGGTCCACGTTTCCACTTTGGATCCCCAAACATTGCCCACTCTCCGTATGCATCCCGGTCCGGGAACTCATCGAAGATGTATATCTCCCCGGCTTCGTTAACTGCCGCCCAGATAGCTACACTGTTCCGGGCACCTGCCGGATCCATTACCATGTAAATCGTGTAGTCATCGTCATTGATGTCCGGGAACTTCATTCCGTATTTGTTTGGAATGTCGCCGAGAACATTTACCTCAGTCGAGAACAGGGGTAGCAGTGATGTCATTGACTTCACCGGTACACCGTAGGCACGAACTAGGATCTCTTCGTCCGGGCGACCCTTGAGATCTTTGCTTAGACGTTTGTAACCCCCGAATGGATTCTCATCTGAGTGCAGGTAAACAATGCCGGCATCCCGGTTAGGGCTATACTGCCGAATTGGTAGCTGGCGGTTCTTTAATAGACTCGCTTCACGAGTCTCTAGTGTTTCTGCATTGGTGCAATACTCACTAATAAAAGGTGTGAACCCATCAATAGGAGTGAACCCCAGTATCATCTTTGAATTAAATGTAGCTAAACGGAATCGAAGTGTGTTAACCAAAGCCGCATCACCAAGGTATTCGTCTAGCCATGCCCCCATGTTTAGGTTGTCTGGCTTAGAAGGGAACCCGAATTGCATACCCTCTAGGATGGTTTGGTTATTCGAGAACTGTGTGTAAGTCTTGAAGTCAACCCGGGTCCGGGTATCCGGAAAGATAAAAGAGCTTCCGGTGAATCCATTTTGCATAGAGAAGTTAATGTATCCCTCCGTGCTCTTGGTCTTCTTCCGGAACTCCTTGGGCATCATCTCCCACATCGCGGCTTGCTGAACCTTGACGGATGTATCGGCATTCTGTGAGAAACAAACTATGTGACCGTTCATGTTCTCCATGACAGCCTGCATAATTATCTTTGCACACCCGGTAGTCTTCCCGGATCTGTTACCCCCTAGGGTAAGGACCTCGTTGTATTCCTTTAGCCCGTTCCGGATCCTGCCCCAGCCATCTAAGTCAAAGCCGTAGCGAACCGGATCGTTCGTGGCGGCTTCTATCCTACCCTCGTGAGCACGGTGTAGATCCTCGAGTAGCTTAGGATCTTTCTTTGCTAAGAGGAGAATCTCCTCGTCACTAGGGGCATCTAGTATGGGATGAGGTGTAAATTCAATGGACATTAATTAAAAATAGATAACTATCTTGTTACTTAGACTTAGTATAGCTCCGTGTCCTTGAAGTGTAATCCTTGGATCTTCGTCAGTGGGGTCACCTACTCCGGCAATGCGGTGAAATATATGCCCAAAATGGGAATACATATGCCCCGGCTGGTAGTCAACGTATTGAGGTTGATCCGTTTTTTTATCTAACCATACATCTAATCCGGCTTTGCCCGGAATGTTAATAGCTAATGTAAATGAAAATGGGGATTCAAATGGCTCGGACCAGTATATTCTGCGGTATGGTTTGTCTTCGTGAGTGTGTCCTTCTTTGCCTGCGGAATCTTTTCCAAAAATATGAAATCCGGGTAGTGCCCCGTAGGGGTGAAACTCAACGGGGAGACCCATGAGTTCTGAGATCTGATTCATTAAGATCTTATATAGCTCACCAAAGTTAGTTTCCAATACTGGGTTCATCTTATCGGCTAGTCCCGCATATTCCAATAGGTCGTCTAAGTATACTGATGCACCAAGTGTGTTAAAAAATCCTCGTTTGGTAAATGAATCACTTAGTGAAAGCACGGTGTCTGATACATTCTTGGCTTCTTCTTTAGTTAATATTTGGTTGTCGTATATCATATTAAATTTCTTCGTCCTCGTCCTCCTCTACCCACTCAAAGTCAAAGTCATCTACATCTAGTTCGTCCCGGACTTCTCTCATTAGCATCTTGCCTATTGGCAAATTAGTAAAGTCATAATACAAGTCACCATCGTCATTCATTACTATGAACATATAGTTCGGGAAGTGCTCGGATAAGATAGCCCGAACCTTCTCGTGTATATCCTCATGGTATTCTGAGTTAATCGACATCAATCACTTCCGCTTCTTTTAGTTTCCGGATTCGGTCCTCTGCCGCCTTGGCGGTAGCTTCGTAGTCCTCTTGGGTGTATACCTTCCGGTCCTCGGTGATATTGGTTGCCTCACCCCGGGCGGTCAGTGCTTCCCGTGCGGCATTAGCTTTAGCTATTGAAAGTTCTTTTAGATCCCGGAACGTAGCTTCTAGTTCCCCGGATTCAAGCCGGTCCCGGACTACCTCAATAAGGTCCTCCTCTAGGCTGGACATATCTAAGTAGTTCTTGGCGGCTATCTTCCCGGACAGTTCCCGGAACTTACCTATGTGGTCCGCATAGTCCGTAAGCACTGAGATGACAGTATGTCTATCGAAGCCATACTTCCTAACTAGCCGGGTCTGACTAGATCCTGTGGCATACAGGTATAGCATCTGAGCTACCCGTTCCGGAGCAAACCTACTTAGACTATTCAGCTTATCTAACTCCTTCTGTTCAGATATGTCCTGAATGGACGTGGTTATCTCCTGCATTAACTGTTCCTTCTCATCCATCTTATTTCAACTATTTCTTAGTAGCACTTACGTGTCAAGTATATTATATGATACAATACACCTGTGGTACGTAATAAACCTTTCTGCCGTAGGCGAGAAAGGGAATGAGGATCAAGAGAACTCCTTATGTATCACCTGATTGATCAGGGCTGTCAAGTCCAAAATCCTATGAGGAGCATATTTTTTTATAGCCATGTTTATGTATATAGATAGATATAAGCCAAAAAAATTCTGACCCCCTCCCCCCATGTCGCCGTAATGAGACTGAGACTCAATATCAATAGGCACGGATCCCCAAATGAGACTAGGTCGCAAAAAGTCGGGCTGTAGTTTTAATGAGACTGGGACTCAGTAGCAACTAAGAATGATTCTAATGTTCCACGTGGAACAAAAATCTTTTCCTCACAAGGGAGGTATTCATGGGGTGAATATGGAATGAGACTGACTCTCAATAACCCTTAATGCGACTGAATCTCAAAAGCTGAGACTTGCCCTCTGTGCTCGTCCGTGAGCCTTCGAGGGGTAGGGTGCCATTTGAAAATCGGACCGATTCTAGGGGCATTTACGGCTCACTAAGGGCTATACGATCTTACGTAAGTCGTTGATAAAAGTCATAAGTCATTGATAGCAATTCTGTAAGTCGTTGATAGTAATACAGGCTCAAATACATCAATTGTAAAATATATGTAAAAAGAATGTAAATCTTCAGAATCTCTCGAATCGACTTGACTATGCACTATTTATACACATTATTAAATTCATCATCTAATTATAACCTAAAAACACACACCTAAATACTACTAAATATGAGCACTAAAAAAGCAAAAATCGACCTTCACGAAACTATCACAAACCGCTTCATTGAGGCACTAAGCAAGGGCACTAATCCGTGGACAAAGCCGTGGAAAAGCAACGGGGCAGGCGGTGCCATGTCGGGGCAGTTCCCCGTTAATGTCTCATCTGGAAAACAGTATCAAGGGATCAACACCCTTATGCTTTGGATGGAAGCTAATGCACAGGGCTTTCAGTCCACAACATGGGGCACCTTCAAGCAATGGAAGGATAAGGGGGGCATGGTCCAAAAAGGCGAGAAGGGCACACCCGTGGTTTACTGGGGGGTGCTATTCTTTGAGCACGGACAGGGCGGCAAGCTAGGTAAAAAGCTAATACCTAATAAGCCTCACAGCATGAAGACACTCGAGGCTATGGCACGGGCAGGCAAGATTAAGAAGGTGATGTATGAAAAATACTCAACCGCATTCAACCAAGATCAGACTGATCTCAAAGAGGAAGCAAAGCCCGAGCCTGCTGTGACTGGTGACGTGATGCCTCACGAGGAACCCGAATTTAAAGCCTGTAGTGCAACCGTTGATCGGTGGATTGGGGACGAAGGGCTAGCCTTCAGCCAAGGCGGAAACAGGGCTTGCTACAATCCAAGCCTCGACAGCATCAAGATGCCCTTAATGCTTCAGTTTCACAGCCCTGCTGAATACTACCATACCTTCTTTCACGAGATGGCACACAGCACGGGGCACAGCTCACGGCTTGATCGCCTCGAGCCTGCAACGTTCGGGTCGGATCCCTATGCTAAAGAGGAACTGGTCGCTGAGTTGACTGCTTCCTTCCTCTCAAATGCTCACGGCATTTTCGCTAAGACTGAGGACAACTCGAAGGCTTACTTCAAGAACTGGGCGGAGGTGCTCAAGGCTGACAAGAAGCTGATCTTCAAGGCATCCAGAGAGGCTCAGAAAGCCTTTGATCTAATCACGAATGCCTAACCACTCTCAACGGGTAAGCCCCCATTCTGGGGGCACCCACAACCCACACACCAAATACTAAAATGAATAAAGCAATACTAATCAAACTATACGACGAAGCCACCACTGACAGCAATGACCTCACCGATATGGGTCGGAAGGAACTGGCACAGGAACTACTGACTGACTGCAACTCATTCCTTCAAGACTACTACCCAGACTACGGGGACGAGAAC
>WLWE01000805.1_pt1 | contig 25956 bp, 18 predicted proteins | sample 6718301 | NCBI WGS metagenome assembly WLWE01 (sample SAMN12718691, study PRJNA515312) | sponge metagenome | isolation source: marine sponge | host: Mycale hentscheli | place: New Zealand: South Island, Marlborough, Capsize Point | collected 2003-05-01 | reverse complement strand
GATACACTGCCTGCTGCACTATCTTCCATGGTCCAGTCATAATCACCTTCGACTGAGATCGATGTAGCTGCTCCATTAACTGCCCCTTTTATGTTTCCCTGAATTTGTACGGCGGTGCCCTCATCAGTGCAGTCTTTTATTGTCGCCTTAAGGCCACCAGAATGAATCGTATCGATACAGAGTAAATCTGCGATAACAGCCTGATTAAGTTCCCATTGCATTCCACAAGCCTGATTGCTTGGTGGCACCAATGCGTGGAGATACAAGGGATCAAATGCTACTGTCAGCAAATCGGCTTCAGGCTGCGTAAGAAATCCTTCGCGAAACCAAAATTCGAGGCCCTTTTCATGTGTACATACATGAATGTCAGTTACGCCCCGTGGAAGATGTGTATTCACACAATCCCCACCAATAACGACTTTTGCAACAGCGTGCTCGTAGTGCCTCACAGCCGTGGGCCCCAGTTCTGATTCATCTGGATTCACCTTTTGTCGGAAGATGAGATTCGAATGAGCATGAACCGGTTGTGTGACAATTTCCAACGACTCAGATCGCAGGTCACTCCCCACTGGAAATTTTAGTTTTCCAGTGACTGAAAGCTTGATCTCACAGGTTGAGGATGCACTGTGGGACACCTCCTGTTCATTCGCCAAAACGAGGCATGGACAACAAACAACACACCTAGGGAGCCCTAAAAATGCGAGAAGCACAATGTGCGTCAATTGTGAACATTGTCGAAGAAAGTCGCTCATATGCTGCCCTTCAGCCGCTGATTCATCCAAATGCATGATTGTGGTAATCACCAAACGATGCTTCCGTAACAAATCGGCTCCCAGTAGTTGATCTCTACAACGAACCCAAACCAGACTGCACATTGGGGACCCTAATAAATCACAGGCACAAAAATGGCCCCCTAATCACAACACCGGCGAGCCTCTCAGCAACCCCCAAGACATTCCCGCTGGACAGATGCGGACAAGACAATTAGGATTCAGACTAAATACCAAGTGTCCACTTGGTATAATCCCCATATTTTGGCACTTTTACGAAAAATGAATATTTTGACTGAAAACATGCTGCACTGCGAAAGAAATCCGTAAGTCGTTTGAGGGAAACGACTTACGCGCAAACCCGAGAACATGTCAAATTGTCACAACCCGAACTTTTCTTGATTTTCTAAATTATTTGCTGTTTCAGCAAACCATCTGTCCTTTTGAGACGTATAACTTAAGCGTCCGCAAACAAGGTGTGGTGGGGATCAAGGATGATTCCAAAGCGTGGACGCAGGATTGGTTTCATTGCCTGTTTTGGGGATGTGATACTGCTTCGAGTGCATCGGCGATGACGTGAATGAGCGTAGGGGTGAATTCACGCTGTTGTTAATGAGACTCAAGCACTGAGCATTTCTGCCATGGAGGAGTTTCATGCGTTCCAACATTTTTAAAGACGATACGTATTCGTTTATTCGTATTCACGACGACAATACATGCGCTGGTGGATCCCAACCCACCCATCCATGCGGACCCATTTCTTCAGACGAGGAAGTCCTGTCGATAGAAGACCTTGCTCGACAATTTAATGTTTCAACAAAGACTATCTCACGCTGGCGAGATCATGGACTTGTAGCTCAACGCGTTGTCATTAATGGCCGCAAACGTGTTGGTTTTCTTGCCAGTGCTGTTGATCGTTTTGTCCACGAGAACCCGGCCAGAATCCAAAGAGGTAGTCGATTCAGTCAGTTAAGCGACGACGAACACGACAAACTCATCGGGTGGGCTCGTCGTCTTGCGTCTGCAGGTGCCTGCCCAGCTGATGTTCACCGACGCATAGCAAATCGTCTCAATCGAAGTGTCGAAACGATTCGGTACACAATTAAACGATACGATCAAGATCACCCCGAATCAGCAGTCTTCCCGAATGCTGATGGCAAATTACGTCCTGAAAGCTGTGCACGTATTTTTCGTCATTACCAACAGGGAGAATCTGTAGAGTCGATTGCCCGTCGATACCATCGAAGTCGAGCGAGCATCTATCGTATTGTTCTCGCCCAACGAGCTACGGCAATCTCTCAACTACCAATTGACTATATGCCGAATGCACTTTTCGCAAGAAAAAGTGCTGAGAAAGTTGTCTTCCAACCATTTCCTGAAAATGCAGATGCTCCCAAACGAGTTAGACGACCAACGGGGTTGCCTGCATATCTTGCAAGCCTTTACGAGGTGCCTCTACTCACAAGGGAGCAAGAAGTCTGGTTATTCAGGAAGTTTAATTACTTGAAATATAAGGCAGCACTTCTGCGAGAGCAGTTGCAGCCAGAGCGGCCAAGTGGACGATTGATGGATCAGATCGAGCTTCTCTACCAAGATATCGTTGAACTTAAAAACAAGATTGTACGATCAAATCTTCGGCTTGTTGTCTCAATCGCAAAGCGACGTGTATCGGCTTCGGATAGCTTTTTCGATCTTGTGAGTGATGGCAACATGTCATTAATGCGAGCAGTTGAAAAGTTTGACTACGCCCGCGGAAATAAATTTAGCACTTATGCTTCGTGGGCCATTATGAAAAATTATGCCCGTACGATTCCAAACGAACACAAAGTACGGGATCGTTTTCGTGCGGCTGACATCGAGTTACTGCATGCTACAGCTGACGAAAGCACGGACGAGAGCTATCGAAGAATGGCTGAGTCAGACAGACTTCATCAAGTGGAAAAATTTCTCGATCGGCTCGACCCAAGAGAACAAACAATCATTGTTCGTCGCTACGGGCTGAATCATGAACATGATCCTCAGACTCTCAAAGATGTTGGAGCGGCTCTCGGAGTCACAAAGGAACGTGTCCGGCAAATTGAAGCAAAAGCTCTGGAGAAGTTACGGAAGGCCGCCGAAGCAGAGGCGATGTTGCCCGAAATAGGCTAGCTGCTCGAGGATGGATCTTAGAAATTCTTACGACCGGAATGAAACCTCAACCCGACGGTGAACCTCGGTTCACCGTCGGGTTGCTTATTCAGCCGGCACTTCATCCTTGTGTGAACGCAACTCTGCCCCGATTGCACGACTAATCTGCTTAACGGCTTGCCTGATCCGATTCTCATTTTCAATTAGTGCCATCCGCAGAAACCCTTCACCCGCAGGACCGAACCCTGCCCCAGGGCTTACTGCCACGTCAGCCTCTTCGAGAAGTTTTGCAGCGAAGTCCATGCTGTTCATTCGGCTCGCAAATGGCTCGGGAATCTTGGCCCAAACGAACATACTGGCCTTGGGTATAGTTACTTGCCAACCGATTCGGCCCAAGCCTTCACAGAGTACGTCACGACGCCGCTGATAGACCTGCGATTGATTGGCAACATCAACTTCCCCGTTACGTAGAGCCACAATGGCTGCAATTTGAATCGGACGAAACATTCCGTAATCGTAATATGTCTTAACAGTTCCCAACGCTTTGATGATGTCAGCATTTCCAGCACAAAAACCAACTCGCCAGCCAGCCATGCTGTACCCTTTGCTCATTGTGGTGAACTCAACTGCGAGTTCCTTCGCACCCTCTACTGCCAAGATGCTTGGTGTTTCGTATCCATCAAAGACGACATCTGAATATGCCAAGTCAGAGATAATAGGAAAGTCATATTGCTTCGCTACTGAAACGACATCTTCATAAAAATCTTTCTCCACAACTGTCGTCGTCGGGTTATGGGGGAAATTAATAACGAGCACTTTCGGCGGCCCGGCCGCACTCCCACAGCGTGCCGAGATCTCTGACAAGAATTTATCCGGCTTCGTTGTGTCGATGGCAATTGGATTACCTGAGGCCAGCGCTACGGCATAGACATGGGCTGGATAGGATGGAGCCGGAACGATAACGTCGTCACCTGGATCAATCATCGCCAAGCAAAGATGCCCAAATCCCTCCTTTGAACCAAGCGTGCCAAGCACCTCCGTCTCTGGGTCAAGTCGAACACCCCACTTGCGTAGATATCGAGAAGCAACTTCCCTCCGTAAACTCACGACTCCAGTTGCTGGAGCATAACCATGGTTCCGTGTATCACTAGCTGCCTCAGCAAGCTTGTCGATAATAAATTGGGCAGGAGGATCTGACGGATTCCCCATGCTCATATCGATGACATCGCACCCGCTACGACGTTTTTCATATGTCAGCTTATTAATCCGCGCAAAAAGGTACGGCGGAAGTTGCTCAATTCGTGATGCAGCCTGAATGTGCAAATGCTTCTCCTCTACCGTTTTCCTACTCAACCTCAATCGACTTTGACTCGACAACGACTCGAAGTCTATCGACAACCGCTTCAGTAGTTTATCGCTGAACACTGCTCTGCGGGAGTCTTGGTCAACAGCCCTACGAAAAACTGGGCTTTTTAAAGCACTGACCCAACACCACATCTGCTATTACTTTTATGGGCGACAGCAATCCAAGGAAATCTTACAAAGGCAGGAAACTCATTTCACCAAAGGTTCATCGAAAGATGCTGGCGACACCGTACGGGACGAGTTTTCTACTGTCCGACTTCCAGCACGTGGTCTTGATAGCTCATTGGTTTCACGCCGCGTGATTGTTGATGGCGGCATCTTGCTAGCTGCAGGAATGTTTGATTTTGGTGACTGGCTTGTACCTGCAAGAAAATTATCAATAGAGGCGGATCCTCTTAGGTGGGTGAAATAGCGTGCCATTTCAATTCGTTGTTTTTTCTCGAATATGTCTCGATGCAACTCTTCGCGAACCTCGTCGAACGTCACCTCCACCGGTTTTGTATACCCTTCGCACAGTAGAATCATGAATCGGTCGGCTATCTGAATTATGCCGGATAGCTCACCGGTCTTTAACGCAAATGCTTCTCGCTCCAAAGCAGGTTGCCCACTGTGCTTTTGAATGGGCGGCACCTCTCCTCGCAAAGCCTTACTTGTTGGATCGACTGAGTATTGTTCAGCGAGGTTTCCGATAGTTTCTGGCGTGGGATTCTGCCTGGCTATTTGCCATACCTCCTGCGCTCGACGTTGGTTGTCGAGTACTACTGCTCTGCATCTAACCCGAGGCCCAAAGGTTGCTGTAAAGGCTTTATCAAGATCGTCTTGTGTCACAGCCACAGGACCTACGAGCTTTTTCAAAGCGACAGTGGGTCGCACGATATCCGTGAGATAGAACTCAATAGACTGTTTATTTTCTTTTGATATTTGTTCCAGCCAGGTAGGAACATCAGGGCTTCCTTCTGGTGTTTGAAAGCCCATTGATTCAGCTGCTCGTGCAACCTCATCTTCAACATCTTCTTGACTTACCACCAATTCCTGCCGAGCAAGTGCCTGATTCAGAAGAACTCCCGTGAGTAAGGCTTGCAGGACATCTTCGCCATACCGTTCAACACAAACAGCACGTACTTCACTGATCGTAATTGGACGGCCATTGACCCGTGCTGCCAGATTGGGCGATTGAAGGGCTTCCCCTGCACTGTTCAAAGTATTCTCAATAGCTGCTTCCGATTGAAGTTGTCCAAAAATCTTGCCAGAAAGCACTCGCGACTGCTTTTCGCGGAAAACCTCAGCAAGACGAGGACGAACGTCAGCAAACTTGACATCTGAGGCTGGTAGATGTCCTTCACATTTGATAATTATAAATTGGTCCGCAACCTGAACGACCTTCGAGATCTCTCTATCAGAAAGCGCGAAGGCAGTGGACTCAAATTCAGGTGAACCCGAAAAATGTCGGATTGGTTGCACCCAACCACCAACACTTGCACTGCCTATATCAACAGATTTTTCCCTCGCTACCAGTCCAAATGAATCAGGGTCCTGGAGAACTTCCGTTCGTGTTTCTTCGGCATCTTTTTGGCTGCCGAGCACAATTATGCGTGCCTTGACTGTAGGGCCGTATTGGTTCTGGAATTGTTTTCTTAACTGCTCGTCGGTTGGTTCCAGGCTTCCTTTGGCGAGCCGCCTCAATGCAATCATCGGCCAGACTATATCTTCCCGATATTGTTTTTCAGTAACTCCACGTTCTCGTTGAATGAGTGCAATCCATTTATCCCGAGGCACATTAAACCGGCGAGACATCTCATTGATCTCATTATCTACGTCAGCAGTTGTCACCGCGACACCATTACGCTCACATGCTTGCTCAATAATTACTTTATTAATAAGTGCGCCAACAACGAGTGATCCGTATCTGGCAAGACATGCGTCCGCTAACTCCGCATCGCTTATATTTGTGCCATTCACAATTGCTGCTGGTTTCGCCAAAGGCAAATCAGCGGACGGCTCTTTTGCAGATGCGTGAACAAGGCAACAGAACGACAACAGAAGCATGAAAACGATTCGGTGAATTGATTCCTGAGCCCCCGACGGTAACGCTAAGCACAATGAATGTCGCATCTTGTTGCCCTCTTATCTGCAGATACCCCGGTGAGACACTCACCGCTCGTTCAACGAATTGGGAAGGTAGGGTGTCTGGCCCGTCCAGATCAAGCACAATCCCCACATTTTCATGCAAATTTCAGGCAAAAAATAACGCACTTTTGCGAGAAAAGTAATTTTTCACACTTGCTGGACAAACTTGCCGATAATACTGATTAAATCGATTTCGCAAGCAGGAGGACCTTTGATGAGTTCAACAATCACCCCCATGGGAATTCGGGACGATATTACGCAATGCATTGGCCGCACACCTCTTGTGCGCCTGCAAAGAGTGACCGAGAACAGCAAAGCCTCTGTCATTGCAAAAATTGAAAATATGAATCCACTCTGGAGCGTGAAAGACCGAATCGCGTGCGCGATGATTGATGCTGCTGAACACGATGGGAAACTTGATCCAGAAACAGTTGTGATTGAACCGACAAGTGGCAACACAGGCATTGGCCTTGCTTATGTGTGTGCGGCTCGTGGCTACAAACTCCGCGTCACCATGCCGGAGAGCATGAGCCTTGAACGTCGTCGAATGCTCAAGGCGCTTGGAGCAGAACTCGTCTTGACGCCTGCTGCGGAAGGTATGCCAGGTGCCGTTCGTCAGGCAGAAGATATCACACGTTCAAGTAGTCAATTTTTCATGCCTCAGCAATTCAAAAATCCAGCCAATCCAGATGTTCATAGAAAAACAACCGCGGAAGAAATTTGGGCTGACACAGATGGTCAGGTTGATATCATCGTGTGCGGGGTCGGTACCGGTGGAACCATCACTGGCTGTGGCGAAGCGCTCAAGGCAAAAAAACCAGAAATCCGTGTTGTTGCTGTTGAACCACTCAATAGTCCAGTCATCTCTCAGCAATTGGCCGGCGAGGTGATTAAGCCAGGAAAACATATGATTCAGGGTATTGGTGCTGGCTTCATACCTGACATTCTCAACCTTGACATAATTGACGAGGTCGTAAAAGTTGATGACGAAGATGCCATGGAAACTGCTCGTCAACTTGCAAAACGCGAAGGTTTAATGTGTGGTATCAGTTGTGGTGCCGCTGCATGGGGTGCTCTAGAGGTCGCTAAACGGCCTGAGAACGCTGGAAAAATGGTTGTCGTTGTCCTGCCTGACCTTGGCGAACGATATCTTTCGACTCGCCTTTTCCCGGAGTAAGCGGGTGCCATATCGGATGCGAATAAGGATGTCATCTCTTGCCTCCTGAATAGTGGCTGGTAGCATCATGAACCTCAGAATTTGGTTCTGAAACCAGTCACTCGCCCGAGTGGCGGAATTGGCAGACGCGCAAGATTCAGGTTCTTGTCCAGGCAACTGGGTGGAGGTTCAAATCCTCTCTCGGGCACTCCCCTTGATGGTGCGTGGCAGTTTCATTTCCTAAAACAAGGCGTATCATTGGGAACAGTACTGATAAGAAATAGATTGCTGTGATACCATTTCACTGTGAATATTTTACGCTCGTGCAATGTGATACGTTGCTTTTATGAGTGCTTTGATACGCAAATAAACAGGGCCTCTAACTCAATTGGTTAGAGTAGCGGTCTTTTAAACCGTTTGTTCCGGGTTCGAGTCCCGGGGGGCCCACTTTTACTTTCGAGCAAGTGCGTCGCACGACCATCCCGTGCTTCGCTCTGCTCGAAGATCGACGAACCCGCAGGAACAATCGTTCCGACACTCTCCTCCTTTCCTGCGTCGTCCTGCGGCTGCTGAGATACTTCTTGAGTTGAGATCAATTCGGGGTCTTTTTATACTTCGAGAGATATTGATTCGGTACAAGTTTCGGGGTCTAAAAGAATCTCGCCAGAATTCCGCAGCGGTACATTCGTTTAGGATGCCACAGTCTATGATTGTGAGGACTTAACCATGAAAGTTTTTCTCATGCCTTTATTGAAGTGCCGTGTACGTCAATGCGCGTTGTTGATGATGGCCTTGTCCTTCACGGTGTCTGCCGAATCGGTTTGGGCGGCCGATCCACTGCCATCTTGGCAAGATCGAGATGCCCGGCAGAAGATTATTGAGTACGTTGAAAAAGTAACCGATTCGAAGTCCGATCAGTTCATCCCCGTGGCTGAACGTATTGCTGTTTTTGATAACGACGGGACACTTTGGTGTGAGTCACCCCTACCGATTCAGTTGGCCTATCTCATTGACGAAGTTAAGAAACAAGCGAAAGAAAACGTAGAATTGAGAAAGGACCCAGCTGTCGCGGCGTTGCTTAAAGGCGATATCAGAGGTTCGTTGGCCGATGGTTTGGATGGATTGTTGCGACTTGCTGCTATTGCAAACGCAGACATGACGTGTGATGAGTTCAAGGAGAATGTTCAGCAATGGGTGCAGTCTGCGGAGCATCCTCGGCTCAAGCGTCGTTATATCGATACCGCTTACCAACCCATGATCGAAGTGATCAACTATCTACAAGCCAACTACTTTAAAACGTATATCGTATCGGGTGGGGGAGCTGATTTCATGCGTGTCTGGAGTGAAGAGGTTTACAATATTCCTCCAGAGCAGGCGATTGGAAGTACGGCCCGACCAAAATTTGAGCTGCGTGGTGACAAAGCAGTTTTGGTACGAACATCGGACAACTTTGTACTGAATGATAAAGAAGGGAAACCTTTGGGGATCCAACAATTTATTGGCCGACGGCCTGTAATGTGCTTTGGCAACAGCGATGGTGACAAAGCGATGTTGGAATATACGACGATGGGGAATGCTCACCCCTCGCTTGGTGTGATTGTTCACCACACCGACGGAGACCGAGAATACGCTTACGGTAAAGAGGGGGCCCAAAAATTGATCGAGGCCTTGGAGGATGCCCCCAAACGTGGATGGGTTGTTGTGGATATGAAAGAAGATTGGAAGACCGTATTCAAATTCCCACAATAATTTTCGAGTTGGTCGAAAAGACCTGAGAATGAGCAGAAATGAATTTGCGGTGACCTTCTGTACCACCCCCAGCGAAAACATGCCACTGAGGCACTCGTTAGAAATTAAAAAACGGCTGGAGTTCTTATTGAGAATGAGAAGCTAATTGAGATACTTCATTCGGAATCTTCGTCTGCATCAGGAGCTATTGACTCGGTGCAAGTTAGGGGGGAACCACTTTTCATTTCAAGCTAGTTCCTTCTACGAATCCGCTCAGCACAGCTGCAGGAGAAAATCCTTTCCTCCGCAACTCTCGAATCATGAGCCCATTCGTTCGTTTGGCTAATCGCTTCGAATCCGGACCGACAATCAGATTTGTGTGAAAGAACTGTGGGGATTTCCAGCCAAGGGCTTCGTACAAGAGAAGCTGCCTCGCAGTGCTCGTCAGAAGGTCTTTTCCACGAACTGCTTCTTCTATTTTCATATGATGGTCATCAACAACAACAGCAAGTTCGTATGCAGCAAGATTGTCTCGCCTCCACACAACAAAATCTCCAAAATCAACACCTGCGATTCGTTTGACGAGACCAACGTTATGGTCGATGAATTCAACAGCCTGCCCATCAGGAACGCGAAATCGCCAAGGAACACACCCAGGGTTCGCTGGTACCGGCCAGTCGTTCGGTCGTAACTCCAGCGGAAACAACGGTTCTGCCCCAACAGGTGCGTGAGGGGCCAACGCAGCGTCTTCCACATCCCGCCGAGAGTGAGGGCTTGGATAAATTATTTTTTTTGCGGCCAATTGCTGCCAGGCTTCTAGATACAAGCCTGTTCTTTGACTTTGGAAGTAAGGGCCTGCTCCTCCACCGCAATCGGGACCCTCAGCCCAGGCGAGACCCAGCCACTGTAAATCTTCGATGGCGGCTTCAGTATATTTGTCTGTACATCGGGTACTGTCGAGGTCGTCTACCCGAAAAACGAGCTCACCGGCGGCTCGCTCGGCGGCAATGCCGAATGTGTACGCGTGGCCAATGTGCAGAAATCCCGTTGGGGTCGGAGCAAGGCGGCCGCGGCGGTTCATACTTCGGATTCTCTCGGCATTGTGACCTAATTTCAATAATCAACGGCTTGTTCGGGGGCGGTCTGTCACGTTTGATCCTTGCGGAGTATATTCCTTCTTGAACGGAATGCCGGTTTTCCGTTTCTTTGTACAAATATCGGCACATTAACCAAATCGTTATGGCGATGACACGCATAGACGATGAGGAACACAACAACCCTTCCCCCGCAAAAAGCCCTCTGAGGCAAAACCAACCGCAATGGATCTTTCCAAACTCCGCAACATCGGCATCTCTGCTCACATCGACTCTGGAAAAACAACACTCTCAGAGCGAATCTTATTCTACGCTGGCCGCATTCACCGTATTCAAGAAGTAAAGGGTGACGGCGATGGGGCTACGATGGATCATATGGACCTAGAAAGAGAACGGGGCATTACCATCACCTCAGCTGCAACGAGCGTTGAATGGGATGGTCATCCTATCAATCTGATTGATACTCCAGGCCACGTGGACTTTACCGTTGAAGTTGAAAGAAGCCTGAGAGTTCTTGATGGTGCTGTTCTTGTCCTGTGTTCTGTTGGTGGTGTTCAGAGTCAGTCGATGACTGTTGACAGACAGATGAAACGCTACAAGGTTCCGAGATTGGCGTTCATCAACAAGATGGACCGGACAGGTGCGAACTTTGACCGAGTGGTGAAACAACTTCGTGACAAACTCGAAGTCGATGCTATTCCAATGCAAATTCCAATCGGAAAGGAAGATAAGCTTGAAGGTGTTGTCGACCTCGTGACAATGAAAGCGATCTACTTCGATGGAGAAAACGGCGAGAATGTGCGAGAAGAGGAAATTCCCGCTGACCTGAAAGAGAAGGCCAAAGAGCAAAGGCACGCAATGCTCGAAAGCCTTACGATGTACTCTGACAGCCTGATGGAAAAACTTCTCTCAGAAGAACCCGTGAGTGATGATGAAATTCACGCTGTTGTGAAAACTGCAGTCCAAAGTCAGAGTATTACCCCAGTTTTCTGCGGGTCGGCTTATAAAAACAAAGGCGTCCAGCCTCTTCTCGACGCGGTGAACAGATATCTTCCAAGCCCATTGGACCGCACAGTCTACGCAAAGAAATGGGATAATCCTGAGGAGACGTTTGAACTCACTGCGGATGATTCAAAGCCTGCAGTTGCCATGGCGTTCAAAATTGTTGACGACGCATACGGGCAACTCACATTCATGAGAATCTATCAGGGAACTCTCGCAAAAGGTGAGGGATACTACAACCAGCGGACTCAGCAGAAACAACGATTTAGTCGTATTGTGCGAATGCATTCCGACAAACGAGAAGAAATAGATACTGCCGGTGCCGGGGATATTGTTGCGGTCATGGGTGTTGATACGGCGAGTGGTGACACGTACGCAGCTGAAAACAAATACTGCTCCCTCGAGAGCATGTTCGTTCCCGAAGCTGTAATCAAAATGGCTATTAGTCCTACGAAACGAGATGGACTTGATCGACTGAGTAAAGCCCTGCAGCGATTCACCCGCGAAGACCCTACCTTCAAGGTCGCTACTGATGATGAGACTGGGGAGACTCTTATCGCCGGAATGGGTGAATTACACCTCGACATTTATGTTGAACGGATTCGTCGAGAATACAAGGTAGACGTTGAGGTTGGTGCTCCAAAAGTAAGCTACAGGGAAGCTCCAACTCGCCCTACAGAATATGACTACAAACATAAGAAACAGACTGGTGGCTCAGGACAGTACGCTCATATCGTAGGTGATCTTGCACCGATGCCCGAAGAATCTGAGGAAAACTTTGAATTTGAAAACAAGGTAGTCGGTGGCCGAATTCCGCGTGAATACATACCTTCCGTAGAGAAGGGCTTCCGTATGTCAATGGAGAAAGGGCCCATTGCTGGTTTTCCAATCGTAGGCGTTAAAGCAACACTTGCAGACGGTTCGTATCATGACGTTGACTCTTCCGACATGGCATTTCAACTGTGCGCACGTACCGGTTTCCGAGAAGCGTTCTTGAAAACAAAGCCAGTTTTGCTCGAACCTATTATGAAACTCGAAGTTGAGGTTCCTTCTGACTTTCAGGGCGCAGTAACTGGCGAACTGAATAAACGCAGAGGACTTATTGTGTCTACAGAAACTGTTGGCAACTCATCTACAATTATTGCTGAAGTTCCTCTTGCCGAGACCTTCGGCTACTCTACTGATCTTCGTAGTGCAACTCAGGGGCAGGGTGTATTCACTATGGAATTCTTTAAGTACCGGCCAATGCCCGCAAATGTGCAGAAAGAGGTTGTAGAAGAGAGAAAGCAAGCTGAATTGGCTGCAGCAAAGTAAGAGAATTAGATTGCAGTCAGCCGAATTGCCAAGGTATCCCACAAATGAATTCGAGCTTCAAGAGCGAGTCGAGCTGCCTCTGATGCTTCGGCCCATTTGATTGGGTCGTTGCCACACATTGTTGCTACAATCCTTCGGCAAACTGGACCATGGTGTTCATCATCATGTTCAATGTGACGCTCAAGGTAAAACCGGAACTGGCCCCAGATTTCAGGATTGTAAGTAGCAAGTCTTACAACAAACTGCCTGAACATATCTGGTATGACATCTTCCCGCCCATAGGTGAAGGCAGAAACAATTCGGTGCGAGCTACCCGAGTTGATGATTGAAAACGATCGATTGACGAATTCTCGTGACTCTGTAGGGATCGATGGGTCAAGGAGAGCCACGGAAAGATCTACTCCCGCCTTAATTTTTTCAATCATTCCGACCATTGGACCCGTGGCAGCCCCTGCAACTTCCATACTTCGTAGATAGAGTTCAAAGTGGGAGGCAAAACTACCATTCGGTAGCTCGTCCGATTCTTCATCAAGAACTATCTCATTTATTAGCCGGCGTGCCTCTGCATCCGGGGTCGGAGTCCATGGAATAGTCACGCAGGACAACTGTTGCTGAACTGCTTTCAATAAACTTTGGAAGTCCCATACCGCCCAAATATGGGCTTCCATGAATACTTTCATTCTTTCTGGACTGTTAACAAGTTTATAGATAGGGTGACGAACAAGTCTTTCTCGGGAATCACCAAGTTCAATGCGATAGTCTGTCATATCGTTTTGAGCCACTAATTCTTTTGGGGCCGCCGTGGTTCTAGCTTCTTCACAAATCGCTGCCTGCATTGAGACTGAATCTGATCCACTCATTCCGGAAGACTGCTCTCTTTCTACATTCGATCGGTACCGTCGCATGTAATACTGTAGCGTGTATTCCAAAACCGACGAGTCTCGGTTATTCGCATCTGCCGTAACTGCTTACAGCGGAAGAAATGTTGTTTTACAACTTGCCTCAAGGATTCCATCGAGTCTATCACCGCCCACCGAAGCCGTTGCTTCACCGCTCTCACCAGCCGGCATCCTATACACAAGCTCAAACGTGGATCGTCCCCCTGCCGATAGACTTTCAATTCCGTCGAATGTAATTTCACTTCCGTCAATACGAACACGCGATGGCATTGGATTTCCAACGAGACGGGCATGGTCGGGCAATCGAACAACCAATTTGAGCGTACCAGTTGGCAAATCACCACGATTCAATATCGTACACACGAGCGTGGTTCCACTTCCAACCCGCACAGGATCATCAAGATCTGCCAAACTTAAGCGAATACCAGCTTCCTCAGGTGACCGGGCACGGGGTTCACTTGACTTGATAACAACACATTTCTCATCAGCAACCATAGCTCCCCCTGGCAGATCGCTTAATACTGTTCGCACACAAGCACGAGTGCTTGAAGATGGAACATCATCACCAGTTCCGGCAATACCACGAACATTTATTTGCCGACTTATTGTTTCGTTGACTGCGATCGGGGGAATGGACCAGTTCGCCTTGTTCTGGTCGAGCTTATAGCCATCTGAAGCTTCTAGAGGTGTCAGAAACGGATCCCAAACCACTTCAAGTGACGTCTCTCCTGAAGCAACGGTTCCTACATTCTTGATTGTTACAACAAACTCTCCTACGCCTCCTGCACTTAATTCAGAAGGTCCAGCAAGTGTAACTTCAAAGGCTGGACTCACTGGTGGCGGTGTTGAAAGTGACGCGACATTCGGCATGGTCGCACTTGGCGTCGCTGTTGTTTCGCCATCTCCAGAAGGAGTCGCAATTGGTACTGGGGCCGGTTCCTTTTGAGTCTGACCGCCTGGACCAGTCGGTAAGCTAGAGCCCGCGACTTGTCCGGCTTCTACTTTTGGCCCGGCCTGCTCCAAAATATTTCCTGCCTGTGGTGGCGTTGAGCTCGATTGTGTACCCCCACCAAGACGTGGCAAAACAGGAGGACCTGGTGGCTGGGACACTGAACCTGACTTGTTGTTACTTGCTTCGGAACGAAAAGATCCAAGGCCCTGTTGCATTGGCGGCTTCGTCGAAGGCAATTGGTTTCCCCCTACTCCTGCCTGAGCAGCAGCTGGTGAATTACTGGGGACGGCTTCGACACATGCGGTTCCACTTCCAACAGACTTGTTTGTCTGATCGATTATCTCTACTCGATGGCATTGTCTTCCAAGCTCCACCACTTGGAATTCCAACGTCAGCCTGCGAGAGGTACCGGCCGCAAGCATAATTGTTCCGGCCTGCTCAATGGGACTCGATGAAACGGCATGCCGCAGCCCCTTGTCAAAATAATCGATGACGCGAAGCTCTGATAACTGCGAGCCAGAGCGGTTCACAAGCTCAACCTCAAATGAGACCTTCTCACCAACCGCAGCTTTCTCTGGTCCAGTGAGAAGAACACCCACAGGATCGTCACCGTAAACCGTACCCGTGTAAAGCGAAAATATACATACGAGTAAAATGAATTTTTGCCGAGTCAAAGACATGCTTGCCTCTCTCTTGTGTAAATGGACAGTCTCTATGCTCGGGAATTCACTCTCCCAGTAACCAAAGATTACTTTCAACCACTTAGATTCGCAAAACTGAAATATCTGGTGCGTCAAAAACGCCAGAACTGCTGCCCTTCGTTCATAATACAGAATATCTGCAGTATAAATGTTTGAGTTGGAGGCATCAGGATAAGACTCACGGACTTGAGAACCGCAAACATATCAAGGTGCAGTACCATTTTTGTGTAGACTCAAGAAAATAACTTCGTTGGAAACCTGCGTAATGAGTGATTCACTTTACACTTCATCTCCCTCGATGGAGTCCCAGCTGTCTGCTGATGGACCTATCGTTCTTCCTGCACTTCTACTATGCGACTTTGGACATCTTGCTGATGAAGTTAAACGGCTCGAAGCAGCGGGTGCAAAAGCAATGCATCTGGATGTTATGGATGGCCTATTTGTTCCTCAGCTCACGTACGGCCTGGTAGTTGTTGAGGCTGTTCGACGGGCAGCCGCTGTACCTCTTGAAGTGCACATGATGGTTGAGCGGCCAGATGATACAGCAATTCAATACGCAAAAGCTGGTGCTGATATTGTTACGCTTCATATAGAAGGGCTTACCAAAACAGAAGAAACATTAGCCGCAATTAAAGCTGAAGGCTCCCAGGCCCACCTCGCCATCAGCCCCGGCACACCAGTGTCATTCGTAGAGCCATTCCTCAATAGCTGCTCTGGTGTACTTGTGATGAGTGTTGAGCCTGGGTTCGGTGGACAGGCTTTCCAATCATCAGCGATTGAGAAAATACAGAAGCTTCACGAAATTCGTACTTCTACAGGCCACGATTTCTGTATTGGTGTAGATGGTGGCATTTCGACCAAAACCATTGCATCTGTAGCTCACGCCGGAGCTGATCTCATCGTGGCAGGTAGCGCTATTCTCAGGCAGGGCGATTATGCTAAAGCGTTACGAGAACTTGAGGCTTTAGCACGAAAATCCAAGTGATGCCCGAAACCTGACAATCGTGGTAGCCATGTAATCACCACGATTGGTAGGCTAATACAGAGCAGGTTCCCTCAGACCAATCCTCAGAAGACAATACGATTGAGCCAAATAACTCAACCCGGAAGACAGGAATGAAGCAGAAGCAGTCTACGCGAACGGACCACAATCCGGAGTTAGAGTCTTGCCAAAGTCAGCAAGACGCTTCTCGACATCCATCCATGATAGAAGGGCCACGAATGCCAGGGCCTCGCCCTAAAAGAGGTGTCCCTGAAGGATTATGGCTTAAATGCAATGGATGTCGCTCAACGATATATCGAAAAGAAGCTGAACAGATGCTCAACGTCTGCCCCCAGTGCGGCTTCCATTGGTATGTTTCGGCAAAGCAAAGAATTGAACAGCTTTTCGACCCAGGAACATTTGAAGAGTGGGATGGAGGACTGCTGCCGACTGACCCACTGACTTTTAGTGATAAAAAGCCGTATGCGAAACGAATCGTATCTGAACAGAAACGGACTGGCTTATCTGACGCTGCCCTGACTGGAACGGGGATGATTCGTGCACGGCGCGTGGCCTGCGGTGTTACTGATTCATCCTTTATCATGGGTAGCATGGGGAGTGTCGTCGGTGAAAGACTGGCGAGGCTTGTTGAACGCGCAACTACTGAATCTCTCCCTCTCATAATTATAAGTGCTTCTGGTGGAGGGGCTCGAATGCATGAAGGAATATTATCTCTCATGCAGATGGCAAAAGTGTCGGCAGCATTGGCTCGTTATTCGGAGTCTGGTGGGCTGTTTATCTCGGTACTTACCAATCCAACAATGGGTGGCGTAGCTGCCAGTTTTGCCTCTCTCGGAGATCTCGTATTTGCCGAACCAAGAGCACTCATAGGATTTGCTGGACCAAGGACGATTAAAGCGACTATACGGGTTGAACTTCCGGCAGGATTTCAAACAAGTGAATTCTTGCTCGAGCATGGCTTCATTGATCGCATCATCAGTCGCCAGAATCTAAAAAGTGAAATCGCCAGAGCCATTGACTACTGCGGCGGCTGAATCGCCTCATTCATTTGGCACTGAGGCATCGATCTTTGCGGCAAGAATAAAATCATTCTCAGACAATCCGTCGACCGCATGTGTATATAGCTCAATTTGGACATGGCGATATCTCGCAAGATGAAGATCGGGGTGATGCTGCTCTTTCTCTGCCAGTTCGGCTACAGTGCTAATGAAACTGAAGGCAGAACCAAAATCTTGAAACACCCAATGACGGTAAATTTTGTGACCGTCTTCCGTTATTTGCCAATTAGGAAATTCTTTTAACTGCTCTACGACTTGGGGCATCGTGTACCTGGGAACCCCTCCTTCACAAGGCACACATTTTTTTGTGCGTAAGGCTTTAGCATGTGGGGCATTCATATAGTGATCTCCAAGTCGGCAGAAAAGTGCCACTCTTTTCCTTCTCACGGTTTCTCAAGAGGCCATGATTGACATCGCTTGGCCACCAACAGAAGGAACCAATAGTGTACCCGTCTTAGCAGTCGTTAATAACGACTTTCAAAACCGGCGAAGGCGCCATGAATGATTGACTCCGAACCTGTCGCAATCCCTTCAAGACTTGCTGCTGAAGCGGGTAACGTAGACGGCCACTGCCCGTCAGCTTGTGCAATATTTCCTACTCCGACTACTCGATAACCCAGCCAGAGACTCCACCGTTCCGTGACATCCCACGCCACAGACGTATCAACCGAGCCCAACCAAGAAAAAACATCGACCGGAGACCGTACATCAGCCGTTGTCGCACCGCTTTCAGTTGCCCTATTGCTGCTTGCATTTCCGGCAAGCAAAAACTTAGGGACTACAACAAACCTCATTCTGGGTGCAATCTCCCAGTCGAACCGACCTCCGAACTGGCCACCAAACAAATTGTTATTTGTCGTTGTCTGAAGCACAAAGTTGTCAGATGGTACATCAAGAATCAATTGATCCTCGAGTTGAAAAAAACGGAAACCCGCTAACCATGTCCAGTTGACACGTTGATTTCCCTGATGAAACTCTGGACGAATTTTTTGTGGAGAATAGAGCCAATTAATCTCAATGTTATTTATTGTGTCAGACCTTGAGAGCACTCCATTGGTTGCTCCCGCCTGTTGCTGAGCAGATGAACCCATGTTGTAAACACCCCAATAGATAAGCTCGATGGCGTGCTCTTGACGATCTCCAAACCATCGACCAAGTCTCAAGTCAACACCACCTGGCCAACTGGCCGAAGCTGACCGTGTTGAAACTACAAGCGGTGGCGCTCCGGGTCCACTTGAATTCCCGCCATCAGGAAGGGATCGAGTCATAACTAAGCCACTCGCACTGGCAAACCATCGTGGCCAGCATTGCTTACCAGGCAACCCAATACAGGACGAGCCACCATATCTCTGACACCAATCATCCTCATAGAAATCACAGGCTTCACCGTCAACATCAATAAGGAGTGTTGGGGCTGTTAGTTTCCCTGAGACCGACAGAGGCATCTCAATTAGTTGCCCTGACTCGTCAAGTACATACTCATCCGCTTTTAAAAAAAATGTTTTGCAAACAAGACTCAATAGTACGAATGCAATTGATAATCGATATGCAGTGAGCAGAGCTAAGGTTTGGGTAACTCCCCAAAGCGACATGCCGTACGTCTGTTTTCTGTTATACAATTGGTTTAACCTAAAACTCTTGTGACCATGCACGAGCGGTATTGCAAATAAGACGGGGATTGTGCCGTAACTTTTATCTGTAGAGCCTTTAAAAATACTCTGTAAAATGCAACCGCGGTTTCATTAGATAACTTCTCAATCCGCTACCTAAAACAACCACCTTTCCTGAATTGCCGAGATACTTCCATGGGAGTCTTCTCCGAAAAAACAAACCCACGCCTGACACGGATTGGAGCACTCCAGTGGCTTGAGAAAAGATCGAATTTCGAGCAGCGACCGGCTAACCAAGATCATAAAACAGCTTTTACGCTCACCCGCATGCGAGCTTTATTGAAAGCGATCGGCAACCCACAGCATCAGTTTCCTTCTGCGCATCTCGCTGGCACAAAGGGCAAGGGATCAACGGCAGCCATGCTGGCAGCAATAATGCAGGCTGCCGGCTACCGTGTGGGCTGCTATCTCTCACCTCATGTCAACAGGATTGAAGAGCGAATTTCCGTAGCAGGAAAACAGATTTCCTCGCCAGACTTACTCACAGCATTCCGCATAGTGATTCCTGCTGTCGAAAAACTTGATCAAAAGGTATTTCACAAGAAAATATCTGGCCCAACTTGGTTCGAAGTCCTAACTGCTGTCGCATTCACTCATTTTAAGCGGATGCAGGTTGATCTTGCTGTAATTGAGACTGGGCTTGGCGGACGACTTGATGCGACAAACCTGTGTAATCCTGTTGTGTCTTTAATTACCAACATCAGCCTCGATCATACCGAAGTCTTGGGAAATACGATCCGTGCCATTGCTACTGAAAAAGCAGGGATAATAAGGCGAGGCATCCCTGTGGTATCGACGGCAATTCACCCAGAGGCATCTCATGTGATAGTTGAAAAGGCGCGAGCACAACGCACAAAGCTCTTTCTCCTGAATCGTGACTTCACAATCAATCAAGTCAAGAACACAAAACTAGGTAGTTCCCATCAAGCAGCTTTACATTCATTTGAGATTCAGTCTCCTCTCGGATCACAAGGTACGGTCTACAAAACTGCAATGGCCGGTATTCATCAAGCAGAAAATGCTGCATCAGCAGTTATGGCCACAAAAGTACTTTCCGAAAAAGGCTTTACAATTGACCAGCAGGCGATTGCCACCGGCCTTCGAAAAACACGTCTTCCTGCTCGTATAGAGTGGGTGTCAAATTCCCCACCTATCATTCTTGACGCAGCACATAACGTTGCTTCGATGGAATCTTTGGTGAAAACATTGTCTGACCAAAGCAACTTACCCAAAAAAAGAGTCCTCATTTTTGCTGCAAGTGCTGACAAAAAACTTGGTGCAATGCTGCGGGCTAGCAAAGCCTATTTTACTGATATTGTTCTTACACGTTATGCAACAAATCCTCGAGCCGCCACGATAACAAGACTGCGTAAAGCTGCCGAAGAGGGTGGGTGGCAAGATCCTCACGTAGCGGCCTCACCTACAGAGGCAGTAACGGTTGGCAAACGGCTTTCCGGACGAAAAGGCCTGCTGTGCATAGCAGGCAGTTTTTTCCTTGCTGCTGAAGTTCGGACGATTTTAAATGCACTCATCGATTCTTGAGATTCGGGTGAATCGCTCTCTCATCACTGAATGTTCAAAGGCGCTATTGAGAGTCAAAAAGCGTGAGCGCTCGGCCTAAAACAGGGTCAGCATGTCTTGGCAACAGTCCGCCTGGGTCAAGTGCCGGACTGAACTGGCCGGACCGAACCCGATCCCGATCCTGTCTCCAAGTAATCCAGTCCTCTAGTTGCTTTCGTGTCGGTGAAAAAGCAAAATTTGAATTAGGTCGAACACCCCATGCATCGGACTCACTACTGGTACTCGAACGATTAAGAGAAGTACCACTGGGTCGCTGATATTCGTTCGTTGTAAGCCGTATAGCTCCGGGCCCACTTGAAAGTGAGGTTATTGTTTGTACTGAGGCGTTACCAAACGAGCGACTGCCAACAATTGTTGCTCGCTTGTGATCTTGAAGACATGCTGCAACTATTTCAGCCACACTTGCGGTAAATTCGTCAACCAGAACTGCTATCGACACACCTTTGAGCATTTGGCCAGACGTTGCTGTCCACTTTTGTTGAAACTCCCTGGGATCAGAACGATCCTTCAACCTGTCATTTGCCACTGCAGCAATTAACCCGTCCTCCAGAAAAAGATCGCACAAGGCGACACCACCCTCCAACATGCCACCAGAATTACCACGCAGGTCGATGACAAGACCTTTAAGATTTTGTTTAAAAAAGAACTTTTCAAGCAACTCGGCAACCTCAATAGCTGTCCGTTTGCTAAAGTGGCTGATTCTCAAATATGCAATGTCTGGATCACCTTCCAGCCACCAATCCCACTTCCCATTAGGTAACCGGCGGTCTCCCCGAACACTTTCAATTGTAATATCTTGGCGAATGATAGTTACATCTTGAATCGCCGAGCGATCATTCAGGCTGACACCTTGTTTTTTGATACAAAGATCTACTTTACTGCCTACTTCGCCACGAAACCGAGAAACTATTTCAGAAAGATTACGTCCACTAGTCTCGACACCCTCAACACTGACTATACGATCCCCAGATCGGATACCAGCCTGCCAAGCAGGCCCTCCATACACGGGAGCAACAACAACAATGTCTCCTGAAGATAATTCGCTATCAAGTTCTACACCAATACCTGCAAACTCTTTCTTAAAATCTCTCTCATAGTTTTTTAACTTTGATGGCTCAATGAATTTTGAACGATCATCGAGTTCACGAAAAACACCATCCATTGCAGCTTGAAAGAGTTGCTCTGAGTCAATGGCTCGAAAATACTCCCTCTCAATACGTTGAATGACTTCAGCAAAACGCTTTCCCTGACCAGTTCGATCTTGAGCAGCGCATGCAAGAAGGCACCCCGGCACAACAATCACAACAATAAGAAGATTTCTTCGGTGCATTACCGTATTTCACCAATAAAAGGGCCATCATGACAACCTCGCTACTGTAAAGGAGATAGTACAAGGTGAAATCCTGCCACGACTCTCTCCACCAAACAATAAAAAACTGGCTGCCCAAGAACAAAATTTGAGTCAAAAAGGGCAATTTACAGCCATTAGGGACAGCTCAGTCCCACCTGCGCGCAGCATAACAATGTGTAATTCTCGAAAACCATGAAAATCCTACACGGAATGAGTCATTCGCTAGAAGCGATCTGGAACAGATTTCATCCCTTGTTTAGTGTCTACCGAGTTGTCCGAATCCCTCAGCGTTAGGAGCCATGTTCGATGGCACGTCGATCAAAATCAAAGCATCGCAGAGAACAGCAAAATGACCCTCTCGAAGCCCTGCGTCCACTCATTGTCCTGGGGTTGCTAGGCATGATCCTATATGGCGCCTATTCAATCATTCAGAAAGGCCCCAAAGAAACAAACCAAGAATGGCAACCTCCGGGAGCAACGCACGCAGCGACTTCTGATGCGCCGCCATTCAAACCTTCAGTAACTACACCGCCAGTATCCACACCACCTTCAGTGGAAATTCAGAGTCCTCCCGGTGCGTTGACAAGCCTTCCTCCCAATCGAACACCACCTCCTTCAGCACCCCTCAACCCGCAAGCGTTGACCACAGTTCAATCTGTTTCTCCCGGTACCGAACAGATGCCACCAACGTACATTGATGCCGTTCCTGCCGTCCCCCCTCAGTCACAATCACCTGATGACACAACTGGCCTGGTTACGAAAAACATGCAGGATCAAAAAGAATCTGCAGCTTTTACTGCTGCTTGGACGGATGCCCATAATAAACTTGAAGCTGGTCGATATGCCGAAGCACTTGCCGTTCTTTCGGTGTGGTATGACGACCCTTCCCTCAGTGTCGAAGAAAATCATCAACTCGAAAGACTTCTCGGTCAACTCGCTGGAACTGTTATTTATTCAACGCAAGACATGCTGCTACCACCGCATACGGTAGCCGGTGGAGAGACACTTGAAACTATTGCCGAGCCACTCAATATCCCTTCGAAATTACTTTCAAAAATAAATGGTGTCACATCAGATGAACTTGCCGCTGGCCAACGAATCAAAGTTCTACGAGGTCCGTTCGACGGCGTTGTAAGTGTTTCAAGACGCCGAATAAGTCTTCAAGTGGGTGGTCGGTATGCAGGAAACTTTCCTGCCGCTATTGGTAAAGGCTTCGTGAGCCGCACAGGATCCTCAGTGAAGTTGATCGACATTCAGGATGAGACGAAGACTCAAACCGCCCAGACAGTTCCAGTGGGCTATCGTCCAGCAGGTAGAGTAGCCATTATTCTTGATAACGGCTTGAGTATTCGACCCGCTGATGACCCAAGTTTTGTCATGAAAACACCCGAAGACAATGTGCTTCTCGTATCATCTGCTGACTTCAATGATTTAGCTGGCATTCTTGGACAAGGATCACAATTACTTGTTCGGGAATAGTGACCTTTTCGGTGTCTTGGCAGAAATTATGTGAAGGTATTACCTTTGACGGTCCGATGAAAGAATCGGGTTGTTTGGGAATTGCGGGGAACAGCCGCCGTATTTGATTACGCCTTGTTGAAATAGGCAGTGGAGGCAGACAGGTGTATCTTCAAAAGAGACCAGGCCGAAAACTCTCTATCGCTCTGAGCCTGCTTTTCTCATCCATTATTATTTTCGCCAGTAATGGATGCACCATGTGCCCATCACCTTTCGATTATTCAGGCACAGTACCTGGCTCTGCAAATCAGAATGATTTCCGGATACGTTCAAATGGTATCCTACCAATTTGGAGACGACCAAAACCATGGCCTCCTATTGTATCCCTCGAGGCGGAAGAACCTCGCTTGGCGACAGGTGAATCCATCGATGACACCTCAGCAGTGTCGCGAGTAATAGTGGCATCGCACGATGAAGAGCTACCAACCATTCGAGAAAATAGTTCTGTCCTTATTAATCACTCACCTCAGGCAATACCTGCTGAAGAGGACAAACAGTCTGAGACCAGCTCTGTTTCCCCCGAAAGAGCTGGCCAAGTCTCTTTTGAAGATTCAAAATGAAAAGTATGCGGCAACTGCATTTTAAATAAGCACACACGTCAACCAGAAGTTAAAGCAGGCTTCCATTCCTCTGGTAGAACCGCATTTTTCGGCACGACAATCACGCCATCTCGAATGGTAAACTGCTTGCTCTCAGGAAGTTCTTTCAGTCCGCAATCATTGATGACTTTAGCGCGCCTTCCGATTCGCACGTTTTTATCTATAATTGCGTTCTCAATAATAGTTCCATCACCAATACCCAAAGGTGGGACATTTTTGGACAAGTCACCTTCTAGATGTTCCGGTGTTTCGTAGTAGTCATTCCCTAGAACAACTGAGTTACGAATGACTACGTCTTTACCAATCTGGCAACGCAAGCCAATGACACTGTTCTCAATTACAGCACCCGCACCAATAGTACAGCCATCTGAAATAAGGCTCCCTTGTACACGAGCGCCATCCACTCGCGAAGGCGGCAAAAATCGAGCTCGTGAGTAGATAGGAGCATGTGGTGCCGCTAATTCAAATGGTGGTTTTGATGACGCGAGGTCAATATTGCATTGATAGTACGAGCGAATCGTTCCGATATCTTCCCAGTACCCATCAAAAGGGTGGAGTTGAACATGCTTTGCTCGAATCGCGGCTGGAAAAACCTCCTTGCCGAAGTCTTGGTAATCGGTTTTGAGCAATAGATCCAACAAACAGTCGCGGTCAAATAAATATATTCCCATGCTTGCCATAAGACTACGGCCCGCTGCTTGAATGCCTGCCTGTTCGATCCATGCCGGATCAGTCCGAACCAAATCGAGCTCAGCCGTAGTTTTAGGTTTTTCTAAAAACCCTTTAACTCGGCCTGTTGCATCAAATCGCATAATTCCAAATGATGACGAAACGTCATCGGCGACAGGAATTCCAGCAATTGTGACATCCGCATTATTTGCCTCATGAGTTGCTAAAAGATCGGCATAATTCATTCGGTACAATTGGTCTCCAGAAAGTACCAAGACCTGTTTAATATCAGAATCCTGAAGCAACTTGATGTGCTGCCGAACAGCATCTGCCGTCCCTTGATACCACGCCATTGCTTCATTGGTTTGCTGCGCTGCCAATATTTCGACATAACCACCACTGAAGGCATCGAATCTATATGTACGACGAATATGCCTATGCAGACTCACGGAATTAAATTGGGTCATCACATAGATTCGTTGCACCCCACTATTAATACAGTTCGATAGTGGCACGTCGATAATGCGATACTTACCAGCAAGTGGAACTGCTGGCTTTGAACGATCTCGTGTCAGAGGATAAAGCCGCGTCCCACGGCCTCCGCCAAGCACCAAAGCCAATACATTACTCACACTCATCCAATGGTTCTCCGCGTTGAGGGTGCATCAACAAAATTACAGAGTGGACATGTGGCACCACAAATCCCCTCTTGTACATGCTACGTTGCTCCGGCCTCAGGACCAAGGAAAAGCTCATTGAAAACTGACAACCAGCCTCATGAGACAGTTCATTCCGTACCAATTTTACCGAACACTACACCTGTATCATTGATCTTCTTGATAAACACATGTCGTTCAGATCATTTCTTGATAACGAAGTTCACCATCCGACCCGGCACAGCAACCACTTTCACTACTGTTTTGCCGGCGAGTAAGGCTGCAATTTTCGGCTCTGCAGCTGCGGCAGCCTCTAGTTCAACGGCATCTGCACCTGTAGGCACAGTAATACGTGCACGAAGTTTGCCCTGAACCTGTACTGGAATTTCTAAGGTGGCGTCTTGGAGCCAACATGACTCTACAAGAGGCCAGGCAGCCAGTGAGACCGGGCTTGTATTTCCCAATACGACCCAGAGTTCTTCTGCAAGATGAGGCGCAAAAGGTGAAAGCACAGAAACGAAAAGAGAGAGCATCTCCCGTGGTCGCTCTTGAAGTGGTGTGGCAAAGTTTACAAATTCCATCATCTTTGCTATCGCGGTATTGAATGAGAGTGATT
>WLWE01000804.1_pt1 | contig 26011 bp, 14 predicted proteins | sample 6718301 | NCBI WGS metagenome assembly WLWE01 (sample SAMN12718691, study PRJNA515312) | sponge metagenome | isolation source: marine sponge | host: Mycale hentscheli | place: New Zealand: South Island, Marlborough, Capsize Point | collected 2003-05-01 | reverse complement strand
TTCAAAGGTTTTGCAGAAGGCAGATCAAGATAATGTACGAGCAGTCTTTAGTTAAAACAATAGAAGACCATATAAAACCTAAAGTTTTAAAAAGAAACAACAGGTATAACAAATGGAGATACGGTTATGATGTCGAACATGACGTTATAATTATAAGTAAGGACGGAACTATAGGTGAGATAATTGAAATACAAAATCTTAAAATAGCTTTACCAAAACAACCTGAAAACGTTTTTAGTGTTTCTAAAAAAATAGAAGAACAAAAATGGACTAAAGCGGAATATCCAAAAACATTGTCTAAAATTAAAAGTGTTTTTGATTGGCAGCGTTATCCTAATAGTTTTAAAGAAGAATGGTACGATTATATAGATGAAGAATTTAAAAGACGCGAGCAAGGATATTGGTTCTATAATAAAGGTTTGGCTACTTACATTACTGGTTCTCACTATATGTTCTTGCAGTGGAGTAAGATTGACGTTGGGGCAGCAGACTATAGGGAATCAAACAGATTATTCTACATTTTCTGGGAAGCTTGCAAAGCAGACCAAAGATGTTACGGTATGTGCTACCTCAAAAACAGACGGTCTGGTTTCTCATTTATGGCATCATCAGACACGGTTAACCAGGCTACAATTAGCTCAGACTCAAGATTTGGTATATTATCAAAATCAGGGGCTGATGCTAAAAAAATGTTCACCGACAAGGTAGTACCAATATCAATTAACTATCCTTTCTTTTTCCGTCCTATACAAGACGGTATGGATCGACCTAAAACAGAATTAGCCTACAGAGTACCAGCATCAAAACTAACACGTAGAAAACTAGATGAAGGTATTGCATCAGAAGAAATAGAAGGACTTGATACAACTATTGACTGGAAAAATACAGGTGATAACAGCTATGATGGTGAAAAATTAAAACTGTTAGTACACGATGAATCTGGTAAGTGGGAAAGACCTGATAATATATTAAATAACTGGAGGGTTACAAAAACCACGATGAGACTTGGTAGCAAGATCGTTGGTAAATGTATGATGGGATCAACATCAAACGCTATAGAAAAAGGTGGTGGAAACTTTAAAAAATTGTACTATGCTTCAGACGTTACGCAAAGAAACCGCAATGGGCAGACTAGCTCAGGATTATATTCTTTGTTCATACCTATGGAATGGAACTACGAAGGATTCATTGATGCTTATGGCGTGCCTGTATTCGACAAACCAAAAGACGCTATTAGAGATCCACACGGGGATTTAATAACAACAGGTGTTATAGAACACTGGGAGAATGAGGTAGATGGCCTTAAGAATGACCAGGATAGCTTAAATGAATACTACCGTCAGTTTCCACGTACAGAGAAACACGCGTTCAGAGATGAAGCTAAATTGTCTTTATTTAATCTAACTAGGATATACGAGCAGATAGATTACAATGAAGACATGAGGAATAAAACCTTAGTAACACAAGGTAATTTCCAATGGACTGGAGGGGTTAAAGATACAACAGTTAATTTTATACCAGAAAACAATGGTAGATTTTTAGTTTCTTGGATTCCACCTGCAAAATTACAAAATCGTGTAATAATAAAAAATGGAGTTAAACACCCTGGCAACGAACACGTTGGTGCTTTTGGATGTGACTCTTATGATATATCAGGTACAGTTGATAAAAAAGGTTCTAAAGGTTCTCTGCATGGACTTACAAAGTTTAGTATGGAAGAAGCACCTTTTAATATGTTTTTTTTAGAATATATATCAAGACCTCCAACTGCTGAAATATTTTTCGAAGACGTACTTATGGCTTTACACTTTTACGGTATGCCTATACTAGCAGAGAATAACAAGCCAAGGCTATTGTATTATTTAAAAAGAAGAGGTTATAGGAACTTCTCTATAAATAGACCTGATAAAACGTTTAACAAGTTATCAGTAGCTGAAAGAGAAATAGGTGGTATACCTAACTCAAGTGAAGATATTAAACAAGCGCACGCCGCTGCTATAGAATCTTATATAGAAGATTACGTAGGTTTAAAAGAAACTGAGTATGGTCAAATGTATTTTCAACGCACGCTTGAAGACTGGGCTAAGTTTAACATAAACAATAGAACAAAGTTTGACGCAACGATAAGCTCTGGTTTAGCCATAATGGCTTGTAATAAAAATAAATATTCACCAGTGGCTGAAATAAAAAAACAACCAGTTAGTATAAATTTTAAAAAATACGATAACACAGGTTATACTTCAAAAATAATAAAATAGATGGTTTACACTAATGTTAATAGTTCTTTCCCAAGTCAGGTAGTACCAGATGCAGAGAAAAACACTTATGATTACGGTTATCAAGTAGGTAGAGCTATTGAAAACGAATGGTTTAGAGGTGACAAAGGCTTAGGTGCTGGTGGTCGTTTTGGTAATAGTTGGCAAGACTTTCATAGACTTAGACTTTACGCTAGAGGCGAGCAGTCTGTAGCTAAGTATAAAGATGAGCTTTCTATTAACGGTGATTTGTCTTATTTAAATTTAGACTGGAAACCAGTTGCAGTATTATCTAAATTTGTAGATATTGTTGTAAACGGTATGACTGATAAAGGTTATAAAATAAAATCATTTGCTACAGATCCTTTTGCTTTACAAGAAAGAGCGGATTTTGTTTCTGCTGCCATTAGAGACATGGAAAGTAAGCAAGAGATAGAGCAGTTAGGTTTAATTACCGGCGAAAGCTTTTTTACATTTCCTTATCCTGACAAGCTGCCAGAAGATAGAAATGAGTTAGAGCTTTTTATGCAATTAAATTATAAGCAAAGCATAGAGATAGCTGAAGAGGAACTTATAGAAAATGTTTTTGATTATAATAAATACGAAGAAACTAAAAAAAGATTAGCCTACGACTTAACAGTGTTAGGTATATCAGCTGTTAAAACTGATTTTAATTTAGCAAATGGAATTACAGTTGATTACGTAGATCCAGCTAATTTAGTTTATTCATATACAGAAGATCCAAACTTTGAAGATATATACTATGTAGGCGAGTTAAAGTCTATGAGCCTGCAAGAAGTTAAAAAACTTTTTCCTTATTTAACCGATAATGACTTAAAAGAAATAGAAAAATATCCTGGTGACGCAAATTACACACGTAATTATTATGGTCAAGATGATCAATATAGTCAGGTTCAAGTTTTATTTTTTGAATACAAAACATACAATAACCAGGTATTTAAAATAAAACAAACTGATCAAGGTTTAGAAAAAGCGTTAGAAAAACCAGATACATTTTTAGAAGCTCCAGAAAGTGATAACTTTGAAAGAGTACATAGAGCTATAGAAGTTTTGTACAGCGGAGCTAAAATATTAGGGCAAGAAAAAATGCTTAAATGGGAGCTTGCTGAAAACATGACGCGACCTTATAGCGATCAAACTAAGGTGCAAATGAATTACAACATATCTGCTCCACGTATGTACAAAGGGCGTATAGAAAGTGTTGTTAGCAAGTGTATTGGATTTGCCGATATGATTCAATTAACGCATTTAAAAATACAACAAGTATTAGCACGCACAGTTCCTGATGGTGTATTTGTAGATGTTGATGGTTTAGCCGAAGTTGATCTTGGTAACGGTACAAGTTATAATCCGCAAGAGGCTTTGAATATGTATTTTCAAACTGGTAGTATTGTTGGTAGAAGTTTAACGCAAGATGGTGATCCTAATAGAGGTAAAGTACCTATACAGGAGTTACAAACATCTTCTGGCATGGCTAAAATACAAGCACTTATACAAACTTATCAGTATTATTTACAAATGATACGCGATGTGACCGGGTTAAACGAAGCTAGAGATGGTAGTCAACCAACTAAAGATTCATTAGTAGGTTTACAAAAGCTAGCAGCAGCAGCTTCTAACACAGCCACAAAACACATACTACAATCTTTAATGTATTTAACTATAAGAACTTCTGAAAATATAAGCTTAAGATCTTCAGATGCGCTTAATTTTACATTAACAAGGCAAGCGCTTCTTAATTCTATAAATACATTTAATGTAAATACTTTAGAGCAAATAGAAAATTTAAATATGCACGAGTTTGGTATATTTTTAGAATTAGAACCTGAAGAGCAGGACAAACAATCTTTAGAAAGAAATATACAAATAGCTCTTCAAGCAGGTAACATAAGTTTAGAAGATGTAATAGATATTAGAGAAATATCTAATACAAAGTTAGCTAATCAAATGTTGAAAATAAAAACTAAGCAAAGGCAAGTGGCTCAACAGCAGGCTACTCAAGCTAACATTCAAGCACAAGCTCAAGCTAACGCGCAGGCTTCAGAACAAGCTGCTTTAGTTGAATTACAAAAACAACAAGCGCTAACAGAGAGTAAGTTGCAGTTAGAACAAGGTAAATCTCAATTTGATATACAAAAAATGGAAATGGAAGCTCAAATTAAAAAACAATTAATGCAGCAAAAATTCCAATACGATATGCAATTAGCTAAAATAGAGGTTGAAGCTGAAAAAGAAAAAGAAGATAAAATAGAAGATCGCAAAGACGAGCGCGCAAGGATTATAGGCACGCAACAATCAGAAATGATTTCTCAACGTCAAAACGATGAACTACCTAAAAACTTTGAGTCATCAGGATTTGACTCGTTAGGAGGATTTGGACTTGAACAGTTTGAACCTCGTTGAAAATAAAATCCTTTAATTTTATACTATTATATTATGTCAACAGAAGTAAAACAAGAAGGAGAATTTAAAATGAAAACTCCTACTAAACCTAAAAACTTAGGTAAAAAAAACGAAGTAACTAAAATTGAAATACCTAAAGAAGGTATTGAATCTCAAGGAGAAGTAATTCCTGAAGTTACTAAAGTAGAAATAAAAAACGAAGATGCCGTTCAAACACAAGAGACAAATGATAGCGATGCTATTATCGAAAAGTCCCAAGACAGTAGCGACAGCAAAGAAGTGGTTGAAGAAATACGGACCACCGAAGAAGAGGTAGAATCTCCTTTAACTGTAATTGAAGATACTGAAGAAGAACAAGAGGTTGTTAAAGAACAAATACAACCAATTGTAGAGCAAAAACAACTACCAGAAAGTATTGAAAAGCTAGTTACTTTTATGGAAGAAACTGGTGGAACTGTGCAAGACTATGTTAGGCTTAATGCAGATTATACCAACGTTGATAATAAAACTTTAATTAGTGAATATTATAAACAAACCAAACCACACTTAGATTCTGAAGATATAAGTCTTTTACTAGAGGACTTTGATTATGATGAAGATATAGACGAACCAAAAGACATACGCAAAAAGAAAATTGCGTTCAAAGAGGAAGCTGCAAAAGCTAAAGACTTTCTTGAAGGCTTAAAAGGTAAATATTACGACGAGATCAAGTTGAGACCGGGCGTAACCCAAGAGCAACAAAAAGCATTAGACTTTTTCAACCGATACAACGAAGAGCAAGACGCTAATATAGCTAAGCATGAATTTTTTAAACAAAAAACTAAACAATTACTTAACGAAGATTTCAAAGGTTTTGATTTTAATGTTAGTGATAAAAAGTTTAGATATGGAGTTAAAAACCCTTCGCAGGTAGCAGAGCAACAATCTGATATTTCAAATTTTATTAAGACGTTCTTAAATGAAAAAGGAGAAATACAAGATGCTAAAGGTTATCACAAAGCTATATACGCAGCGAGAAACGCTGACACTATCGCGCAGCACTTTTATGAACAAGGAAAAGCTGACGCTGTTAAAGATGTTATGGCTAAATCGAAAAACATTTCGACCGAGCCTCGTCAAACAGCTTCTGGCGAAGTATTTGTAAATGGATTAAAAGTTAAAGCGATAAGTGGTGTTGATTCTTCAAAATTGAAAATCAAAAAAGTAACAATAAAAAAATAAAAATAAATAATTATGGCTTTAAGTCCTTTATTTGGGAGTATAGTCCCAAGTCAACAACAACAATTGCTAGACACAAACTTCCTGTCTTTTAACGGAGGTGCGGGTGATGGCGATTCTGATACATTTGCACAGCAGTATCTACCTGAAATTTATGAACAAGAAGTAGAGCGTTACGGTAACCGTACACTATCTGGATTCTTACGTATGGTAGGAGCTGAAATGCCTATGACTTCTGATCAGGTTATCTGGTCTGAACAAAACCGTTTACACATCTCTTATGATGGTTGTTTAAACGATGGTGTTAACACAATTACTATTCCTGTAGGGGCTGATGTTAAAAACGTTATCTCTCCACAATCTACTATCGTAGCTTTAGATGCTGATGGTAACGAGCTTAAAGGTGTTGTAATTGCGTCTGATTTAGCAACTGGTGATCTTACTATTGCTCCTTACGACGCTACTACCACTGCTGCGCTTGGTGCAGCTGTTAAAATCTTCGTTTACGGCTCTGAATATGCTAAAGGTTCTACTACACCTAACAATACTTCAGCTACTGCAGCTGATGGTTATGTAAGTGTAGATCCTTCTTTCACACAATTTTCTAACTCACCAGTTATTATACGTAACAAATACGTAGTATCTGGTTCTGACACAGCTCAGATTGGTTGGGTAGAAGTTGCTACTGAAGACGGAACTGGAGGTTACCTATGGTATCTAAAAGCTGAGTCTGAAACTCGTTTACGTTTCGAAGATTATCTTGAGATGAGCGTAGTTGAAGGTGAAAAAGCTGATGCTGCTCTAGGTCAGGGTTCTGCTGCTGCAGCTGGCTTCAAAGGTACAGAAGGTTTATTTGCTGCTATTCAAGGTCGTGGTAATGTAGAGGCTGGATTCAACGCTGCTGCTAGTGCACTAGGAGAATTTGATAATATCTTACGCAACTTAGACACGCAAGGTGCTATTGAAGAAAACATGCTTTTCTTAAATCGCGAAACGTCTTTAGGTTTTGATGATATGCTAGCTGGTATCTCTAACGGTGCTAATGGTGGTACTGCTTATGGATTGTTTGAAAACTCTGAAGATATGGCGTTAAACCTAGGGTTTAGTGGTTTCCGCAGAGGTTCTTACGATTTCTATAAGACTGACTGGAAATATCTAAACGATGCTTCTACTCGTGGTGGAGTCCAAAGCGGTGCTGTGCCACCAGCTTCACCATACGGTGTTAGCGCTATTGACGGGGTATTGATTCCTGCAGGTACATCAACAGTTTACGATCAAGTTCTTGGTAGTAACATCCGTCGTCCATTCTTACACGTACGATACAGAGCGTCACAAACTGACGATCGTCGTATGAAGACTTGGTTGACTGGTTCTGTTGGAGGTGCTTTCACATCTGATCTAGACGCTATGGAGGTTAACTTCCTATCTGAAAGATGTTTATGTGTACAAGGTGCAAACAACTTTGTATTATTTACTAAGTAGATTACTTTAAAGGTATGGGCGCTTCGGCGCCCTAAGCCTTTATTTTATTAATTTTATTATATTATATTATGTCAAAAACAAAAGAAGCCCCAACTGTAGAAAAAGGTTGGGAAATTAAAGATAGAACGTATCTAATAGTAGGAAGATACAAACCATTAACACTTAGAATACCATCAAAGCATAGCGCTAGAAAACCTATGTTATGGTATGACAGTGAAAAAAATACACAAAGAGAACTTAGGTATGCTACAAACATGAACTCACCGTTTGTAGATGAGCAAAAAGGCGAGGTAACATTAGGCACTATATTGTTTAAAGACGGTGCTTTATTTGTTCCAAAAGAAAAACAAGCCTTACAAAAAATGCTATCTTTGTATCACCCAATGAATGGAAAGCGTTATAAAGAGTTTGATTCTGTAGTAGAAGCTACTGACGAGCTTGATGTAATGGAACTTCAGATAGACGCGCTAAATGCCGCTAGAGGTATGGATATAGAGCAGGTAGAGGCTATATTAAGAGTTGAGTTTGGAAGTAAAGTAAATGATATGTCATCTAAAGAATTAAAAAGAGACGTGCTTATATTTGCTAGACAAAACCCAGTTTTATTTATAGAACTAGCTAAAGATGAAAATGTTCAACTAAGGAACTTTGCTATTAAAGCGACTGAAGCTAAGATAATTAAGTTGTCAAACGATCAACGATCTTTCTCTTGGGCATCAAACGGTAAAAAACTTATGACAGTACCATTTGATGAAAATCCTTACTCTGCTATGGCAGCTTTCTTTAAGACAGATGAAGGCGTAGAAGTTTTCAAATCTATCGAGAAAAAGTTAAAATAACATGTAACAATAGTATATGGGCTCGTTAACTCGGGCCCAATACTTTAAAAAAATATAAATGGCAATAAACGTAAACACTGTATATCAAACAGTTTTGCTTATACTTAATAAAGAACAGCGTGGATATGTAACACCTGATGAGTTTAACAAAACAGCTACGCAGGTTCAATTAGATATATTTGAACAATACTTTGATGATATGAATCAACAGTTACGTGTTCCACAAGCTGATGCTGATTACTCAGATAGGCAACTAAATATTGATGAAAAAATATCTATATTTAAAGCTATAGGTAGTTGTACCTATTCAGGTGGTAGTTTCTCTTTACCAATAACAGACGAAATAAGTGGTAAAACAGTAGTTTATAACGATATGCCTGGTTTTAATCAAATTGCTTTTTACAAATTAGGTGCTGTTGTTTACGAATCTAAAGACAAATATCCTGTAGAGTTGCAAAGACTTCAAAGGTTTGATTTTTATAATATAGAAAAATCTCCATTAACAAGATCAACAAAATCTTTTCCTACATATTTATATGAATCTAGTAAATTATTTATCAAGCCAGATAGTATAACAAGCGATATAAAAGCTTCGTTTTTAAGAAAACCACTAAATGTTAATTGGTCGTTTTCTACAGGTAATTTAGGTCAATATGTTTATAGCGAAGGTTCTTCTCAAGATTTTGAATTATTACCTTCTGAACAAGTGGAAGTTATTACTAGAATATTAAAATATTCAGGAATAATAATTAGAGATCCACAAATTATTCAAGCTGCTTCTGCTGAAATACAACAAAACGAAATAAATAAAAAAAGTTAACGCATGAGCTTACTTACTGAAAACAATAGACAATATTACGAAGGCGCTCAAGGTTTTAGAGGTGATGGAACCGTCGCTAGCTTTACCACAACATTTAATACTGATCTAGTTTTTGGCGCGGCTAGTAACACTAATATAAACTACGCTTTAAATAATTTCAAAATATACACAAGTACTACCGCGGCCCCTGGCACTTGGTCAGAAGTTATTGCTGACTATACAGTTAGCGGTAACACAATTACATTTGACACCGCTCCAGCAGATTTATTATATATTGTAGTTCAACTTAAAAAATTAGACGGTGGCAACTACGCTAGCACGCCGCAGGAAAAAGCATATGGCGATACGGTAGAAAAAAACTATGGATCATACGCTTATATATCTTTAAATGATGTTATAAATAACTTCCAAGTTGCATACGTTGGCGCTGGAAAGCTTATACCAAGTGTAAAAAGAACTGATGTTGTATTCCACGCTAAACGCGGTTTACAAGAGTTTAGCTACGACACTTTAAAAAGCGTAAATAAATTAGAGATAACCGTACCTCACAACTTGAGTATACCAATACCTCAAGACTACGTTAACTACGTTAACTTATATTGGATAGACAACTCTGGCGTTAAACACGTTATAATGCCTGGCAATGGTCTTACTACAAATCCAACAGATGTTTTTTTAGATGATAGCAAAAGCATACCTATTCAAGATAACTTTGGCGACAGCATTGAAACAGCTTCTATAACAAATTATCGTTGGAAAAACAACTCTCTTAAAAACGCGAACAATCAAGACTTACTTAACGATACTATATTAGGCTGGGAATATTATTACGGCTATCCAGAGTTTGGTTATGGCCAGCTGTTCGGGCTTGATCCGCAGTTTGCTAATGCTAATGGCTATTTTACTATAGACGAAAGATACAATAAGTTTTCTTTTTCTGCTAATTTAGTAGATAAAATAGCTGTGTTAGAGTACATCTCTGACGGTCTTTCTATTGATCTAGATACAAAGATACCTAAGATGGCAGAAGAAGCTCTATATGCACATATATCGCATGCTATATTAGCTTCTAGAATAAATCAAAGCGAGTATATAGTTAATCGTTTAAAACGCGAGCGCAGTGCTAAGCTTAGAAACGCTAAAATACGTTTATCGAATATTAAGCTAAATGAGATAGTACAAGTTATGCGCGGTAAATCTAAATGGATTAAACACTAAAATTAAATGGCTGAAGTAAAAAACGCTTTTCTAAAGTCCAAAATGAATAAGGACTTAGATAGTAAACTTATACCTAACGGTGAGTATCGCGACGCCCAAAATGTCCAAATCAGTAAATCTGAAGGTGATGATGTTGGTGCGTTAGAAAACGTTTTAGGTAACAACGCTATAACTAGCTTTGATACAGATCCAGGCACTATTTGTATAGGTTATTTTTCAGATAAATCTAACAACGCTGTTTATTTATTTTTTACTAACAATCCTACCGCTAATTACTCTCCTTCATATTCAAACTATATATATTATTATAATATAAATAATGGTACTAAAAACCTTTTAGTTTCCGGATCTTTTTTAAATTTTTCTATTTTAAATCAAATAACCGGAATAAATTTATTAGAAAATCTACTGTTTTTTACTGATAACAGAAATCAACCTAGAAAAATAAACGTAGACAAAGCTATTGCTAACCCTGGCTTTTATGATAACGAAGATAAAATATCGGTAGCTAAATATAATCCACACGCTTCTATAGAAGTTATAAAAGAAACTGCTACGCCTGGAGTTTACGAAACAACCATGAAGGATGTTTTTAGCGAATTCATACCTATAAATGATCCTAACTATATAGAGAATCCTTATTGGGCTGGTGAAGATGCTGGTGGAAATCCTAATTTTGCAGGTGATCCACAATATTTAGAAGATAAGTTTGTAAGATTTTCTTATAGATTTAAATTTGCAGATGGTGAATATTCTATATTAGCTCCATTTACTCAAGAATGTTTTATACCTAAACAAGATGGTTATTTTTTAACTGGTGATGAAGAGCAAACTGTAGCTAGTACTGTTGTAGAATTTATGGAAAATAAAGTAAATCAAATAGATTTACAAATACCATTACCAACCACAAAGTCTAATTTAAATTCTGATTTTGAAATAACTGAAATAGATATTATTTATAAAGAATCAGACGCTTTAGCTGTCCAAGTAGTAGAAACTATAAATATAGATGAAACATTTACAGGTGCTGAAGATGTTTTTGAATATTCTTATTTATCTACAAAACCATACAAAACACTTCCTGAATCAGAGTTAATAAGAGTTTATGATAAAGTACCTGTAAAAGCTTTAACTCAAGAAGTAATATCTAACAGAATAGTATATGGTAATTTTCAGGATAAACACACGCCTCCTTCTGGTATAAACTATCAAGTTGGCGCCACAGAAAAATATTCTAACACAGCTCAATATAGTTCTTTATCAAAAATAGAATATCCCAACCATAGCTTAAAACAAAATAGAAATTATCAAGTAGGTGTTGTGCTTTCTGATAAATACGGTAGACAATCTACCGTCATATTATCTAACAACAGAGATCAAGCTAATGAAAATTTTAAAGCTGATACTGTTTATTTACCTTATGATAAATCTACTTTAGGTTATTCTATAGGTTTTTCAGGAGATTCATTAAAAGTTAGGTTTAATCAATTATTAACGGGTGTTGGGTTTGACAAAAGCGCTTCTACACCTGGAACTCCTGGCTTATACAATGGCAATGTTAATGACCCACTTTACAACCCGCTTGGTTGGTACAGTTATAAGATAGTTGTTAAACAGTTAGAGCAAGAATATTATAACGTATATGCGCCTAGCGCTATGAAAGGAACGCCTTATTATAACCCCAGCGGTAATCCATCAATTCCTTTGACTAACGAAAATGCATCGTTTATAACTTTACTAAATGACAATATAAATAAAGTACCTAGAGATTTAACAGAAGTAGGACCTCAAGACAGACAGTTTAGAAGTTCTGTAGAACTATTTGGTAGAGTAGAAAACACAGAAAGTGCTTTTAGTAATATTGGTAATAAACAATATTTTCCAGGTAGAAAATCTTTTACTACAAACACTGTAGAAGATCTTTTTGATTTATTTGACACAGCTGATTTTATAGGCGGTAATAATAGTCCAGTACCTATAACAGGTGTAAATAATCCATACTACGCGTTTTATAGATCCGAGTCAAATCCTTTTATAGCGGAATTTATTACTTCTCAAACAATAGTCTCAAATCAGTTTGGTATAAATAATATAGATTATGGATCTAGTGGCACAGGCACGGAATATCAAAAATTTGAAAATTTAGTAGTACTAGAAACTAAACCTACAGTTTCTAGGTTAGATATATTTTGGGAATCTACAACATCTGGTTTATTATCTGGTTTAAATTCTTTAATAGAGGAAGGTGGTTCTGGACCAGCGGGTGTAGGTAATTGGGACGATGATTTTTTAGACGAAGGCACAGAACCAGAAACAACAATTGTACAAAATTTTTATTTTACGGATACTTTAGGTAATCAAACGAGTACGCCTACCACGGCAGTCAACGTGGTCAGTATTACAGAGGTTGGTGTTGGAGACGTTTCAAGCAAATTTAATTTTGTAAACAATGGAGACGGAACTTACAACATGGAGACAGCTATTGGTGCTTATTTTTATTATGGAACAAACGGCGCTACTTTTGATTTTGTTTTTGAAGTAGATGGATCACAACTTTCTGCTGAAATATTTTTAGGTAACGAAGCTCCTATAATAAGAAATTTAGAAGAGCAAGAACCTACAACAGAAAGAGTAAAAACAGTAACGCAAGGAGCACGAGACATATTAACGCCTATAGTTGGAGAAAATGGTTCTGCAGATCCTGCGAAAAAAACTTTAGACATAACATATAGTATAACAGCCCAAAGCGGTGAAGGTACTTTTATTTTAGCTAATAATGACACTGAAGTTATAAACACAGATTCAACAGCTTTAGGTTTAGGATATTTTACACTTCAAGCTACAGATTCAGGAGGACTTTCTATACTACCAAATGGCGTAAACTTTAAAATAATATTTGGCTATGATGCCGCTGATTCAAACTTTTCTGATGGAATCATGAACAAACAAATGTTTGTTGGAGAAGGTTATTCAGCTTATTTTGCTAATAACGCAAATAACATGGCGACTATATCTTCAGACAATCCTAAAGACGTGATTAATTTAAACGCTGATCCTGGTAAAGATTATGCTCAAGGTTGGAACAGTTTAGGAGCTTTAAATTCTGAAGTAAACACAGCTCTATGTGCTGCTAATTCTAACTACGTAGGTAATTACTACAATAAAGCGTCCAGTAATGGCTTAACTAAAGGTTCTTTTTATGTTTTATATTATACGCAAAATCTTTATAACGTGCCAACTTACCAAAATCATAGATACGGATTTCAATATAGACAAAATGAAAATAGTTCTTGGCAAGCTTGTAATGATATAGCTGGTCAATCTATACAATATAACGGCGCTACTTTTAAATATGATGGTTACAAAACAGGAACATTTCCAAATGAAGTTATAACAACCACAGACAGTGGCATGTTTGATACTACTAATAGTTTGACGCCACCTACTTTTTATGGTCCTGGTTCTTTTGGTATTGGATCTAGTATGAGTAAAGAAAATAGTTTTCAAGCATTATTTCCAAACTCAGGAATAGTATACGCTTTTGATATAACGGGAGATTACAGATTTTTATTTGGAAACATGGCGTCTAGTGGTAATGGAACAACTAGTGGAACTGGACTAGCTGAAGATGTTCCTTTTGATTTAAACGCTAATTTAGATTGTAACTCTTATGGTTCAACTACTGCTAGTGGTTGGACTAATAATCCACCTATAACAGATGGTACGCCAAACGCCTTAGACGCTGGCGTGTGGTGGGAAGTTTATTTTGGTGATTTTAATAATCCAGATTACGTAATAGCACCTGACGGTAGAAACGATGGCGGTCCTAATCTTCCTGCTTCTAATTTATTTCCAGGTATTTATAGATATGAAATAAGTATAACAAATAGATCAACAGCTTATACAGGTATAGAAGTACAGTCTATTGAAGAAGCTGGAGTTCCTCCGTTTACTTTTGAACCTCCATATCCAGTAAATTCTAATCTACAAACTGTGTATGCGGCTGAACCTTTTGCTAAATACGTCACTCAGTTTTATACAGACAACACATTAACAACTAAATTTACAGCAAATAATGGGAATTTTTATTTCTTTAAAAGAATGAGATTTACTAGGATAGATAATTCAGATCCTAATTTTCCAACCAACTCTTTTCAATTTTATGAAATTTCAAATCCCGAAAATACAGTAGGCGGTTTTTATCAAACTAGACTAGATTCTAATGGATTAAACATAGGTGTTAATAACTTAGGACCTGGAGGAATAAACATTAACGGTACGGCGGCTCTGCCTGTATTAAATCCAAGAAAAACATAATGTCAGCAGTAGTAGAAGTAAAATTTTTCAACTCTTTTCTTTTAAAGAAGACTATGCTAGAAGGATCGACCGCTGCAAACCCTCCGGTTTGGATGGGTAGTACAGGCGTTCCCGCTGGTTTAAATGGATCTTTTCCAGTACAACCAATAGATCAAACAGAACAAAATGATAGTTGGGTTATTGAAGAAGCTAGAATACGAGGTGGGTATAACAACACAAATGTTTCGTATGGCGCTAGAGCTTATTTAGTTGAAAACGAACCTAAAGCTTCTAACAGAATAAACTCGCTTATATACTCTGGTATATTTAATTCTAGAACTGGAGTTAATGATACTAATGTTTTTAGCGTAGGTGAAGATATAACAAAGTCTATAGATCCAGCGAATGGTAGTATACAAAAGCTTTATGCGGAAGATACAAACCTTATTATATTTCAAGAAAATAAAGTTAGTAGAGCTCTAATAGATAAAGATGCTATATACACAGCAGAAGGTGGAGGCACGGCTGTTAGTCAGTTAAATCTAGTTATAGGTCAAATAGTACCTTATGCTGGTAACTTTGGTATAAGTAAAAATCCAGAAAGCTTTGCTGTATATGGTTATAGAAAATATTTTGCTGATAGAAATAGAAACGTTATATTGAGATTATCAAGAGACGGTATTACAGAAATATCTAACTATGGCATGAAAGATTATTTTAGAGATCAATTTGGTTTGTTAAATAATTCAGAAAAAATATTTGGAGCTTGGGATATATATACAAAACAATATGTTGTTAGTATGCAAGGCCAAAATATACCTACCGCAGGTGCTAATAGCTATCAAACGCTTTCGTTTGATGAGTCTGTGCTTGGTTGGACTAGCTTTTATACGTATGATCCAGAGCAAATATTTAGTATACAAAGTAAATTTTACAGCGTTAAAGATAGTCAATTGTGGCAACATAATTATGAAACTTTTCAAAACAACGATAGGTCTATATTTTATAATCAATACGCTGATTCAAGTGTTACTTTTATATTTAATCCAAAACCTAGTTTGTCTAAAAACTTTAAAACAGTAAACTACGAAGGATCAACAGGTTGGGAAGTTTCTTCTTTCGAAGGCGCTAGAAGTTTTGAATTAAACGATACTTCTAATTTAGTTTATAGTTACGATGAAGGTTCTTATACGCAAGGTGGTATAACTTATTATGCTGGATTCCATAACAAAGAAGGTAAGTATTTTGCAAATCTTGTAAACAACAGTGGTGCAACAAATAAAGAAGTGGTTTATGGACCAAGCGTAACCGGTGTAAAAGGTTACTATGCAACTGTGACTATAAGAACAGATGATAGTACACAAGTGGTAGGAGCAGGTGGTAAAACACGAGAGTTATTTGCTGTATCATCTGATTATGTAGAATCAAGTTATTAAATTTAATCTAATGAATTTGCAAAATATAAACCATCAAGCTGAAAACAATCCTTTATCTAAAGAAGAATTAAAAAAACAATTTGTAGAAAAAACAAAAGAACTAAATATAAAGCATACTTTTAATTTTGATGAGGCTTATGAAATAGGTCAAGAACTTGTTAGAAGACAAACTTTTAGAAATAAAGTAGTTGATTTTGAAAAAAAACTAAGTAACTCAGATTTAGCTTTATCTAAAAAAGAGTTGCATGAAAAAAATCCAGTTAAACACCTTTTTGCTGGCGGGTGTTACGTAAGAGAAATATTTAACCCAGCTAACGAATTGTTAGTAACAAAAATACATAAAAAAGAACATCCTTTTTTTCTTATGGAGGGTAAAATGTCAATACTAACTGAAGATGGTGTTAAGCATTTACAAGCACCTCATTACGGCGTAACAAAACCAGGGACTAAAAGAATTATATACACTCACACTGATTGTGTTTTTGTAACTGTTCACGCTACAGAAAAAACAAGCCCATCTGAGGTAGAAGCTGAGGTTATAGCAAAAGATTTTAATGATCCTACTATATCTTTAGAAGAAATAAAAGAATTAACAAAAAAAATAGAAAAAAAATGAGTTTTATAGCAGCGGGTATTGGAGCGGCGGTGTCGATAGGTACTACCATGTATGGCGCGAACCAGCAGAAAAAAGCAGGGCGTAGAGCCGCTAGAGAAAAAGCAAGACTATCAGCTGAGCTAGATGAATTAGAAAAAGGAAGACAAGGTATTATAAACCCATATAGAAATGTTGTTTCATTGGATGAAATGGTAGTTGATAATTCAGGTATGCTTAGTAACCCTTACGAAAACATGGCTGTTGCTACTCAATCTGCGGAGTTTCAAGCAGAAGAAGCAGATATTGCGCTTGCAAACACACTAGATCTTTTAGCTTCAACCGGCGCTAGCGCTGGCGGCGCAACCGCTCTTGCTCAAGCAGCGTTACAAAGTAAAAGAAAAGTTTCTGAAACTATAGAAAAACAAGAAGTTAGAAACCAAGAAATGGCAGCTAGAGGCGAAGAAGCTTTAATGCAAAGACAAATGTCTGAAGCTCAAAGAGTTCAAATGGCTCAAATGTCTGAAGCTCAACGTATTCAGCAGGCTGACGTACTAGGTTTAGAGTTTAAATTCGGCATGCAAGAAAGAAGAGAGAGCGAGCAGTTGAATAGAAAACAAGCACAAATAACTGGGGCTGCGCAAGCACAGGTTGCTGCACAACAAAGTCAATCTGCTATAATAGGTAGTGGTATTAGTGCTGTTGGTAGTATTGCTTCATCTGCAGCCGCGCCTCGTTAATGGCGGTGGAGGATAGTGATACAGATATAAAAATATAAAAAAAAATAAATGGCATTACCAAAATTTTCAACAAATTACACCCGCCCTGGAGCTTATGAAAATCCTCAAGCAGTTGTTGACACTCAGTCAGGTGCTATATGGGCTAAAGCTATTTCTAATATAGGGCAAATAACAGCACAGACTATACAAAATAGACAAGCCGCGTTAAGCAAAAGAGCTCTAGAAGATCAAAAAGCAAACGATAGTAACATTAAGTTTTTAACTGAACAAGCGGATGTAGCTTTAAATCAAATTAAAAAATCTGGTAATTTAGATCCTAGTTTTAAAGAAGCTGTTTTATTTGCAGTTGCAAGAAAAGGTGATGCTAAACTTTTAAGTGAGCGAGGTAGAACAAATGACGCAAAAGCTAAAGGTTTAAAAGATTATAACTTGTGGTCTACAAGACTAACCGAGTTGATACAATATTCAGATCTTGGAAAAACAGCTACAGAAGATTATAAAAACGACTACATAGAAGGCCACAGCAGTGTCAACACTCCAGGCGGTATGTCTACTACAGGTTACAACGAACAGCAAAGTAATCAGTTTAATTTAGGTTTACCTGCTTACGCTGGTTTTTCTAAAAATTCTACTAGAAAATGGGGCTTTGATGAAGAAAACGATTTTAATATAGTTATACAATTAAATAGTGATAATATAGCTAATAGAAAAAACAAAGACGGTAGTGTAATGTACCCAAATGGTATTAAAGCAAATCCTCTTTCTTTATTTACGTACGATCCTGGTAAAATAGATGATTTAGATTCTAGTATACTTAAAACCTATGAAGAACAAGGTATTTACGACCCTAAAAAAGGAGAGATAAATAATGATTATTTAGATTTATCTAAAACGGATATTAGAGTAACAGACAATAATAAATTTGAATATAGTTTTACACCTATAAATAACACCGCTATAGAAGGCTCAACAAGTAACTTTATAGCTGCTAAAGCTAATAGTTATTTAAAATTTGTAGATAAAGCAAATAATCTTTGGGAAACTACTTTAGCGCAAGGTAGAAACATACTGGGACCGGATGGCGAGCCTTTATATCCTGAAGGTTTTAAATTAAGACTTTCTGAAGACAATCCTGGTAGCGCTTTTGATAAAGAGAGTAGTGATATATTTACTCAATCAATAACTCAGCATGCTTGGAATTTGTTGCCTGAAGGAAAATCTGGTAAACTTAAAAAGATAGAAATAGAAAAACCTGAAAAACTTACGGCTACAGAAAGAAAAGAAGCTAAATCAGCTAAAGAAATAGCTGAAACAGCGCCACAGGTTTATACAGATATATTTAAAAACCCAGAGTCTTATTTTAAAAATAAAAAAATAGGTGGTAAAGATGTATTGAAAGTAAACGTTTCACCAGGATCTGTACCAGCGGGTGGTGGTGAAGTTTACCCTATTATAGAGTTAGGTTATAAATCTGGAACTAGCACAAAAGGTGGTGAGCAAACTATGTTTACTAGCGATATGATATTTGATCTTAGCGATCCAACTAGAGTTAGAGCTTTAATAGACATGCTTCCAGAAAAAGATGGTATGAAAAAAGAATTAAAAAAATTAGTAGGTGATAATCCTATAGAAAGCGTATCTATAGAAACGTTTGAAGAACAAGATCCTTTTTTAAAGTATCAAACAAATAAATAAAATATAATTATGCCTAAGTATAAAAGAACTTCTGGTGAAGAATATAATATACCTCAAGATCAAGTAGAGACTTTTATGTCTACATATCCTGATGCTGTAGAGATTACAGACGAAATACAAGAACCTGTAACTGAGGGAAAGACAAACGATGTTGCAACAGTGGATGCGGCTGTGACATCGGAACCGGACACAGCATCCGAGAGTACGGAATTAGAATCGGTAGATACTTCTGGGGAATTACAACCAGGTGAGCAAGGTTACTATAGGCAAGAAAAAAGAAAAGAAAAAGAAGCTAAAGAACAAGTTGAATTAGATAATAAAAATAAACTTAAGCAGCTTACTAGTAATTTAAACGAATATGATAGAAGATTAGATTCTATTGTAAATACTAAATATGGAAAAGTAAATCCTAAAAACTTAGCAACACAAGCTAGTGTAGATTTATATAATGATCTTATAGAAAAAAGAAATAATACTATTAAAGAAATAGATAATATTAATTCTGGTACAAAAGATAAATCTAACTGGGAAAGGTTTAGTTTTTTAGACGATGCTGGCAAAAGATTTAAATCATCTTTAAAAAGTATAGAGCAAGGTCTAACTAGAATACCAACGTTTGTTAATGAGGTTAAGTTTTCTATATTAAAACCTTTTTTATCAGAAGAAGATCAAGAAAAATTTAATGATTTAAACGCGGAAGAACAACAAGCTTTTGTAAATAGACTAGGCTCTGCACAACAGCAAGCTATGAGTTCTTTAGGTATAGCAACAATACCTGTAGATGCTCAAAAAAGTTTAGAAAAATCTGAAGAAGCAAGATTAAAGTTAGAAGATTTAGAATCTGAATTAGTTCAATTTGAAAATACAATAGGCCAAGATATAGCTGCTGGAAATTTAGGTAGAGCTGTAACGAGAACTGCTTCTCAAGCGATAGGCGCCATACCGTCGTTAGTTCAAGCTTTTATTCCATATGTTGGTATACCTAGTATAGTTGCTGGCGAAGCGGCTAAAGCTTCTGGAGAAGCACAAAGAAAAGGAGAAGATATAGGTCTTAAAACTATAGGTTATAGTTCTGTTATAGGGGCTTCAGAAGGTTTGCTAGAAATATTTACAAAGAAATTAGGTAAAAATGTTTTTAAAAGTTTAGTAAATAGTCCTAAAGAAGTTGTAGAAAAAAACATTAAAGATGTTGTTTTAAATGTTAGCAAGAGCGCGGGTGGAGAAGGTCTTTCTGAAAGCGGTACTCTTACTATAAACAATATGGCTGATGCTGTTATATTAAAAGATGAAAAAGCTTTTGATAACTACATGCTTGATTTAGTAGACACATTTATTATAGGTGCAGCTGTTGGTGGACCATTAAGAGGTACTGGCGAAGCGGGTGGTTTATTAAAAAATGCAGCAGAAGCTAGAAGCGTAAACAAAGAACTAAAAGAGTCACAATACAAAAATTTAACAGAAGCTTTTAAAGATCCTACTGTAGACGAAGGAACTGTTAAATTAAGTGAAAATAAATTTACAGAAAAGTTTTTAGATTTTGATTTAAAACAAAAGCTAAACTCTGGTGATATTACAACTGAACAAGCTGCAGAAATAAAAACTAATTTTATACAAACGCAAGGAGCAACTAATAGTTTGAAACCTTTGAACTTATCAACTACAGATAGAGCAGAGGTTATAGAACTTTCTAAAGAAAAAAAATCTTTAGAAAATACTATAAAGCAAGTAGATGATAAAGCGTTGACTGAACCTCAAGATCAAAGAGTTAAAGAAATAAATGAACTTCTTAGGGGTTATAGCGCTAGAGCTAAAGCAGCTGAAACAGCTAAGATTGGCAAAGCTATTAGTCAATTAGAAAAAGTAGGTATACAAACTTTATCTACAGAAGAAATACAAAACTATTTACAAAATAATAACCTTGTAAAAAATCAAGAAGATGCCATTAAAAAGTCTGGGGAAGGTGCTTTTATAGTGCAAAATCCAGATACTCAAGAACAAGAAATAATAGTCAACAAAGATATAGGTAGTATATCAGATCCTTCTCACGAAGGTTTACATGCTCTTATATTCCAAACAGTTAGAAAAAGTCCTGACACAGCGAGAAGACTAGGCGAGTCATTACAAGAACAATTAAACAAAGTTGATCCTAATTTAATAGAAGATTCTGGTATACGCGAAAGATTAGAGTTATACAACCAAGATCCTACAGCAGTACAAATGGAAGAGGTGTTAACATTATTTTCTGATACTGTTAGAAATGGTACTGTTAAATTTAACGATAGCACATTTACAAAAATAGGTGATTTTATCCGTCAGTTTCTAAGTAGCTTAGGTGTTAAAGCTAAGTTCAACAATGGACGTGATGTATATAACTTTATAAAAGATTACAACAAAAGTATTGAGTCTGGTAAATTAACTAGAGGTCAAGTACGTGCTGCTAAAGAAGGTGTGAGAGGTAAACTTGTTGGTCCTAAAATAGAGACGTTTGTAGAAACGCCTACTATAAAAGAATCTAAAATATACCAAGAGGTAGAAACGTTTAAAGATGATTTAGTAAACGAACAAACTAAAGATGCTACCACTTTTTTAATTGCAGACAAACTTCAGAACGAAGTAGATCGTAGATTAAAAATAGATGTTGATCAAGAAACTAGAGAAGATATAATAAGAAATTTTTTGTTTGACGACAGAAGAGGACTGCTTGGCTTATTGCAAGGTTATGATCCAGCTAGAAACGAAAGTATAATGGGTTACTTGAATTCAAGTACTCCTGGTGGTAAACTATTAGACGCTAGACTTATTGAGTTTTATGAAAACGATCCTAGATATAACCAAATAGTTCAGTCTACTACAGACGAAAGTGTTCAGCGTAGAGCTGAGCAAGTAACAGCTGAAGAGGTTGTAACTGAAACCGCTGTTAAACCAGAAGCAAAAGCTATTGATCCGTTTAGGATTATGCCTAATGTAAAAGAAACCGCTACAGCTGAAGTACAGAAAAGCATTGCAGACAAAGACGTAGACGTTACAGAGGTTACGTATAAAGAGCTTAAAGACGTTGCACCATACCAAACAGTGGCAGACTTTTTTAACATACCTGTAAGCCGAATAAAAAATCCTAAAGATAATTTGCGTAAGTCAGATGACGTAGCAAATATACAGCGTTGGATATTAAAAAACGAACCTACATTAAAGAATTTATTTACTGAAGCTAACAGAGATGTTATTGAAGTAACTGAAGGTAATAGAGTTATACGTCAAGGTGGCGAACCAACTGCTATACCTAGAAACTTACTTAATAAGTTCTACACTAAAGGTGATCGTGTTGGTAATAACTTTCAATGGAAACTTAAGCCTTACGACCGTACAACTTTCTTAGAAGCTGTAGGTATTAAAGACGGCAAGGTTGATCCTAACTTTACACCACGAGCTGCTGAAGCTCAGACTATTAAAGGTATACTAGATATGTATACTAGAAACTTAGGTAACGTAGCTGCAAGAAATATTATAGAAGGTCGAGAAGATATTGCACCTGCTGAAAAAGCTAGAGTACAAGCTGAGGTTGCTAAAGGCAAGCCAAGAATAATGATGGCTAAAGCAGCTAAACAAGCTGCTGTTGACGAAATAAATCAGTTTATAGAAAATCAAGAGTTTGTAAAAACTGAAGATGAACTTGCTGCTGAAAATAAAGTTTGGAAATTTATTGCTAAACAATTAGGGATAACACCTATTAGTTCTAAAAATGCTGATGATGTTGTAGAGTTTCAACAATGGGTTAAAAACGTGTTAGCTCCTAGGATAGATAAATCCTTTTTTACAACTGGAACTTTTGCAAACGCGGGCACTAGCGCCGCTAAAAGAAACTTTTACTTTACATCAGCACAGGAATTAAACGACTTACTTGAAGGTGTACAATTTGGATCTGAATCTAAAAACATACAACGAGCTGTAAATAGAAAAACATATGTTACGGGTGGTGCAGAAGGTGTCGTTAGTAAGAAGTTTGTAAAAGAATTTAACAGTCCTGAGTTTAAGAAAGAACAACAAGAAAAGCTAGATGGCTTAAAAGAAGTGTTCACTGTGTTTCAAGAGTTAATGCAAGAAGATTCTAATAACGCTAAGTTTGTAATAGCTTTATTAACAAGCACTAGCCAAGGCATGGGTCATTTTGTTAGAACATCTGCACCTGTAAAGTTTTATTCTAAAAATATAGACGGAGGTATAGTTGAAGAGCATACTATGCCAGCTAGTTTAGTTGCTAAATATTTGTTTGGCCAAGCTGTTAACGGTACTATTGATCAAGGTTTTAAGCCTATAGAAAATAATTATTTTCAAGGAGCGTTAGGTAAAAACGATGATAAAAAATTAAAAGGTAAAAAACCAAACGGCAAGCCTTTCAACTACACATCAATGACTCCAGAAGGTTGGACGCTTAATGACAATATATGGGCTAGGTATTTTAATGTAAATGTAGCTACAAATAATTTTGGTATAGACCCTAACGATATAGTTTTATCTACAGGTAGAACTGTTTTTGAAACTTTTGGTGTTAATAACTCTGGTGGTTTAGTAAGCAATAATTTTAACACTGAACAACAAAAAGCCGCGCAAATAAATAATAATAAAGTTCCTAAAAACTTTAGAGTTATGGCTAGCAAATCTATGCCAGGTGTGTTGAACAACATGTCTAACTTAGACACTGAAGCTAAGCGAGCTAATAAAGAGTTTTACGATAGCGTTGATCTTAATAAAGAGTTCAACGATATATTAGAAGTTAAAACAGGTATTGCATCAGAGAAAAGATACAAACGTGTTAAAGCAGAAGTAGTTGGAGCTAACAAGGGTAGGTTCCAGTTTTTTATACCACCATCAGCTGAAGACTTTGTAGGTTTGTTATACTCAACGCTTGCTAAAGGTAAGCTTGGTGATGCTCAAATGGCTTGGTATAAAAAGAATTTACTAGATCCATATGGTAAAGCAATGAACGAATTATCATCAGCCCGTATAGCTATGATGAACGATTACAAAGCTTTGAAAAAAGAGCTTAAGCTTGTGCCAAAAGATTTACGTAAGAAAGTTCCAGGCGAACCGTTTACTCAAGAGCAAGCTGTAAGAGTTTATATATGGCAAAAGCAAGGTATAACTGTTCCAGGTATTAGTGAGACTGACATGCAAGAGCTATCTGAGTTTGTAGAAGGTAAAGAGGATTTAAAAACTTTTGCAGATCAATTGATGTATATACAGAAAGGTGATCAGTATGCAGGACCTAAAGAAGGTTGGCCAGCAGGTACAATAACTACTGATATGCTTGAAGGTCTTAACACTACTAAGCGAGCTAAAGCTTTAGAGCAATGGCAGGCTAATGCAGATGAAATATTTAGCGAAGCAAACCTAAATAAACTAGAAGCTGCGTATGGTAAACCATATCGTAAAGCTATGGAGAATATGTTGCAGCGCATGAAGTCTGGTCGTAACAGAAACTTCCAAGGTGATACGCTCACAGGCAGATTTACAGACTGGGTTACAGGTAGTATTGGCACTATAATGTTCTTTAACACAAGATCAGCATTGCTTCAAACTATATCTAGTATTAACTTTGTTAACTTTACTGATAACAATGTACTAGCAGCGGGTAAAGCTTTTGCAAACCAGAAACAATTTTGGTCTGACTTTATGACACTTATGAACTCTGACTTCTTGAAAGAACGTCGTGGTGGTTTACGTATCAACGTAAGTGAAGCTGATATTGCAGACATGGCTAAAAAAGGTGGTGCTAAAGGCGTTATAAACAAGCTACTCGAGTTTGGTTTTACGCCTACACAAATAGCAGATAGCTTTGCTATTGCGTCTGGTGGTGCTACGTTTTATCGCAATAGAATAAAGTCTTTGAAAAAACAAGGTATGACAGATGCTGAAGCTGAAGCTCAGGCGTTTGTAGATTTTAGAGAGACAGCAGAAGAGTCGCAACAGTCATCAAGACCTGATAGAATATCAATGCAACAAGCAGGTCCGTTAGGACGTCTTGTATTAGCTTTTGCTAACACGCCAGCTCAGTATGCTAGACTTATAAAGAAAGCTGCTAGCGATCTTAAGAATGGCCGAGGCGATGCTAAGACTAATATAAGTAAGATTATATACTACGGTGTAGCGCAAAACTTATTATTTAATGCGCTGCAACAAGCTTTGTTTGCGTTTGCGTTTGATGATAATGAGGAAGATACAGACGAGCAGCAGAAGAAGTATGTTAGCATAGCTAACGGTATGATGGACTCGCTTCTAAGAGGTATGGGAATTGGTGGTGCTGCAGTTTCAGTAGGTAAAAACGCTATAATACGCATTATAAACGAGATGGAAAAGAAACAACCTAAGCTTGAGAAAGTAGGTTACGAACTTACTAAATTATCTCCACCTATATCTGCTAAGCTATCACGTGTAAACCAAGCTGCAAGGTCTTACCAGTGGGATAAAAAAGAAATGATGGAAAAAGGTTGGAGCTTAGATAACCCAGCTTACTTAGCGGGTGCTAATGTTATAGCGGCGCTCACTAATGTACCACTCGATAGAGCTGTAAAGAAAACTAATAACGTAGTGCAAGCTACATCACAAGACTTAGAAACTTGGGAACGCTTAGCACTATTAGGTGGTTGGCAAGACTGGGAAATTGGTATTGATGAAGAAAAACCTAGTAATAAACCTCAACCTAGAAAGTCTACATCTAAATATAAAAAATCTAAAATAAAGTAATTATGGGTAAGATTAGTCCAGCGTGTAAAGCTGCAGCTAAAAAGAAATTTAAAGTATGGCCATCGGCTTACGCTTCGGGCTGGGGTGTGCGTTGTACTAAAGCTGGTGGGCCTGGTAAAATGGGTAAAAAGAAAAAGAAAAAGTAATGTACGTACAAAACTCACCGTTCCCAAAAAAGTCTAAAGTAAAAGGTGGTGGAACTGAAAAAGTTTGTCTGCCGGCTTCAAAGGTAAGATCAATGAGCAAGGCTGAAAA
>WLWE01000802.1_pt1 | contig 26030 bp, 20 predicted proteins | sample 6718301 | NCBI WGS metagenome assembly WLWE01 (sample SAMN12718691, study PRJNA515312) | sponge metagenome | isolation source: marine sponge | host: Mycale hentscheli | place: New Zealand: South Island, Marlborough, Capsize Point | collected 2003-05-01 | reverse complement strand
GTGGAACGTTGGTGTTTGATGTGCAGTTGCTGAGTGCATCAACCCCGATTTTGGAAGGGCGGCCGCCGATAGCGCGTCCACCTTTAGATCAGAATTAGATCTAGCTGGTAAATGGATTCATTTGTAGCAAGCTAATTTGCTGTGGATGGGCTACTGTTATTGAATCACCACTGGGCCTCAAGCCCAAGATTCGCACCATGCAGAAAGACACTGCCACCATCCACAAGTTGTGCGCCACTGGTCGTAGTGAATGTAAAATCAAACTGGTTTGGTGCCAGGGCTACCCCTGAGAGCCAGATGAGATTGTAGCCGGCACGTAATGACCATCTGTCATTGAGTCGCCTGACAAGCGAATAGTTTATATCTCCCACAAAGCCAACGCCAACGTCGCGGGCACTGGTTTGAGGACGATACTGGAATGCTCCTCCTGCTGCTGTTGTGATTGGTGCATTGTCAGAATCAAGAAATGTGCCAGCCAGTGTTGCCTTGGCCCAGCCCTCAAGAGCCCACGTATGCCATTTTCGTTTTGTTTTGAAACCAAATTGGGGACCAAACATTTGAGAGCTAGTTGTGATTGTATAAGCCCCTGGGCCGCTCGTACTTCCGTTTGGCTGCAGACTCGCTACATCATTGAATCCAGCCCATCGCAGTCCTCCAAGCCATTGGAATTCATGGGTAAATGGATCGTGGACACGGTGCCACGGAAATGGTGAATGTGGACCACCTTTTACTGTTGTTTCAGAGGTAAAAATATTTACTTCACACATATTTAGACTGGAAGTGTAGGTCGACCGAACGGCATCAAGATTTGTCCAACCAGTGACACCATTGCCGAGATCGCCTGGTATCTGAAGTGTAGGTGGCGCCTGAACTGAGCGTTCGCCAAACATGCCAAAAACACCGGTGTATCCGACCTCCCAGCCAATTCCATTCTTGCGAAGACGGCCACCAAAAAGACGTATGCCTGGTGCTGTTCCTGGATTTGTGGAACGGGTCGTGAGGGCAGGAAGCGTACTACCAACGCCTTCAGCGATTGTTGCTCCATTTGTCGAATTATTTCGCTTGAAGAAAAGAAAATCGACTAAAAGATACGTGTCGTAATTGCAGCCACAACGAGAACAGTTGCATTGGCAGCATTGCCTGCATTGCTTGGTACATCGACCCCCACTTTTACATGTTGGCACGTACGGTTCTGGCGCAAGTAAAATATTCTCAGTAATAAGGGGGATCTCATCTACAAACTGAGGTGTTTCATCATCGACGGCGAGTTTGTCAGTTGGTTGAGAATCAGTTCGGTGAGAAGGCGATTCTGTTACCTTGTCAGTCGCTGTCTTTGTATCGGTGTCCATCTTCTTTTTTGAGGACTTCGGCTCAACTGGATTTGGGAGTGTTGGTCCAGCATCATTCTTCTGACCACGTGAAGGACCATCAGCGGTGGTCTTTTGAGCTGGAGCAAGCTGAGCTGGAGTAGGCTGAGCAGAAGTAGGCTTGTTTATCTCATCAGTTTCCGCTGGCAATGCAGAGTGGCAGAAGGCCACTACACACAAGCCGATACAGAACACTCTCCAGCACGGTGTACCCACATCAAATCCCCCTAAGAAAATCCGTATAAGAGGGTATCGGCTGAATGAATCAGTATCTTCGGAAAAATCGTTTTTTTCACTAAAATCAGGAAAATCGTCAGTAATTTTGATAGTTTTCTATTGGTGCGGAGTGGGCGTCGAGCCACGCATCTGGTGTCTATTCGATAGCGTCGTGAGCTGAAATCCGATCGACCAAGCGACCTCCTTATACTGAGTCTCTCATGTCCAACGAATCACATATCACAGTTCATAACGAAGGAGATGTTCTTGTTCTTGAGATTCAGGAAACAAGAATTTCGGAGGGCCGTATCCTTGAAGCGCTTTCACGCGAGCTAGAAGCCGTCCTTCAGGACAGGGAATGCAGCAAAGTGTTGCTTGATCTGCATCACGTTGAATTGATGTCGAGTGGCATGGTGGGCGTTCTGGTGAGTTTCTACCATGAACTTACTGAACGAAATGGACATTTTGTTCTATGTGGTGTGCGACCACCTGTTCAAAAGGTATTTGAGATCACAAGGCTCGATCAATTATTTCGACTTGAGCCAGATGTTACTCATGGAGTTACTCACCTCAATAAGTGAAACTAGAACCATCAATTGCTGTGAACTTCGCTCACACGTCTATTACAACGCAGAAAGACAAGAAAGACCTTTTATGTCCTCCACTCCTGGTGTTGATATCGTGATTGCTGAGGATAGCCGCATTCAAGCAAAAATTCTTGAGCGGCGGCTTACGGAGGCAGGCCACCGTGTTCGGTGGGGCGCCGATGGCCAAGCTGCGCTTGATCTTGTTCGTGACCAGGCCCCAGCAATTATTGTCTCGGATATCGAAATGCCAACGATGACGGGGTATGAGTTCTGCAAGGCCGTCAAGCAAGATGCTGTATTAAAGAAGATCCCTTTTGTACTCCTGTCGACACTCTCTGATCCTCTGGACATTATCAAAGGTCTTGATGCGGGAGCCGACAACTATGTAACCAAGCCTTATGAACCCGATTATTTGATTGGACGAATTCATTCATTACTCGAAACGCCACTTGCAGTTGATGAAGGTGCAGACCAGACAATTGATGTTGCTATTGCTGGTCAAACATTCAAAGTCAACGCCGGGCGTCAGCAGGTTTTGAATCTTCTCGTATCAACGTTTGAAAATGCAGTTGCCAAAAATCAAGAGTTGATTCAGGCCAATCAAGATCTAGCAACAGCCAAAGACCAGCTAGAACAGAACAATCAGGACCTGAGAGACCTCAATCAAAAAATTGCGAGCGCCAATGACCAGATGACGAGAGACCTTGAGGCAGCAGCACGCGTGCAGCGAGCACTCTTGCCCGCAGAAGAAACACTGCACTTTAACTGTGGAGAGGTAGCCTGGCGATATGTTCCTTGTCATGGATTAGCAGGCGACTTCCTCAATGTTTTTCAACTTGATGAAGACCATGTCGGTTTGTTTGTTGTTGACGTAAGTGGTCATGGAGTGCCCTCGTCTTTGCTTTCAGTGACGGTTGGAAGATTCCTGACACCAAAGGCATCCGACAGTTCTGTTTTGGTGCGGCTTCGTGAAGATGGGTCAACAGAGGTTGTTTCACCAGTAGAGGTTGCCACCGAGCTCAACAAGCAATTTCAATCACAAGACTTTTCTGAGCTCTATTTTACCTTTATTTACTGCGTCGTGAATTCTAAAACAGGAGAGATGCGGTATACAGCCAGTGGGCATCCGCCATTGCTTCGTATCACAACTGCAGGTGAGGCTACGTTTGAGACACTCCATAGTCTTCCAGTTGGTTTTTTTCCCGAGGCTGAATATGAGGAAAATACAATCCAACTCGAAAAAGGAGACCGAGTGTATCTCTACTCTGACGGAGTTACGGAGGCAATGGATAAGGACCTCGAGCAGTTCGGAGACGCGTCATTAAAGGAAGTCATTGGACTGAATCGCTCTCGTGATCTTAATGCTGGCGTGGGAGAACTTCTGGAGAGTATTCAAGCCTGGTGTGAGCCAAAAGGCCCGTTAGACGATGTCTCGATTCTTGGCTTTGAATGGCGTGGGCCGTCCTCATGAAGGCTCAGGCCTGTAATAACTACACCCATTGCCTGCGAGTCGTTCGTAGCCTGTATTCAAGCCAAGCATGGTCTCTGCACCACCAAGAAACAGTGCGCCATCCGGGCGGACAGCACGAGACATTCTTTCGAGTACCTCGCCTCGGGTCTTGGTGTCAAAATACAGCAGGACATTCCGCAGGAAAACAATGTCATAGGGCATCATGACTGGCCATGCATCAGTGAGGTTTAGCTGGCGGAATTCCACAAACTGCCGGCATGACTGAGTAATGCTCCAGTTACTTTGGAATGGATGAAAATATTTAGTGAGAAGCGGCTGTGGGAGACCACGAACGATTTCGAGTTCACTGTACACGCCTTCTCGGCCCCGATCCAAAACGACATTGGAGATATCAGTAGCAACAATACGAACCTTCCATGAGGCAAGAAGATCGCGAAAATTCTCATTCAATAGTATCGCAATGCTATATGGTTCCTGTCCTGTTGAGCATGCCGCAGACCAGATCGTGAGTCGTTTCGTAGCAGATCGTTTCTTTACGAAATCAGGGATGATGCTTTTTAAGGTTTCAAAAGGGGTTTTGTCTCTAAAAAAACTTGTTTCATGTGTCATCATGGCGTTCAGGACATCATTCTCAAGTGAACTGCCACTGGCTGTCTGAATGCGATCAATGAGAGTGTCGAGGCTCGGAAGTTTTCGTTGCCTGACAATCGGTAAGAGGCGGGCAACTACAAGGTACTGCTTGCTTTCATCGATAATGACCCCAGTTTTTTTCTTGAGCAGCCCACGGAGGTAAGAGAACTGCGGAGGGCTTACCTGCATGTGTAAATGCTCATCTAATAATTCAGGAAATGAAGAAACTGGAAAAGACTACTGCTGTTGTCGACGGATACGCATCGCAATATCTGGTCCAATACGATCCAGAGAAAGCACCGCGTCGGCAAGGCCTGCTCGAACAACATGACCAGGCATGCCCCATACAACACTACTTGGTTCGTCCTGCGCAATGACGACACCACCCTCCGATGAAATCATTTTGCATCCCTGAAGGCCATCATTCCCCATGCCGGTAAGCACAAGGGCCAGCGTGTCTGAATGAAATATTTTGGCAGCGGAGCGAAAAAGTACATCAGCTGATGGTCGGCATGAATTCTCAGGTGGCCCATCATGGAGAGCAAGCTTGGCCTCTTTGCCATGTTTTTGAATTTCGAGGTGCGAGCCTCCAGGAGCTAGGTAGATGTGTTCCTGTTTAAGGGCTTGCCCATTACTAGCTTCACTCACTCTATGCTTGCACATTTTGGATAGTCGTTCAGCAAGATGTCCGGTGAATTCCTTGGGCATATGCTGCACAACCACAATAGGTGGAGCATCTGCAACAGTTAGATGTGGAAGAATGTCTGCTAAAGCGCTCGGTCCGCCTGTTGATACGCCAATAACAATTACGGAAATATTCTGTGAGTTTTTGGTAGTAGGTGATGGGGTCGTCGATTTTTTGGAGGCCGTGTTGGTGTCACTCCCTCTGTTTTTTCCAGGAGGCCGATAGACTGCCCTGAGTTTCGGGACTAATTCAGACTCAATTCTCGCCACGATACTATCTTTGTCTGTAGCGGTTGGTTTTGCGACGTAATCATTTGCACCAGCAACCAGTGCTTCCAAGGTTGCCTTCGCTCCTCGCTCGGTAAGGCTTGAAAACATTACAACGGGCAGTCGAAGATATTTTTTTCGAATATGGCGAAGAGTCTCAATGCCATCCATGACAGGCATCTCAATATCAAGAAGGACAATATCGACTTCTTCTTTCTCCAAGAAATTTAGTGCCTTCTGACCATCAGCAGCAGTCCCGATGACTTTGATGCCAGGGATTTCGCGAAGTGTCTTGGAAAGTATTCCTCGTATTGCTGCGGAGTCATCAACTAAGAGAAGCCGGATGGGTTTTTTTTCTAAATCAGTCTTCACATATTGATTCGTTTCTGAATCAAGTGACAGAGGAGGCCGAGGCTTTGGCTGTGGCTCACTCTTTTTATTTGTCTTTTGAGTCAGGCCAAGGGTATCCAGTCGTGCTATAAGTTCACTTGGCGTAAACGGCTTGGCAATGAAGTCCGTCGCGCCGAGTCGCATCGCTGCTTCGACGCTTGCTTTCGTCGAATCAGTGGAAATCATCACTACGGGAAGGTTTTTATACTGTTGGCTCCGACGAATTCGACCAAGCAACTCAAACCCATCCATTTCAGGCATGTGACGGTTGAGTGTTATGAGTGCAGGCCGAGGCATGTGAGAAAGCCTGTCGAGCGCCTCGACACCATTTTGAGCTTCAGTGCACTGAAACTGTAAACCGTTTAGTACTTTGGTAAGAATACTTCGTACTGGTTTTGAGTCGTCAATTACAAGTGCGTGCACGGTTTCAATCCTAGCGTGTCTGCTAGAGCAATAAATAAGCTTTTAAGCCAATCTAGAGTTCAGTGTTCTGGCGTCATTCGCATTGCTTTATCTCGATCAGTCTAGCAGCCATTCTCTAGATTGTCCTATCGCCTATATTCATCAACCAATCGTTGTAGCCCTTGAGCCATGTGTGAAAGTTCTTGCGCAGAGTGCTGAGTATTGTTTGCTCCCTCAGCGGTATTTTGTGCAGCATGCGCTACCTGAACGATATTCTGTGCGATCTCAGTGGAGCCGGTTGTTGCCTCAGTAATATTCCGACTGATTTCACTTGTCGTTGCTGACTGCTCTTCGACAGCAGTAGCAATTTTCGTTTGGAGAAGATCAATCTTTTCAATGACTGATGCGATTTCACTAATGGCTGTCACAGCTTTTTCAGTATCAGATTGCATGGCCTCAATTTTTGTTCCGATGTCTTCTGTTGCCTTTGCTGTTTCCCGAGCGAGTTCTTTGACCTCATTAGCGACAACAGCAAATCCTTTTCCCATATCACCTGCACGAGCAGCCTCGATTGTTGCGTTAAGCGCGAGCAGATTCGTCTGTTCGGCAATGGTAGTAATGACTTTTATAACTTGACCGATTTCGCTACTTGACTGTCCAAGTTCATCCATTGTTGAGGATGTCTTCTGAGCCATATCGACAGACTGTCGAGCAACTGCGGCAGCATCCTGCGCACTGCGAGCAATTTCATCAATATTCGAAACTAGGTTTTCAACAGATGATGAGACAAGTTTGGTATTACCACTGACTTGCTCAGCGGCTGAAGAAACGAGGTTTGCCTGAGCAGTTGTTTCCTCAGCAGTCGCACTCATCTGTTGGCTCACACTCGTTAACTCTTCAGAAGAGCCCGCTAGTGCATTCGTATTATCTATGATGCCACTCACCAAGGATGCTTGACGACGGGCTTCCCTGGAAAACCTGCGCGAAATGCTCACCGAAACAAACAGAACGCCAATGGTGCTGAGAATAAAGATCGATATGGCAAAATTAAATAAGCCTCGTACTGGTTGCAGAATCTCAGCCTTATCAATTTCCGAGATAAGAGCCCAGGTAACATTTTTATCTCCGCCTCGAGAATCCTGGTGGACAGTTACAGGTTGCCAGGACGAGTAGACGTCGGCACCGCGGTAATCCTTTATTTCTGCGGCACCAGATTCACCGTCATCTAAAGCGGAGCGAACAGCATCAGTGTCTACTCGCACCTTTGGGTTCACAATAGTTGATTCAACACCAAGATCTTCCGGGAAGCGTGATTGGCTTCTGAAAAGTCCATCACTAGCAATCGCATATGTCTCACCAGTTTCTCCCATTCCTGTTGTCTCACTGATGATTGACGTGATCTTTTCAACGGGGAGTTGAAAGATGACAGCCCCCTTCAGTTCTCGGCCGTTATAAATTGGTGCAGCAATAAAGCTGGCTGGTGCTTCGTAAGATGGCAAATAGTTTTCAAAGTCTGCGAAGGAGACAGTGTCACGACGCCCACCACTTACAGATTCCTGAAAAGATCTTGCAAAATTTGTGCCTGCGAAAGATCCAGTCTTCAGAGAAGTGCAAAAATCTAACTCTTTAAATACAGAATAGACAATTATTCCGTCAGTATCGACAAGGAAAAAGTCATAAATTTCCAGTCTTTTCAAGAAATTTCGAAAGATAGGATGATACAAGGAATGAGCTGCTGTGTACGAAGATTCATCATCTGCAGCATTTAATAATTCTTTTGAACCGAGAGGATTTTCATTCTTCCGGATATACAGATACTGAAGGTACGCTGATGAATCCGATAGATTCTCAAGGAAACTCGCAGTCGGTGGCTCGTTTTCGGTTTGTCTCATGTATTCGTTAGAGAATTCACCTGTGTAGTACGTCGAGAGACTTTTCCGAGCATCTTGGATTGATGATTCCGTAAGATTGTCATCACTCACGATTTTCTGAAAGCCAGTCGTGAAGGCTTCAAGTGCTTCGAGAGTCATTCTGTTTTCAGCAGTAATTTTGAGCTGTTCTTCCATGGAAGAGAAGTAACTATCAACAGCTTTTGCGGTGATTGTATTGACTGTTTGTAATTTCCGTAGTGATTGGGCCTCAATAGCTTTTGCTGCTGACGAATAGGTTGCATATCCCATGAAGGCTAAAGGCAACATAGAAACGGCAAGGAGTGACCAAAGCAGACGATCTTTGGTAAATCCAAAAATCCTTGACCTCAAGGTGGCTGTGTCAGTGTGAGTACGGTCACGGGGAGCGTGTAAATCAGAATTCGTCATGGTAGTACCGGTAAATAGGTAAGGAAGTTAGTGGTTTGTGTTTAGCCAACAGACAGTGATTCGGTTCGAATATCCAGGAGATTTTTAAGTATTTTCTCTGGTGACAAAAAGTGGATTAATTGGTCACTATCAGGGAGCACACCTGTGAGAACACTCGAAGAGTTATTGGTGGGCGGTGAAACCTGATGAGGGTCATAAGTCTTCACATCGAGAAGTTTATCTACCAAAAAGCAGTACCATTCGTTGCTAATATCAACAATGAGACTGATGTGCTTGATAGTGTGTGGGGCAGGGGGAAACTCTAAGAAAATTCGAAGATCAATAGCTGGGACGATTCGACCTCTAAGGTTGAGTAATCCAGAGATAGCGGGTGACGCCAAAGGGACGTTGTTGATAACACCCCTTTGTAAAACTTCAGTTACGCAATCAGCCTCAACTGCAAAACATGTATTTTCAATAAGAAATGTACAACAGCGTTTCTGATCTGTACCGCCTTCCGACGTATTCATTATGGAATTCATAAGAGAGGGTTCTCCTCTGACCACTGGCTTACGGCAACAACATCCATCACTTCAGTTGCGCTGCCTCCAACCAGAAGAGTACCCAAGAGACCACTTTTCATTGCTGTCTTCTCAAGCTGGCCATGACCTGTTTCAACATCAATAATTCTGCGAACGGCAAGCGCCTTATTTCCTAGTTCATTGGGAAGGATAATGCCGACTAAAGATAGTCCGACAGTCTCTTTTTCGAGCTCCTCCGACGTATGCAAGACTCGATCGGGGTCGATGAGTTGTGTCAGTTCACCATTCCGTTTCACAAAACAGGAGTCTGCGGTGGCATCAATTTCCGACTGAAGGAAATTCTCGAGGCGTTGCACCTGGTTTAAAGGAACAGCAACACGGTGGCCATTATGAGTTTCACACACAAGGTAGCGAGAGGATTCCTGAACAACATCTTGAGGTTCCTCGGATGTGCTTTGGAGATCACCTGCACGACGAGTGAGGGCTGGAATATCAGCGGCCATCGTGATTCCACGGAGATCAAGAATGAGGACCACACTACCATCACCCATGACCGTTGCGCCAGAATAAATACCCATCGGTGCTAAAAGGCTACTGATTGCTTTGACAACAATAAACCAGAGACCAGTTGTTTCTGTAGCATGACTGTGTTGGTTTTCAGACGTCGTGACAGCATCTACCACCAGACCAAATTCGTGGTTGTCTACTTTGACAACAACAACAGTGCCTGAGGTTGGCCGTTTTTCCCAGTTACGTAGACCAAGCCAACGGTCAAGGTACACGACTGGAATGAGTCGATCGCGTAGTCGTAAGACGGGAGCACCTTCAAGGCCATCAATCATATGACTCGTGCCATTTTTTCTAAGAGCTACAAGTTCTTGAATGTACGGCTGGGGAATCGCAAGACGTTCGCCACCACTTGAAATAATTAGAGCAGGTATAATCGCAAGAGTGAGGGGAATTCGCACGCGAACGACAGTGCCAATGCCACGCTGGCTACTGATATCAATAGTTCCACCGATAGATTCGATGTTGGTACGGACAACGTCCATACCGACGCCGCGACCCGATATGTCGGTCACGGCGTTGGCCGTTGAAAATCCGGGTTCAAAAATAAACTGAAAGATTCTCTCGTCAGACATAGCGGAAGCTACATCGTCCGTGACGAGACCTTTTTCAACTGCCTTTTTACGCACAGCATCGACTGAGATACCTGCTCCATCATCAGACACTTCAATAGTGACTTGGCCACTCTCCTGAAAAGCACGTAAAGAGATTTCTCCCGAAGCGGACTTGCCAGTGACGGATCTCATGTCTTTTGACTCAATGCCATGATCTATCGCGTTTCGAATGAGATGAGTAAGTGGGTCACGTATTTTTTCAATAAGAGTCCGATCAAGCTCAGTATCAGAGCCATCGATATGAAGATTAACTTTTTTGTCACATGCTGACGCTACATCACGAACGATTCGAGGAAACTTATTGAAAAGTTGGTCGATTGGGGCCATTCGTGTTTTCATGGCCACTTCTTGCAGTTCACCTGTCACTGTGTGAATTCGATTGACTGCGTCTAGTAATGCAGGTTCATCAGTAGCCGTTGTTCGCAGTTGGTTGCGAGCTAGGACGAGTTCGCCGACGAGGTCGACAATTGTGTCGAGAAGTTGGACATCAACTCGTATGGTTGAGTCGAAAGTGTTGCCAGAACGAGTACTTTCCGGACGTGACAAAATGTCAGGGCTTACTCCAGATGTCGAGTTGTCGGCTTCAGGTAGATCATTCGGGGTTATTGATGCAACGGGCTCTGCTACAGGAGCCGATACGATCTGATTATCTGGTTGATTCGATTGGTTCGTGCTAGCAGTTGACGCTGCAGTTCGTTCTTCTGTTTCATGTACGGATGGAGTATCAGTTGATAGACAGGCAGCATCGAGTTTCTGACAAAGATCGGGAAATGCGGCATCGCCCTCTTTGCCTGTTGACTCAATAGACGATAAGAATGTTCGTATGGCGTCTACAAGTTCAAGAAGCAGGGATGCCAATTGTTCATTGAAGGTAAACTTTCCATCACGAAGGAGACCAAGAAGATGTTCACCGTGATGCGACAGATTGCTTAACTTTGTGAATCCAAAGAAACCACACGTCCCTTTTATCGTGTGGATTGTCCGGAAAATACTCGCCAAACGGTTGGGGTCATGGGGATTCTTTTCTAGCGCAACAAGATCCTGGTCGAGTTGGTCTAGATTTTCTGACGCCTCGATAAGAAATTCCGAGATGAATTCTTCGTTGTCAGCCATAAAGTAACGCTACAAATCTTCTAAACAGATTGCAGCAAGACCCGGTTTGCCTACTGCTTCATATCAACGATACATCACAAAGGTGGAAAGTTGATGCAGAGAGCAAGGTTTTTGTAGTTGGATAAACCAACCCAATCCCTACAGCCCGAATAATTACTAGTTGTAGTCGTTTGGTTATCAACAAAAATATTGAAAAAAAAGAAGCAACAATACGTTCTCGTAACAATTTCCAGTGACAGAAAACAGTTTCATAATAAGCGCGCTTTTCGAAGCACGAATGTCAGCGTAACTGTAATGATCGCTGAAACAATCCAGAACATCTTATATCCATGCACCCATTCGGTTTCTGGCATGATTTCAAAATTCATTCCATAGACGCCACATAGAAAAGTAAGCGGCAGGAAGATAGTACTCACAACAGCCAGACGATTCATTGTCATGTTTGTACGATGTGTCATGACAGTGAGGGAAAAATTCATGGCACTTTCTAGGATTTCTCGGTTTGCGGTAATGTCGGCAAGAAGTCGCTCTAGTGTCCCGATCATGTTTCCCATAAATTGTAGTGTAGCTTCACTAACGAGCGTGGTTTTTCGAGAGACTAACTCTTCCAAAACTCTACGAGCAGGTAGGACTCGTTTTCTTAATGCCAAAAGTCTTCCTGAGACGCTTGCTAATTTTGTAAGCGTTGCTTCATCAGCAGATATGCGAAGAGCAAGGCGTGTTTCCTCAACTTCCTCATCGAGGTGTCCCTGTACCTCCAGAAACTGTTCAATTTGTTTATCCCAAAACTCATAGAGTAGAAAACTTGGTGTCGCAGCATGTTGTTCAAAGTCTCGAATGTAGTCACGACGAACGGCATGCAGGACAGCACAGGAGCCTTCGGAGAATGTCGCAAGAAGACCTTCAGTAATAACAATATCAAGTACTTCGCTTCTGATTGTCTTTGAGGTGTCCCGTGCGCCGACAAGGCGGATATGCAAGGCATCATCGGTTCTGTGTAGTGATGAAACCTGATCATCTGTGTCCTGTTGAAATTCAGCGCTCAGGATTTTCAGGACCGGCGGTTGGTTGGCTAGACATTCTGGCAGTTCTCGTTTGAGATCAGAATGTGTCTGGCCTCGAAGGTTTGTGTCTACCCAGATAAAGCGGCCAGCCGCTATTGATGAAGAGACTTCGTCAATGGTGATAGCACCGTGTGATTTATCACGAAAGTCGAGGAACTCAGCACGTACGGCAGAATAGGCTGGCATAGTGGTTTGGGGCATTTCCAAGGTATGAGCGGTAATCATAAGGCTTCCTCTACCCGTTTGATGAAGCATATCAGGGATAGAAATACCACGCGCAGATAGTGCATTCCAAGTTCAATATTCGTGGCAGAGGCGAGAATAATACGATTATTTATCGAGAATTGGTGTCCCATTCGCACCAGATTGAGCTTTATGATCTCCCCTCCGCCCATTATTCATGAGAAGCATGAAGACGATGCACATTGTTTGTGAATTGGATTGAGCGGCGAAAGGCAAAGACATTAAACAGTAAACGCATGGTTCCTTCTTCTCAGTCAATGAGTCCATCTGACGACACAGCTAATATTCAGCTTGGTATTTCTCCAATCCTGCGAGAGGCAAATTCTCATTCGAACGATGGGAAATGGGCCGGCTATAATGCGCTCATCTTACTGGTGAGCCTCATCGCTATTGGCATGCTCGCAATTGGTGTCGTTGTGGAACTGACGCCCTCGGCGAGGTCCTTACTTGCGTATGCCGATCTCTTTGTTTGTGGCGTATTCCTCGTTGACTTTGTTGTAAGTTTGATCCAAGCCCCAAATCGCTGGAACTATTTTTTCACGTGGGGGTGGATAGACCTTCTTTCATCGATTCCTATATTTGATTCAATGCGGTTGGGTCGAGCGGCTCGTATAGTTCGAGTGGTCAGAGTTATTCGAGGAATTAAGGCCACACGTTTCTTGGCATCACTTATTTTTCAAAACCGTACAAGAAATGCATTATTGGCTGGTAGTTTTGTTGCAGTTGTTGTAATTTTTTCATGTAGCTTTGCAATTTTACAGTTTGAGGGAGCTCATGGGGGAAACATTACAACAGCTGAAGATGCTGTCTGGTGGTCAATCTGTACGGTCACAACAGTTGGCTATGGAGATCTCTATCCAACAAGTTGGGAAGGAAGAATAGTTGCCTTTATTTTGATGGTAACGGGTGCCAGTTCATTTGGTGCTTTGTCTGGATTAATTGCGGGACACTTCTTACAGCATGAAGATGACCACCAAGATGAATTGAGAGACCTTACTGCCCAAGTGGCATGTCTTAGACGACTCATAGAAGAGAATGGGTTGCCAAGGTCTTCTTCAGCTGGCCCTGCTTCAGCAAAAAAAGAAGTTGTTGAAGATCAGTGCCGAGCTGCTTGATAGGTTAATGAATAGAAGGCCGCGCCGCGTCGATCCGTGCTGCTTGTTTTCCGGTATAATCCTCGTGAATGCGCCCCAAAGCCGTGTAGAGATCTGGTTGTCGAGCAAGGCCGAGCAAGGAATGTGCTGCGAGGTACGCAATCGATATTTCAAGGAGACAGTCGTAGGCACCGGTAATTTCAACCGCCATGATTGTTGCTGTCAGCGGAGTGCGAAAAAGAGCGCCGATGCTAGCTGCCATACCGGCAACAAGGCAGACAGAGTGAAAATCAGCATCCACACCGCCAACCATGTATGCATAACTCGTTGAGAAAGCTTGTCCTGAAAGAACACCAAATAATAGGGCTGGGACGATCAGGCCACCTGGGGCACCGGTTGCGTAACTGATAGCACTCAATGGAATGCGAGTAGCCAGAATAAGAATTGCTGGAATAAACGGCAGGGAATTCTGAATAGCGTCTTCAAAAATTGTGTGACCAATTCCGAGTACTTCAGGTTTCACGAGGAGAATGACTCCCAGGAGGCACCCCCACACGCCTGTGAACAAAATGAGTTTATTTGGATGGTGATGAAATTTCTGAAAACGTTTTGCAATAAAGAGGAGAAAAGTTTGAAATAAAAGACAGACAATTCCAGTACAAAGACCAACAAGAGCAAATGTTGGTAATTCGTACCAGTCACGAAAGCCTTCGAGTGAGATTGGCAGTTCTAAAACTGTTCCGTGAAAAAGTCGACACACCCAGTCGGCGATTGCGCATGCAAGAATTGTTTCAAAACAATTATGAGCATGAAATGGTTGCTTGAGGAGCTCAAACGAAAAGACTACACCTGACAAAGGTGCATTAAAGGCTGCAGCCAAGCCAGCTGCAGCACCGAGTTCAACTGTCCGTCTGCGAAAATATACTAGGCCAATTCCGAACTGCCTGAGGACGATTGCAGACATCGCACCAATTTGGACACTCGGTCCTTCTCTGCCCAGTGGCATGCCAGAGGAGAGAGCACAGAATCCGGCAAGGAATTTAACCCAGAGAATCCTAAGAGCCCGGCGCCCTCCGACTGTGCGATGAGCATGAAGAACTGCGGCAATGCCACTCCCTTCGGCCTCTATTGCAAAACAGTGAACAAGAAAGACAGCCATTGCTGCCAGAATCCCACATGTCAATATCACTCCAAATTGAGCTGCGAGTCCGTGAGCCGTTGCAAAAACTGCAAGTTCAGTTCGCACCGATTCGGCAAGATTCATCACGGCATGAAAAGCCACTGCAGCGAGTCCTGCAACCGCACCTATTACAACAGTACCTAATTGTTCTCGTAATGGTGGGACGTCATTATCAGATGGTAGGTGATACGTTGTCATTGAGACACATTACGTGGATGGGTAAGCAAATGTCAGACAGTAGAGGATATTTGAAATGCTACAAGATACCCTCAGACACGAGAATTGAGGAGATAAAACAATGATATTTAAATTGTTTTGCGGGATATACTCAGTGCCATGAACCAGCGACTTTTGCTTATCTTAATTCCGTTATCTTTTGTACTTCATGCAATTGAGGCGGATCCACGAGTTGTTTTTTTGGTGTCACTATTTGCGATCGTACCTTTGGTTGAAGTTATGGGGATTGCAACCGAACGGCTCTCAACTCGTCTCGGCTCAGTTGTTGGTGGCCTTCTCAACTCAACCCTGAGCAATGCGCCCGAATTAATTATCGGTATTGTTGCATTACGGAACGGACTCGGTCGAGTTGTAAAAGCATCTCTCACCGGTTCAATAATGGTTAATTTACTCGTCGGGTTAGGTTGTGCGCTTGTCGTCGGAGGACTGAAATACGGAGTTCATTCATTCGACAGGCGGCAGTTGCGGTCATCTGGCTTAATGCTGGTCATGTGTGGGTTCTGTTTTATTGTCCCCGCAGTCTTTCGTATAGGAACGCCTCAGGGAACCAGGGACCTTTCTCTTGAATTGTCATTTATTCTGCTAGCGATTTATGTCGGAAACGTAATGATTAATATCTTTGATGGTCGCCGCGCTATGCAAGATGCCACAATGCAAACAGGGGATAAAAAAGAGTCGTATACAGCGGGAAGGAGTCTCGCGGTTCTCGGACTCAGCGGGATAGCTTTGGCAGGTGTAAGTGAAGCAGTCACCTTGTCACTGATTCCAGCGACAAGGACACTGGGCTTTTCTGATACTTTCAGTGGGATTGTTCTCTTAGGTGGTGTAGGTGGTATTGGAGAAGTGCTGACTGCAATACGGTTTGCGCGTCAGGGGAAGCAAGAACTTGTTATGGCGGCAACAGTTGGGTCAACAATACAGATGGTGCTTTTTGTGGCACCGCTGCTCGTGTTTACGGGACTAGTTGTTGGTGAATCAATGGACTTGTCCTTTTCAATGTTCGAAGTTGTCTCAATCGTATTAGCGATAATTATCGCCCGAGAGATTATCAATGCCGGTAAGGCAACATGGATTGAGGGTCTCATGCTCTTGGCAACGTATTTCATCCTTGCCATTGGCTTTTATCATCTCCCTGATGCAGTTGTGGAGCGCGATCGAAGTGCTGCGGAAGGGGACTTGATGCCCACCGTGCAACTAGACTGACAGAACGTGCAGGGAGGCTAATTGGATGAAAGCGTTAAAGCGTTCTCAATAAGTCCAATATGAGAATAGGCCTGAGGATGATTGCCAAGAGTTCTTCGTAAGAGTGGATCATACTGTTCTGGTAGTAATCCTTCTGGTCCGGCAAGTTCAATCATTGATTCAAATAAAGACTCCGCTTCATCGCGGCGTCCTGCTTTATAAAATGAATCAACTAACCAACTTGCACAGATGAAGAAACCGCCTTCCCTTCCGGGCAAGCCGTCATCAGCAAGATATCTGAAAACGGTTGGCCCCATTCTTAGGCGTTTATCAATGGCATCTATAGTTGCCATAAATCTTGGATCCGTACAATCGACCAACCCCATGAGTCCAATCATGAGAGATGCAGCATCAAGGTCATCGGCACCGTATGCCGCGGTGTATGCGTTTGATTTTTCATGCCAAGCCTTTTCGAGAATGTCCTCAGCAATAGTCTGACGGAGTTGTTCCCAAGCCGGTTTTTTTCGGTCAAGAAAACGTTCAGAAATCTGAATACCACGATCTACTGCAAGCCAGCACATTACCTTTGAATGAACGTGATGTCGGCGAGGTTTTCGGATTTCCCAGATGCCATGATCTGGCTCATGCCAACGAGCTTCGACAGCCCCGACCATTGCCTCAACAAGCCGCCAGTGCTCACTCGACACAGGTGCCTCGGCCAAAAGAAGTTGCCAGACGAGTTCAGCAATTGGGCCAAAAACATCTAATTGGACCTGTCCGCGAGCCGCATTCCCTACTCGTACCGGTCGAGAGCCAGCATAGCCAGCAAGTTCAGCAATTTCTGCTTCAGCACCAACTTCATGCCCAGTGACTGTGTAAAGAGGCATTAAGCGTTCAGGTGCTGCTGCTCGATCGACAACGGCAAGCATCCAATCAAGAAATGCCATCGCTTCAGAAAAAGAACCTAGCTTTACCAACGCCGACGCCGACATGGCAGCATCTCGAAGCCAGCAGTAGCGGTAATCCCAGTTACGAATCCCTCCGAGGTGTTCCGGAAGGCTTGTTGTTGCCGCGGCTACAATTCCGCCTGTTGGTCCATAGCACAGTCCCTTAAGAACCAGTGCACTGCGGCGAACGAGTGGACCTTCTCGCTTTGGTAGAGCCAATCGGTCCGCCCATGATTCCCAATACGATTTGGTACGTCGGTAACGTTCTTGAGGTGGTAGTGTCTGTTGTTCACGTAGCGAGCCTGTACCGTAGCGGAGCTCGAGCCGAAGTGGTTCTCCTCGCAGGGTAACTGTACCAACAGCCGTTTGATGAGAGCCTTCTTCCAGAAGTTCCCATTCAACGCCTGGTGCCCGTAGAACAATTGGATCGATAGTATCATCTATTTCGAGTCCACCATCACGAATGACCAGTCGAGTCGGAAGCCTTCCGAAATCAAGCCTCGGTGCAAACGTAATACGAACGTCACCTCGCCCTTCAATTTGTCTAATTAAGTCAGTTCGGCCCGCACGTTGTGTGGGTTTCCCAGCGGAGCAATCCAAGAAGTCAGTTACTGTTAACCGGGGCCAAGTTGTTTTTAAAACAAGAGAAGTTCCGTCGTATTGTTGCTGAGGATTGTTATCCGGTTGGGAAGGCTCGATCGTGAAGTGCCCCGCCGCCGGACCGCCAAGTAACTCGGAAAATAGTGCTGGCCCATCCACGCGAGGCGCACACATCCAACTGATTTTTGCCCCAGGAGAGACAAGCGCCATGACTCGTCCATCCGAAAGCAGGGCATGCCGTTCTATTGGTATAGCATCAGCGCCAGCAAGAAATGCTTCTCGTGCGTTAGATAATCGAGCCAGTCTTCTTGCAACTTCAGTCGGATCATGAATTCGAAATGTTGCAGCACTTTCTCCAGTACCAACTTTCACAGATACATCTGGACCATGCAGCCTGACAAAGGCATCCTCGTCAGTTATGTCATCGCCAAAGTAGACTACCGCAGTTGCTCCTACACGATGTCGTAGGGCATCAATGCAGTCTCCTTTTGATGTATGTACGACAGCTAATTCAATAACCTTCTTCCCTGATTTCACACGGACGTCATCCCACGTTGCGGCCCCTGCAAGAAGTTCATTCACGGCCTTTTCAGCTTTTTCATCTGCAACATTTCGGTAATGAAAAGCAATCGATGCGGGCTTCGTTTCGATATGAAATCGCTCATCCTGAGCAGCGACACGATGCATCTCATCGAGTACCCGCTGTCGTAGTAAAACCTGTTCGTCCGTAAGCGTACGTACAAAGTCCTGATCGAACTCACTACCATGAGAGCCAACCAGCATGATCTGTCCATCGAGAGAACTCAGGTTGGCAAGGTCTGAAAGTGATCGACCGGATACAACAGCGCAGTGTGTCCCTGATTGTGTGGCAAGTGCTCGAAGTGCGATAATCGATTCCCGCACTGGCTTCGCATCTTCTGGATTATCGACAATGGGTGATAACGTGCCGTCATAATCAGTAGCTACGAGTAAGATTGGTACTCGTGCGATCGCCTCAAGGGCCTGGTCAAGATCATCTTCCATGATGTGTGTTGTGCCTAGTTCGTTCCCGGTCAAGAGTCATCTCCAATGGTGTAAATTCCAAGATGGTAATCAGGGAGAGGGAGGGGGGGTGTCAATAGGTAATTGCATATTAGTTGACGAAGGGCGTGGCTGTTCTGCCTCAAGGGCTTGCGTAAAATCTGATGCCCAGGTGTAGACAGTTCGCTTTCGGACTCGTTGGCGAAGGCTTCGCATGCGCCGAGTCTGTTCCTGGCGAGGCATTGCGATTGCCTGTTCAATAGTTGCAGCCATGCCATCGATATCATGTGGGTTCACCAAAACTGCCCGATCAAGTTCAACTGCTGATCCAGTGAATTCGGACAGAACCAATACACCATTCTCATTTTTTCTACTTGCTACGTATTCTTTTGCGACAAGATTCATTCCGTCACGAAAAGGCGTTACAAGCATGACATCAGCAGCTAAGTAATAGGCGACCAATTCTTCTATCGGAAGACTTCTTCGAAGGTAATGTACGGGCACTGCCCCTACGGTTCCAAATTCACCATTAATATGGCCAACAAGTTTTTCAATCCTGTCCCGTACTTCAATGTACTCATCAACACTTTCACGAGACGGAACACTCACTTGAACCAACACAAGGTCGTCTACGGTATGGTTTCCTTTGTCAAAAATCTCATATACCGCACGTAATCGCTGATCAATCCCCTTTGTGTAGTCAAGGCGGTCAACGCCGAGCATGATGGTTCGATTTTCCCCAAGATCTGACCGGATTGCTTTCGCATGCTCAATAATCTTGGGATCGTTGGCGAGTGCTTCGATCCTGTCGTAGTCAATTGATATCGGGTATTCCTTCGCAAGTACCCTTCTTCCATCAACGTTGACTGCTTGGCCACTTCCACGGTGTGACGTGTAGCGATTTACTAGTCGAACAAAATTCTGTGCTCCATGCCGTGTCTGAAAACCAATAACATCCGCGCCCAGCATGCCTTCCAGAAGTCGTTTTCTCCATGGTAACTGCGCAAAAAGCTCAACCGGTGGAAAAGGAATATGAAGAAAAAAACCAATTCGAACATCAGGACGGAGTTCACGAAGCATTCCTGGCACTAGCTGAAGATGGTAGTCCTGAACCAGTACATGACCATTAGGTGCCGTTTCTCGGGCCGCATATTCAGCAAAGCGTTGATTGATCGCTACGTAGGGAGCCCACCATTGGCGATCGTATTGAGGGGTTTGGCATGCATCGTGATAAAGCGGCCAGAGAGTGCTATTTGAAAAACCTTCGTAGTAATCACTGACTTCATTTGTCGAAAGATGGAGGGGGACGTTGTAAAGTCCATCATGCTCGAAAGGACTGCAGCCCGTTTCAGAACTGCCTGCCCAACCGATCCATACCCCTTTATTTTCCCGCAGAATGGGCATTAGTGCCGAGACTAAGCCACCGGGACTTGTTTCCCACGGACTCTCGGGAGATGTGCGGTGTACAGGCAGTCTGTTCGCAATGACAACCAGGTCACCACGCCTGTGATTTATACGCATTCTGGAAGTATCAGGAGAACCCAAGGACAATCCTTACTGTCAGGATCCATCGAAAGAACCAAGAAAGGAGTTCGATTGCGGCTGGAATGACATTGCTGTTGATTAGTGGGGGTACAAACCTCTCTATAATCACGATGATTAGGCGTCAGTATACACAAGTTTTCGTTCTGGTTGGCGTTCTTTGAAGCCGTCCCTAGCCGAATGCTGTCTAGCAGGTCAAACTACCAGTGATCCGGTGTTGAATTTGTTGATCAGGCGAGGTGTTCGTGAAGAGAGGTGTGTAGATCGATGCGGGGCAATGATTTTGTAGAACCGTTAGGCATGCGCGTTCTGATTCGGAAAGACGAGAGTAGAAATCAGACTCGAGGAGGTATTGTCCTGCCAGATCAGGCGGAAATTCCAACGATTACAGGCAGGGTTGTCGAGGTTAGCCTTCAAATCGAACGAGACGCAGACTTTCCGATAGAAAAATATGACAAAGTTTTGTTCCATCCGAGAAATTCAATACCAGTAGATTTTGAACAAGATAATCTTCTTTATGTCGTTCCTATTGAAGATGTTGTAGCGGTGTTCCGTCGTGAGGAATCATCGACGCCTCAAAGAAGAAGCAAGACAGATCCAGAGGAAGGATAGTCAGTTTCCGTTACTGAAAAACACGAAAAATCTTCTTTTTAGTTTCGGTTCGCGTGCTCTAAAAACCGAGAAATATTTCTTAGGGCGTATCAAAACTATTCTCTATAAAGTGGCAGACACTCGACCAGTAAAGAGTGCAATTAGAAATTGAGTTGTGGTCAGTTTCTGGAATAACCTGAAGCATTACGATTTCTGGATCAAACTTTTTTACTAACCGCAGCGTGTTTTCTTTCGGAATTATTTCGTCATCAGAAGCAGCTAGAACAAGCGTTGGACATTGGATGTCCGACACCAAATCAATCGAGCGGTATGGATCACTGAGTAGTAATCGTATTGGTAGGAATGGTGCAACGCGTCGAGCAATTGCCTCAATGCTGTCAAACGGTGTGATGAGAAGAAGTCCCTTCGGCTCAAACTGGGCAGCCACTCCGATTGCAAGGCTAGTTCCCAGGCTGCGACCAATGACCAGAATGTCTGAATGGCTAGCTTTGAGGTGCCTGTAAATTGCTAATGCATCGTGCCGCAGACCATGTTCTGAGGGATTGCCTGTGCTGCCACCGTACCCTCGGTAGTGCACCATGTAGATTGCGACATCTGAAATCCTTTGTGAATATTCAGGTACAGATATTGATACATCTTCTGCATTGCCACCAAAGTAAAGGACAGCTCGTGTGCTCTTCGGGTTGCTTACTGAGAGTTCCACAACAGCCTGCCCGGTATTCACTTGTATTTGATCGACATTGTAATTTTGTTGCTGACGAGGAAAGTAAATAAAAGATCGTTGTGTGATGAAAAAGAAGGCACAGAGACTCACGTAGATCAAGATGCAGATTATCGTCGTGAGATATATCATTCGTTGTGAGCGCGGCATGCGAAGAATTTCAAGGATATTTTTCTATGTAAAGTTGACAAATAAGAATGATCTGCAGGAGTCGCTTTACACGATCTTCATGAAGAAAAAAACCATTTTTCGGAAAGGGTATTTTTCTTACGTACGAATGTCTGGCTTTACTCTTTGGGAAAGTATCGCAATGCACACCAAAAACAGCATGTGCACAAAACCGGAGAACAAACGGTGCCAGAGTGTCCTTGGTTTTTCATTGAAAATGTCAAGTTTTGCAAGATATACGAAATGTGTTGCAGATAAAAAACGGAGAGGACGGGATTCGAACCCGTGGACCAGCTTTTGACCGGTCACGTCTTTAGCAAAGACGCGCATTCGACCACTCTGCCACCTCTCCTTATGGGAAAACTCGGTACTATTGATTTCCTCTAGACGAGAATGTTCGAGCGAGTCATTCTGAGGCACTAGCAGATTACTTGCAAGGAGGCGCTGGAGTGGCCGCATGGAAATGCCTGGTTTCATAAATTATCGACACTACACGAACCATCTATTGGTCGGTGTTATTTCACTGTTTGGCAGTCAAGCAGTATTCGAAAAAACTGTTTTTGGCAATGAAACAGCAATCATTGTTGATGCAGCTGACGTGGCAGACCATATACAAGCGCTTGCAGCCGATGCGTTCGAAGGCCGTGAGGGTGGCCGCCGGGGTGGGCGAGCCGCTAGTAGGTACATCGAGCAAGAGGTCATGCCGCTTGGTCTCATGCCGGCAGGTGACGGAAAGCGTTATTTTCAGTCGTTCCCGACACGATTTGGAACGCTCCGGAATCTCCTGATAATAATTCCTGGTAGTGATTCAGTATTACAAAGTGAAGTTGTTGTCGTTGGCGCACACTACGACCATGTGGGATATGGAAACAAACGGAATAGTTTTGGGCCATTTGGATATGTTCATAATGGTGCTGATGATAATGCATCGGGTGTGGCTGGTCTAATCAAAATAGCGGAGACACTTGCTGAATTATCTGACCCATGCCGTCGAACAATTCTACTTGCATTCTGGGACGGTGAAGAACAAGGGCTTCTCGGTTCTAAATACTTTTTACAAAATCATCCGGATTGTATTCAAGATAAGAAGATCGTTTTCTCAATCAATCTCGACATGATAGGTCGGCTTCGTCATAGGCAACTGAACGTTTTCGGTGCTCGTTCAGCGACTGGTCTCGAGACGCTTGTTACTCGTGCCAATAATCGGTACGGAAAAGAATCACTAGAACTGATCTTCAACTGGGACATCACTCCAGATTCTGATCATTATCCATTTTTGAAGGCAGAAATACCAACGATTATGTTCCACACTGGACTTCACTCAGACTATCATCGCCCATCTGATGATGCTCACCTGATTAATATCGAGGGCATTGAACCTGTCTTGGAGGTTGCCCTCCAAACTCTTCTCCAAGTTGCAAACAACACAGACGATACGTTTTCATTTAGGGAGACAGCACTTCATGAGTCCAACGCGTCTCGGAAAAAGCTCGAAGAAAAAGCATTTTTGCCAACAGGAAGTCGTGGTCGCTGGGGTATCGGGATTCGAGATGATCCAGCGAATCCTACTGCTCCAGTAGTTGTTGCGATTCGTAAGGGGTCACCCGCGGAAAGGGGGCGTCTGCAAATCAAGGATCGAATTCATGAAGTGGGTGGAACTCCCATTATTGATCAGAAGGATCTCATGAGGCGGCTGTCAGAAGTTTCTCATGATGACGGCATCAATGTACTTGTGTCGCGACGAGGACAGTTTCTGGAATTAAGTTGGAAAGAATAAAAAGCATTTCTCTGTGAGAGCCATGGGAAGGAATATGCGCAGGAGCTACGGAAAGGTGATAGGAATCAATAAAGCGTTAGTCTTCCTCCTCCCACTCCTCTTCATCTTCATCTTCCCACTCTTCTCCTTCTTCCTCTCCTTCTTCCTCTTCTTCGTACTCGTATTCATCGTCTGATTCATCGTCTGATTCATCGTCTGATTCATCGTCTGATTCATCGTCGACTTCTTCCCACTCTTCTTCCTCTTCTTCTACATCGTCATCTTCGTCTTCTTCATATTCGTCTTCATATTCATCTTCGTCGTCTGATTCATCATCGGATTCGTCATCACCTTCTTCGAACTCTTCTCCTTCATCTTCATCTTCATATTCTTCGTCTTCATACTCCTCATCATCATCCCAATCTTCGTCCTCATCTTCTTCGTCTTCAGCAATGATGGTTGGGATAGGTCGTAGGTGATCTTTGTGTGAATCAAACAAATCATCTACCAACAATAATTCAGGGAGTTCGTTCCAGCAGAACATCTCTCCACGAAATTCATCTTGTTGCTTACCGGGATTCAGAACTATTGCCACAGCTTCGTCTCCTAGAGTCGATTCACAAATATTATTTGAGGAAGATTACACCACACTGAATTTTGAACGAAAGTCAGGCCTTTTACCAAGATCTTTTTAAGGATTACAAATTAAAAAATTCGAGGTTGACTAAATCGGTCAGAAAATTGTACTCCGATAAGTCGTTGTCGGCTTTTCTGAAATATAACTTGCGTACTTACTCTACATAAGAGCAAGGGTTCGGATGCCATTTGGTAGCCCTTAGGCAGGGTTTTCCTGAAAACGGAATGACATCAGGACGGGTCGGCAATATGCCAACGGAAGGCTCGCGGTGCAAGGACTAGGCCGATTATTGCCCGAGTCTTCGTTAATTTTCAGGATCTAGGGTCTCGTCGGGTGGAGATTCGGGGTCCATCGCTGGAAGTTCTTCAATTCGGCCAAGACCGAATATGCGTAAAAAATAACGGCTCGTGATGTAAAAATTCGGTCGCCCTAAATCGTCACTTCTGCCGCCAATGGCGATAAGGTCTCGATCGAGAAGTTGTCGAAGCATTTCTTCAGAGCCAACACCCCGAATTGCCTCAACCTCTGCGCGAGTAACAGGTTGGCGATATGCAATTATTGACAGTGTCTCCATTGCAGCATTTGAGAGTCTATTCTCCGCTGAATAATCGAGTGTTCTCCGTACCCATGGCCCAAACTGCGTCCGGGTAATTAGTTGAAATCCTCCAGCAAGATGTTCAATACGAAAGGCTGTTCCGGACTTGTCAAATAGAGTGTTGAGTGTTTTAAGAAGAGAGCGAGCGCGGGTCGCATCAGAAAGCCTTGCTAGTTTTGCCAGACGTCGTATCGGCAGTGGTTCACGGGCAACAAAAAGAGCTGCTTCAAGCTGTGCGAGTTCGTGACTCCGGGGATACGAAGCAATGACGGGTGGCGTTTCGCGGATGTGTTGTTTTTGAATGAAAGTCACACCCCGACGATGGGGTTTGGTACAAACAATAGTTGGTTGAAGTCGCTTAACAATTCGTGTGATCGATCGCTGAGGTGGCTGCGATAATCCCTGCCTTACTTTTTTACGCATTAGAGAAGAAATGAATCGTGTCATCAGACTTATTTCTTTAAAGACGTGAAGATGTTACGTGTCTAAGGCAGGAGAAAGGGTCCAAGCTTGTAGAAATTCCTGCTATTTGTACAGTAGCGTTTCCGGTGACTTAGCCGTGATACGAGCAGGAACCTGTTGTTTCCAGAGATGTACCTGTTTAAGCAACTTCTCAATCGTTGCAGATTCAGTTGAAGCATGGGCATGAAAAAGTCGCTGTAGTTCGCCTTGGGCATCAACAGCAATCCGACAGCTCCCGTCGTACCAACCTTTTCTATCAGTTGCTGGCTCAACAATGAGGCGATGTACTCCAGTAGCGATTAATTGATCTCGAAAGGAAGAGGTTGGTTTTTCCACAACGGGGAGGTGCTGTGGTTGTTGTGATGAAGATGATTCAGTCAAGGTGTTTGGATTATCTGCTCTCTCGCGATGGGAATCTTGATGGGCCAAAAGGGGAACATTTGGAGCGGTATCAAATGCAGGTATCTCTTGGCTTTTAGGTGATGCCACTGATGGTTGAAATATTATTTCAGAGAAATAATTGAGTGGTGCTATGAGCAGTTCTCCGCAAGCTGTTCGCATTTCAGTCGGTATTTTATGTGAAAACATTGCAATCATTGGCACAATAATCATGCATACGAACATTAAAAACGTGCGGAATTTCATGGGTTTGTTCAGAAGAGGTGTATCGAATAATCGGTAGAAATAGGAACATGGCCTTTGGAGACGGACAATACCTAGAGAAACTCACAAGAACAACGGGAAACTGGAGAGTCAGAGAAGGTTAGAGGGTTTCCTCAGAAGGCTTTTATACGTTCTTGGTTAAGATATGGGGTGGGCGCAG
>WLWE01000799.1_pt1 | contig 26047 bp, 53 predicted proteins | sample 6718301 | NCBI WGS metagenome assembly WLWE01 (sample SAMN12718691, study PRJNA515312) | sponge metagenome | isolation source: marine sponge | host: Mycale hentscheli | place: New Zealand: South Island, Marlborough, Capsize Point | collected 2003-05-01 | reverse complement strand
CTGAAAATGACTAAAGTAATTGAAGACGGCGGAAGAACTAATCTCTACGCCATCGAACCACAAATGCAAGTAATGGAGAACGTTATGCCTCACAATGACAATGCTGAAAAACTCAACGGACGCCTAGCAATGCTCGGTGTTATCGCTGCCTTGGGCGCTTATGCCCTTACAGGTCAAGTTATCCCAGGTGTCTGGTGATTTACCTTGATTTCCCAGGAGGTTGGTACTCAGGCCCTTGCCTGATGTTTAACATTTACTCCTGGTAAAGAACAGCCTTATGCGCCCGAATGGGCGCTATAGTTAATAAGTGGGTCAAATGTTTGATCCATTCGCCCGGCGATGGGCCTGAAGTTTATATCTCAATTCAAATGAACATCACACGTGAACAGCACGACGAACTTATCGAAGTGCTAGAAGACACTGTTGAATATGCCTGTGATCAATGGATGATCTCCGGTGAAGCCGCTTGGGCAATCATTGAATGCCGTGCTATTGCAAAGCAGGCAGAGATTGCTGGCCTCGTTACTTCTGATGTTGCTTGATGACGGCGTCTGTAAGTAACATCTATGACGTGTTAGATACCGTCAAGAACGAAGTAGATTGCATATGTGCCAAAGAGAATGTATCTCCTTTGCTTATATGGCTATTGCTACGACAGCAAGCTGACTACCAGCTGCTACTTCAACAAGAATCAAAAGATTAACTTATGCGCCCTAGCGGGCGCTGTATTTTCTAATGCTCCTTCGGGGGCATCTGTTCCTTTACTCCTTATATACAGATGACTATCGTTTCTACTGCACCTACCAACAACATCTCTGCACTTGTTACAGAGTTTGCCGGCGGTGCTTCTAGTGACATTTCAATGATGATTGGCGTCGGTCTTGTCAAAGATACAGACGCTGTCTTCTTCCAATACCTCGGTGAAGGCGTCGAGCCTGCAGCTCTCGTTCAGAACTCAGGTCGTCCACTGACTCGCCTTGGCAACGTCAAGCTTGCTGACATCAGCATTGCAGAAGACGTAGGTGAGTTCAACTCTACCAAGCTCAATGTAATCCTTGAGTCCTCTGCTGGTACACAAGTAATGGTTACCTCTGGTCTCACTACCATCTGGTCTCAGTGTCTGCTCAATGGCTTGATGGCTATGGTCAACGGTGGTGACATTACCTGCCCCTTCAACCTTGACACTTGGAAAGGTACATCCAAGATGCGTCCTTGCTTCGCTGCAGTACGTGTCGGTCAACTGTCTATGAAAGACAATGACTTGTACACCTTGCTGTCTGACGCACGTTCTGACGGTAACAAGCAAGCTGTCGAGCAACTATGCCGTAATGCAGTGACTACTATCTCTAACGCAGTTACTGGTGGTCCAGTCGAAGAAGTTGTAGTCGAAGAAAAGACTGCTGTACTTGCCGACTTTTGAGTTTCCCCAATTCCGTAAGGACTTAGGTCAGTTATCTATGGCACGCCGTGCACTACGCGGTGTGCTTTTACATATAGACCTAGAACCAGGGGAAACTACAGTCGATACACTATTAGCAATGCTCGATCATTTTTACGAGTATCCAGACGATTATAAAGAACTTATCCATGACTCAATCTGAATATATTAGCGTCTTCAAAGAAGACCTAGTCGATGCCGTCAAGCTCTGCCATGCAGGGCTAGCGCAGGACTCACCCAAGATGCCTAAAGAGTATCTCAACGAACTGCTTAATCTGCTGTTCGGATACATGCCTGTATCAAGCAGGGCGGAGATTGCTACGTATTTAGCTGAGAAGTCTTATCTACCTCCACTAAAGCTTATTGACCCTAATGAAATGAAAGCAACGGTTGCTGCTTCTGACTTACTAAAAGGATTATGAAGTATCGCATCCGTTACACAGACAAGACTGACTACTCACAAGAGCTCATCGTTGAAGCACCCGACGTTCGGTCTGCTTTAGATGAAGCACTTGAGCAGTTACCAGACCACATCGTCATTCTCTCTGCCTTACAAACAAACTTATGAACCCCTACATCACTGAGATGGAAGCCATCCCTGTGTCTGAACCACACATGGTTGCTGTGTTTAACCCAACTACACTCGAAGAAGATGAGCATTACGGCTACGAGGCTGAGATGCAATACAAACGCAAAGAAAACACAATCAAAACTATCTTGTGTTCAAGACTTGATACCGTAAATGTCGGCGAACCCGTCATGTTGGTTTATCATCATGGTATGCGTGCTTATAAACATAACAGGCACGTAATCGTTTCCAACCCCAACAACTGTGTTGGAGGTTTCTACTATACGAACGGAACAGAAGCATGATGAAAAGCTACGAGTTATATGTGTTCACTCAACCTAATTGCCCTCCCTGTGATCGCCTCAAGGCGCACGTAAGTTGCCTCACAAAGGCTCAGCAAGCTGCCTTGCATTACGTACCTCTACGTGCACCTAACGGTAATTACACAGCCCTTGCAGAGGAACTTGAAGTAGAACTAACACCAACACTGGTTGTTGCTTACGAAGGTCTCCATTGCAAAATTGATGCTGATGGTGATGAAGACTGTGATTACACAGAAGAACCTGTCGAACGTTTCATTGGTGCCAATGCAATCATTGATGCACTTGATAGCACCATTGAAGCTTATACCTACGCAAACCCTCCTGAATAATGCAACAGCGTAAGAAGTTTAAAGTTGAAATGATCGTTGACTGTAAACCCAGTCTTATCGAACATTTGTTAGAAGAGATATGTGAGACAGTCTCATTTGAGAACTCACTCGTCAATCAATATAATTATTACGGAATTGATAATGAGCAAGAAAGCAAACGTAATTGAAGCAGACGGCACAATCTATAAAGAGAGTGGTAACGGATACTTCAATGTGGAACTAGATAATCCAGAAGGTCATCAATGTCTATGCCGCGCTAGCGGACGATTGATTACACGCAAGATTCAATTACTTGTTGGTGATCGAGTCGCAGTTGAGCTCAGCCCCTATGACTTAGACAGAGGCCGTATCACTTTGCGCCACAAATGAACGTTGAATAGTTACACTTAAGAAACCCGAAAATTAATAATGACACTACTGGAACAAGCTATTGCTTTCCGTAAGGCATTTAATCAAGAAATGCTTGAAGGTATGACAAGATATGGATTTGTCAAAGAGCGACTGTTTAATATGCAGGCCGGTCTTATTGAAGAAGAATCTAAAGAGTTCCTTGAAGCTGCTCGTGACCTTGAAGGTTCACCTAACACACCTGCTAATCACGTTGAAGTTCTTAAAGAATTAAGTGATGTAGTCTTTGTTTGTTATCAGTTTGCTGCTGCTTATGGTTTAGATTTAGACACTGCTATGCAACGTGTCTTTGACTCTAATATGAGTAAGCTAGATGATGACGGCAATCCTATTTACCGCGATGACGGTAAAGTTCTCAAAGGTCCTAACTATAAGAAACCAGAGCTTGGCGATTTAGTACCTATCAAAAATCTTCTTCACGACACTTCAAGCAAATGATGGAAACAAAAGCTGATACAAACAATTTAATAGCTCGCACTGGTCGAGTACAGGGTTGGATTGACGACCCTACCAGTCGGTTGCCCGTGTCGTGCACGGTCATAGAAGTATCAGACAGTATGGATTATGGCGAAGACTCAATTGAAGCCAGCTGGCGATTTGTTTCGCACGCTCTACGTTACGGAGCAGGCGTTGCTGTCCACCTATCCCAACTTAGGCCTCGCGGAACAGAGAATGGTAAAGGCCTGGTGGCCTCGGGTCCTGTCTCGTTTGGAAAAATCTACAGCTGCTTAAATGAACAACTTCGACGTGGCGGCGTTTATAAGAACGGCGCTGTTGTACTTCATCTTGATATCAGCCATGGGGATATACTTGAGTTCGTTACAACACCTCGGCATGAGCTCCCCTGGGCTAAGCGTTGCGTCAATGTAACGACTAACCTTTGGAATGAAGCTACGGATAATGTCAAGAACGAGATACTAAAAGGCATTGCTCGTGGTGACATTTGGCTTGCCAAGATTAGATACGACCAACACGGTCATCGCATTTTTGCGAATGTGTGTCTTGAAGTCTTTCTTAAATCAAGGGGCACTTGCTTGCTTCAGCATCTGAACCTAGGTGCTTGTCGTCCTGAAGATATCTCAACTGCATTTGCTGTGGGTATGAGTGAGCTTATCGAGCTTCACGCAAAGACTGGAGTAGAGAAAACTGGTGAGTATTTGACTCAAGAAGCAGACCGTCAGGTTGGCCTTGGACTACTAGGTCTTGCCAACTTACTTGCGCTGGAAGATATCACCTATGAACAGTTTGCTGATGCACTAGATCAACTTCCTCAAGCGACTCCTAAAGCTACTAAACTTGTAGCACAACTAAGCGCAGGATTTTCTGTTGCTGCATCCCTTGCACGCTCTGCCAAAATGGATAGAGCATTTGCAATTGCACCAACTGCTTCTTGTTCTTATCGTTATACAGACCGAGCAGGCTATACAACCGCCCCCGAGATTGCACCGCCAATCGGGCGCACCGTTGATAGGGACAGCTCCACATTTGGTGTTCAACAGTTTGATTACGGCAACGTAGAGACTGCTGACTCCGTAGGCTGGGATGCATACTTCAGAGTATGTAATGGCATCGTTCAAATGATGCACGACACCGGCCTAAGCCATGGCTATTCATTCAACAGCTGGTCAGACGTTGTTCAATATGACGAAGACTTTATTCAGTCTTGGCTTGCTTCACCGCAAACCTCACTGTATTACAGCCTTCAAGTTAATCAGAACACGCAAGCTAAAGATGATGCGATGGTTGCACTAGATGATCAGTTTGACTTTGACTTCTCTGATATTGATGAAGACAATGATACTGATGCTAACTACAGCGTATTTAACGACCCCGCTCTCTGCGTAGGTTGTGCCGAATAAACCTCACTACATATTCCAATGACCAAAGCAGCAACTAAGTACATCCACCTTCATCAACGCAAGCGGACCTGGACTCCTGTTCAAGTCTCTGCTGGTCAACTGCTGACTGGTGGTGAAGAAGCAGTGCAACGTGCTCTTGCTCTTCGTAGTCTTGAAATTCCTGTTGGTGACTTCATTGCTCAAGCGATGAAAGGTGACCTACCTCAGGGCATTGAGGCTGAAGGATGTAGAGAGCTGCTGCTTTCTAACGTTGATGATGAAATCAAACATGACCTTGCCCTTAATTACGCGGCTGAAGCACATCAGATCCCCGTTCAATTTGAGAAAGAAGCTGCACGCATTACTAAAGCGTGGCTCGAACTCGATAGGCACCCGGTACTCAAGGCGGTTGTACTTGAAAGATCAGTCTTCTTTGTATTACTTCCCATCTTTAGATTCCTTGGAGATACTGGACTCAGAACCACTAGCGCTGACATCAGCAGAGACGAAACTACCCACGTCGCAGCAAATACAATCGTCTGCCAAGAGCTCGGTCTTAAGACTGACAAAGAGCTCAATAAGCTTAGGAGAGCTACGGTTGCTTGGGTTCTTCAATCCTTACAAGGGGAAGCAGATCACAAGCATCTCTCGTCAAACTTCTGGCTGGGATGTTCAGATAGCTTGTACACCTCAGGCAAAGCCGTAGGTCTAGCTGACACCAGGGCTAGCAGAATGCCTGCCTTCTTCGAAACTGCTAATCAAAACCTTCCACAATACGCTTAAATGCTTAAATTTACTGCACAAGAATTAAACAGAATACAGATACTTGACCAAGAAATAGACCCAGATAACTTTGAACATAAAGGCTTACCATCAGATACACACGTTGTTATGTATGTAGTTGAAGGTAAGACCCTATATGACGCTGTCCGTGCTTATACTAAGGTTGATATCTTTGACTGCTACCACGACAAAGTAAAAACTCACAACGGCAGTGTGATTAGTATCAGGTCTGGTTACGGAAACGTTAGACCAAATATGTATGGCAAAATTAAAACTGGAGGAACTGAAGAGTGAAATACGAATACGGAACAAAAGAATACTACGCGGAAATGTTTGCAGATTTCATTGCAGACATACAGCATGACTCACCGGAGGTTAGTAACAACCTTGTTGCGGGCTTCCTGCTTGCTATCGATGACTGGCGTAAGTATCACGTCAATCAAATTTTAGAACTAGATAGAGTTGAAGCTAAAGTGAATGACCAAAGCTGATTACAAGAAAAAATTACTAGACTACATTGACAAGCAGCTCGATAAGCTGACTGTTAAACAAATACGTACACTTATATCTAGCTATGCACGACGCTAAACTTGTCTGGATTACACCAGATAGCGAAAAACTAATTGGTAAAATTGCAAGAGTATCTAACCCTTCCAATGAAGATAACCCTAATGTGGTTGGTTTACTTAAATATCTTATTAAACACAAGCATTGGTCTCCCTTTGAGATGGCATCTATGTGTCTTGAGATACAAACAACACGAGCTATTTCACCACAAATCTTAAGACATCGTTCATTTTCTTTCCAGGAATTTAGTCAACGCTACGCAGTCTCTACTGAATTTGAGTTGCCACATCTTCGTAGGCAGGATGTAGTCAATCGTCAAAACTCAATTGACGACATACCTCAAGCTGTAAATGAAAACTTTGGTAGTGACATTGCTCACCATATGCTTGAAGGACAAAAGCTGTATCAACGAATGCTTGATGCAGGTGTTGCTAAAGAATGTGCACGAGCAGTGTTACCATTAAATACAACAACCAGACTCTATATGTCTGGAACTATTCGTAGCTGGCTGCACTATATCGATTTACGTAGCTGGCATGGCACACAATGGGAGCACACACAAATTGCTCTCAATGCTCTCCAGATATTGAAAGAGCAGCTGCCAACAATTGCTGATGCTATGTGGCCCAATGAATCGCTTACAGAAACTCCAAGAGTGCTTGGCAATAGCACAGAAGCACAAGAATCCTGACATGGAAGCAAACATTAAACTTGCTATTGAAGAAGAACGTAAGAATCCTTGCACTGATGTTTATCCTGACCCCACGGATGACTGACTTAGTTCTTACACTGAGTACGGCGAACAAATAATGCTTACTCAGAATGAATTTTATAGCAGCTACCGTTGAACTCAAAGATATCATCAGTGATTCAATCAACGCTTATGGGCTGGACTATCGCGGTGCTAACGCTGTCGTGCCCTCTAATGGTCCTGCTAGCGAGGTCCGATTCAGGGTTCTCTGCTACAACCGAGAAGGTCCAAAGCTTCAGAACTTCCTTGATTGGAAACCAGGCACCCGTGCGTTAGTCACTGGCAACATTGTTTTCTCCGATGACACAAGCAAGCCTCTTGACTTAATCGTTACCACGATTGAACAGAACATTCCTAAAGATATGTACTGTAATCAAGTTGTATTAGGTAATGCTTTCTTCGGTGCAGACGAAGTTAAAGAACGTAAGAACGGTATGGTTGCCACCAAGATTGGCACAACATTAGACAACCAAGATGTAACGACTTGGCTATTCCTTGAATTACATGAACAACGCAAGAATAAACTCACTGACCGACTCCGCAAAGGACGTGCTATCTGCGTCCAAGGATATCTCCGTGAATATCGCAAGGACGACAGTGACAGCCCTTATCGGGCTATCGTCGCAAACGACTTCACTACTCGAAAGGAGCTCGCAAAAACTAACGGAGGTCGCACGCAAACGGGACAGGCAGCGGGATACACGGAGACGGACCCAACGCCGGACTACTAGTCGAATGGATATTGAAGACAACTACCCTGATTGGTATTAATGACTAACAATGAAAGAGTGTTGCTTGCATACGATTTAATGATTGAGAGTGTGCATCAACCTGATAATGAATTACGTAGCGCTGCTAAAGAGCAGGACTGCTACGTTCACTTAATGAAAGTCAGAGAAGATATGCTCGACTATTTACAGTCTTGCAGAACAATGGTCTCTGACCTTACACACAAACACCGTATGCCTAACGCTAAATAATATAATGGACTAATTACTTGTACCCCAAAGCTCTCACGTGAGGGCTTTTTTAGTACCAAAAATTTTCCACACTAAATGTAAATAACACTTATGCTTATAGGTGTCAAATAAATATATCAAATGACCCTACAAGTTTTACCTCCAGAAATGCTGGAGACACAAGATAAAATCGAAACTAAAGAAGCACAACCCTACTGGAAACCTAGTTCACTTAAAGATGGAGAGTCAGAAGAATTCAGACTACTTGGATGCTACGAAACAGGTCACGCCATTATGGGTTGGCAGTACGCTTCAGAAATTCAAGATCCTAAGTCGGGAGACTTACGCTTCAATGGCTATGTTGTTACTCGCAGTCATCCTGGCCAACCTGCTGATATTGCTAGAGAAACCGACTGGTCCAAAGCAGAACGTCCCAAGATTGACGGCACCTTCGTCAAGCCTCGTCGTTTCCTTGCCTGGGTTGCAACCTCTGCAGCACGTGGTCGACTAGAAGTTCTATTCATTGAACAGAAATCTATTCGTGAACAACTGACTGAGATTCTCCAAGAAGTTGAAGACTACACCTGGACTGAAGAAGGTCTTGCTAATTTCTCTATTAAGATTACCAAGAAAGGTACAGGTCTTGAAACTAGGTATACCCTAATGCCTAAGGTTCGTGCAGTGCCTGACAAAATTAAAAAGCAATGGGCTACTGAAAGCGAAACCATCTGGCTTCCTAATTACTTCGAAGGTAAAGACCCATTCGATGGTAAACAAGTTGAAGAGAAAGGACTACCTGCTGGTGGTACTGACAAACGTGGAGCACACGTAAAACCTGCTACAGCTAAGAAAAAAATTGAAGATACTAACGAGGAATTCTGATGACAAACATTAATACCGAAGGCTTGCCTCCAGAAATGCAGGCACGCATTGCTGAAATCATTGAGAAAGCAAAAGCTAATGCCATTCAACCAATGGCACCTGCCGCTCCTACTCAACCTGGCCCTGTCGTAGCACCTGGGCTACAAAACCCTGGCGCTCTAGCATCACGTCCACCTTCACTGATGGATCACATCATTGCTTTACGTGGTGAAGTTGCTGACCTACGTCAAGAGAATCTTGATCTACGGCAACAAGTACACGCATCTGCACAAGTAACTGAGGCTGTAGGTCAAGCAGTAGGTTCGTTATATCAAATGTTTCAACAGCAAACCGAGACTTCAACTTATAGCTCAGGCTTCGAAGCGGCGCAACCGTCGCAAGTAGATGACTTCTGATGCCTTACAAGGATCCTAAGGTCCGTGCAGCTCATCATGCAGAATATCAACGTCGACCATCGTCTATAGCTAAACGTAAACAAACATACGCTTCACTTTCACCTGAAGATAAAGCTAAACGCAATGCTCAATGTAGAGAACGTGATGCCCATGTAGTCGCAAAGCGCAGGGAATTGCTTAGTCAGTTCCCATGTGCTTGCTGTAAAACACAAGATGATTCAGTCATCCAGTGGCATCATGTTAATCCTGATGATAAAGTTTTTCACGTATCTCATCACAAACATCCAGAAGATAAATGGTGGAACGAAGTACTTAAATGTATTCCAGTCTGTGCGAATTGCCATGTAAAAATTCACAAACAATTAATATGTCTACTCCCGATACATCTGTAAAGCATGATAAGCCTTATCGTATACAAACGTCAGCAGGCTTCCGTAAATACCTATGCTCCGGTTTATATCTACCTTCGGTCACAACAGTCCTCAGTGGTACTGAAAGTGAAAAGTCCAAAGCAGGTCTCCGTAACTGGAACATTAACAACCCTGGCAAGTTAGAAGAAGCTGCTACTCGTGGTTCAGCGATACATCTTGGCTGCGAGAACTACTTAAGAGGTCTTCCGCCAGGTGTACCTGATGAGTACCAAGACTTCTGGACTGGTATCACACAGTACCTTGATTGGTTTGATGTACTCCACTGGAGTGAAAGACCATTAAGAAGTGACTGGTATCATTTACGTTCTGATGATAAAGAGGTAGCATATGTGTGGTCAACAGAGCACTTATATGCAGGATGTCCAGATTTAATCGGTGAAATCGGTGGCGTCAAGGTCATTGCAGATTTCAAGACATCTAATGCACCTTATATGAGCTCGTTCCCTGACAAGGGAGACCGTATGGGATTTGGAGGCTTCCGTAAATATCAGAAGTGTGCTCAACAAATGGCTGCTTATCGGCTTGCCCTTGAAGAACGCACAGGTTTTAAATGTGATGTAGCTTTGATTATTGTTTCTACTCCAGAAACTACTCAAGGTATTTTCATTGATGGAGACCAAATGGATTTAGCTGAGTCTAGATTCGTTAAGCGATGTGCTCAATTCCACGAGCTCTTCCCTCCTGACCCACAGGAGATTGCGCTAAAAGAATAATGACAACTCAATTTATATATGAAACTCAAGTTAAGTGTCCATAAATCCTGCAAGAATAAAGCTAATCCACAAAAAGTTGCTCGTGGTTGGAGCAATATTTATGAGGACATCACTTGGCTACTCGGTTGGGTACAGCACGGCTACGGCTGGACTGCTACTCACTTTGTAGACAAGCACCGTAAAGCAGAGAATGCAAGCGGTAGTAACCTCGTCGTCATTGACTTCGATGGTGATACAACTCTCGATAAGTTCTGGGATACCCAGACTGCTAAGGACTGGTGCATTGCTACCTATACATCTTCAAGTCATACGCTTGCAGAGCATAGGTTCCGTGCACTCTTCCCTTTAGGTAAAGCATTAGAAACTGCATCACAACATCGCGGTGCTTACTGGCTTGTAGTCAATCGCTTGCTCCAAGAGCTTGGACTTGAAGAGCTAAAAGATAACTGCGGCCAGAAACCAGAGCGGTTGTGGTATGGCAATACCAAAGCACAGGTCAGACTCAATGATGATGCACTGGTACCAGACTTCCTGCTCAATGATATTGAGTACGAAGAAACGACTGCTTATGTTCACTCAGATACAACTGACCTCGATGTCAGACGCTGTCAGTGGCTCCTACGTGAGTTCCTAGAGCCGTCCGATGACGGTGAGTATGAGTCTTACTTCGTACCAGTTATGGCTGCCTGCGCTGGCGTAGGTCACGTCTTGTTTGATGACTGGGTTGACTGGGTCTTACGTGGTCACCACGGTGAGAAGCCAGAGAACTCACAGCCATTCAAATGGCACGGTCTTGGTAACTTTGCTGGTCATACTTCACTGTATGCATTAGCTAAAAAGCAGGACCGTAGCTGGACTAGTAAGCTTCCACGTGAGCTAGTCTTTGGCGCTGCAGGTACAGCTGTAGGTTATACAGAAGTTGACCCTCAACCTGATTTTGCAGACGTTATACTTGCAGCGCAGAGTAAATTAATACCGGAGAAAAATATGATCGAACCAGAACCGTTACCTGATGTATCGGTTGCCAAACGTAAAGGTCGCCCTAAGAAAAGTAGTAGTGATGCAGCTGCTGAACGTGAAGGTGATGTCCTTCAAGTCAAAGAAATCCTTAGCGACTTACGTAAGAATGAACTGACTGGTGCTATCGAATACACAGATAGCACTGGTCGCACCATTGCGCTTCAAGGTAATGACCTTGACCTAATGACTACCAAGCTTGCTTGTGAGTTCGGTGTCTTCATCCCTGAGCCACGGGTTAAAGCAGCTGTTCAATACGCAGCAGGTAGAAATTCATACTGTCCTATCCGCCGCTACCTTGATCACTGCAGTGCTCACGCCAAGCCTCACGAAGAATGGGCAACTATTGGCGAAGTCTTCCTAGGCAATAAGCATCACATTGCCACCCTCGCCATGCAACGCATGATGATTGGTGCAGTCGCCCGTGCTTATAACCCTGGCTGCTCCATGTCCTGGCTACCAATTCTTGTTGGTGCACAGGGTGTTGGTAAGTCAATGTTCAGCCGTAACCTTGTTCCTAATGATCTGTTCGCTGAGGTTTCAACACCTCTCGATACATTGATGAAAGAGCAGTACAGGCTGCATATGGCTTGGATGCTTGAGCTACCTGAGATTGATAACTACTTCAACGTCAGAAATATTGAGAACTTTAAGAACTTAATTACCTCTCGCGTTGATGAAGTACGCTATCCTTATGCATCGTTGCCATCCAAACTTCCTCGTAGGTTTGTGATGATTGGTACAACGAATCGCAACCAGTTCCTTGTAGACAGCACGGGTAACCGTCGCTTTGTTCCACTAGAAATTGGCGGTGGCTTCCAAGTTCCTTGGGATCGACTGCGTGATGAGCGTGATTCTCTATGGGCTGCAGCCGTTGCTGCCTATAGAAACCACGAGCGTTATGAATTTGATAGCGGTGAAATCGCTGCTATCTCTGAATACATTCAAGAGTTCGGTGACCCCGATCCTTGGATGGATAAAGTCTCTGCTTATATTTCGATTAGGCCAGAGGTTACAGCTGCTGAGGTCCTTACCAATGCACTGGAACTTGACCCTCGTAACCAAGGCAGACGTGAAGCACGTCGTGTCGCTGATGTTCTGCAGTCTATGGGCTGGAGACGGCTAGTGACCTCACGTAAAGACGCAAACGGTAAGTCCAAGTCCGTAAGGATTTGGCAACGACCTAAGAATGATCCTCTTAATGATGATCATATCTTGAACGATTTCTGATAACTCGCATACATTTCCAATGAAAGCAAACGATATTCAAATCGGACTACGTGTCCGTGTGGCTTCAAATGATATGACTGCCCTTGTTGTAGGTCAGCCTGAGTACTATACCCCCAGAGCTAAACTAGTTCGTATAAAGTATGAAAATAGTACACGCTATGAGTATATGATTTCTAATCAGTTAGAAGCATTACCTATGGAAGAGCAGTATGTAAAGCTTGGCGGTAACTATGTAAGACCTGACAATAGTTTTTGATTATGAGTGAAGCACAGCCCAGTAAAAAAGTAGGAGGTCACGCCTACGGTAGACGACATCAAACGATGTCTAATACAGCAGAAGAAGGTGAACTCTGTATTTACACTGGGCATTCGCTCGGTAGATTCTCTTCTCACTCAATGCGTTACGACAGCCATCAAGCTTGCGTTCGTTGCGTTGCTGCTGCAAGAGAAGGGCGTATCTCATTTGACATTGACCGTTTACTTAAACGTGAACGCAAACGTGCCTTAAAGTTCTGGTCTCAAGTAGACATCGGTGACCCTGATGAATGCTGGAAATGGAATGGCACAATAAATAATCGCACTAAACAACCTCAATTTTCTTGGAGACGTCATGGTATTTCTAGTTCCACGCAGCACCATCCTCAACGTGTTGCAATGTGGTTTAGCTGGGGGGACTTGGGATTCACAGGAGTTAAAACAACTTGTGGAGAAAAGTATTGCTGTAATCCCTTCCACCTCATCCCCCAAAGAGTGGGAGTCTTTGTTGACCAAGATAGTTACCTCGAAAGCTTTGAGTTAGCGTGTCAACTTCATACACTTAAGCAGCAAGTAGCTGAGTATATGATTGAAGAAGCATTGAAAGAACAAGCACGGATTGATGAGTCAGAAGAGATTGATTCTCGTGCTGACTTACTGCTTAATCCAGAGACTGGATTTGCAGAACGTTTCGAAGCTGTGATGACCGATATGCTCGCTGGTCGTCACACTAGTCAAACAGAACCTTCAGACCCTGGTCTATTTCGTAAGCCCTCAGATAACGAAGAAACTAATGAAGAGTTCTAACCTCACTATTTTCTATTAACTAACTTAAACTAATCAAAGAGTCATTCAATTATGTCTAGACGCACAGACCTACTTCAAGCCCTCGTTCAATCCGACAAGTTCGGTGAAGAGAAAAAACAGGAGCAGCAATTCCTTATTGCTACTGCTGAGTTAATCCTTTATGACCTTGTTAACATCGCCCTTGCTGGTGTTGAAAGGAGCGGCGCTGGTTCACTTGTTATCAATTTACAAAACGACTCCACGACATTTATGTCTGGTCACTCGATTGAATTTGATATTAGAACTGCTGAACGCGAAGAAGATACTGACATCCTTGAGTTCCTACGTGGACTGATGGAAGAGATTGATGAGAATGACTGGAGCAAAAATGTTTTAATTACGTTGATTAGTGATGCTGGAACAAGAACATTTGCTGTCGAAGCAGGAGGGAGCCAAGAAAGCCTCCGAGCGCTTGCAGCAGAATTTAGCGGATAAGCTTAAGTCTCAAGGTCTCAAGCTGCCTCTCTACCCGACGCCTCAAATTATTGAGCGTGCTCGTGAAGTGATGGGCGGCATTGACTTTGACCCTACCTCAGACCCTGTACAACAGGTACTGGTAAACGCTACGTCTGTTCCATCGATAGAAATCAACCCTTTACAAGAGCACTGGCACGGCAACGTGTGGGTCTCTCCTAAAGGAGCTGTACGTAACTCACGTATCTGGTTTAACAAAACAATTAATGAGTACCGCAATGGTCACATCAATAGCTTTGTATTTTTTACCAGTGCTTCTGAGTTAGTTCGAGCATCACCCGTCATCTGGGACTACCCAGTCTGTATACCGTTTAAACGTATCAAGCAACTTAAAGCAACCACTGGTGGCTTTGAACCTGTCTGTCCCTCTACTTGGAATGCAATTGTCTATGGTCCACCATTAGAGCAAATCATTTCATCAATCGACAAAGTCTCCCTGTTCTATAACAGCTTTCGTGACATCGGCAGAATTATTTACAATGAATTCGCTGGTGATAACTGGAACAAAGACCTTGAATACTATGACGCACAACGGGGACAACTGTAATGAGTAAGCATATTAACCAAGCGTGCTTGTATAACTTACCATCTGGTGCTGCTGTGCATCCCTGTCGTCTCATTCATAAAGATGGCACACTGATGTGGAAGCACGCCCTGCTTTCAAACAATAACGAAGCTAATATTCCTAGTTGCACTGCACACGAAACACATATACAAAAAACTGCTCAGCGCTTAGAAGAACTGAACAGTTGGGTATCACAAGATATTGAGCCTTGGCAATGTTTCATTCCTTATGCCTGGTATTCACCATTTGATAGTGAACTAACTGAAGGCATCTGCGTCTACTTTACGCACGCTATCTATAAGAATGACGACATCTACGAAACACTAATGCCTCACATTCAAGAACACGAGACATTAGAGCTTAGAGATAATCTGTTATTCTTCAAGCGGTGTTAATCCAGCTGCATGATTTGGATAGCACTCAAGGTATGCATCCATCGGTATCACTATGTAGTCAGCTGTTAGCCTGTTGTCTAAGTAATCAACTGTCATCCAACCAGGCTCACTTTCTACAGCACCAGTGATGGTGTATCCAGCCAGTATGCTGCAAAAGATTAATGGTGTCATTGTGTTTCTCCTAAGTGTTTAATCAACCGTTCTAGATACCACTGAGCTTTCTTACTATCCTGTGGTGCATTTCCTTTCAGCCATAGACGTAGCAGATACTTCAGTGCTTGTGCTTGAAGCATCCCTGCTTTTACATCAGGTGCATCTTGAATTGCTTCCTCAATGATATCGATTGCTTCCTGTGTACCACGTGTGTAGTGGGCAGGACTATTGACCATATCGTTCTGTGCTTCTGGATGATAGAAGCTACCGTCGTTATCGACTGGTCCTACTCGTCCGCTTTTAACCCTATCAATAAGATTTTGAATTGAAGTGCACCATTCATCTTCTTCTGGATTCACTCTTTCATGCTGGAACCTATCAATGTCTTCTCTGATTGAACGCACACGATTAACTGCCTCATTAATTGGTGTGTCCTTCCCACCGTCATAACCTTCAACAATCTTCAGCCAACGCTTGCCGTCTTTCAAGTCGGCTTGGTTATACATAGACAGGTTAGGTAAGTCCCAGTTCTTGTTGTTCTTAGGTGTCTCATCATCTAAGTATTCCCAACCCTTGTCCTTGTTCCACTCTTCGAATGCTTCATATTCTTTCTTGAACTTGTCGTAATCCATGTATCGCATTCACGTGTTTCACTACCTAATATAGAAGAGAATAAATAATAATGAGAGATATGCCCGCACCTAAAGGTGACCCCTGTTATATCAAAAATAAAGACCGATACTTTATGTCCATTGCTACTGCAATCGCCCGTGGCTCAACGCATCCGCTTGTTCCTGGTGGCTGTGTATTGATACGAGACCGTGAAGTAATTGGTGATGGAAGGTCCGTATTATGTGAATCAAAAGTTGAAATTGATTGTATTACTTATGCCATTGCCACTTGCGCTAAACGTGGCACGCCTACCACTGGAGCTACCATTTACAGCACGCGCTATCCATTCTCTGCTTCTGTCTTTCAGGCTTACCTGATGGGCATCCGTAGGTTTGTTGTTGCCGCTCACGAATGGGAGCCTTACTATAAGGATGAGTTCAGGCGTGCAGCACGGCTGGCAAGAGAGTTGTCTATAGCTATTGAACCTTTGTTTGATGATGTAGACCAACGGTTCACGGAGAACCCTCACGAGCTCGATGAGTTCGACCCAAAAGATAAATCTAATATTGAAAATGACTGATGAAACTGATCCAATGATTGATTGGGAAATAAAGATGGAAGCTTTCTGTTACCGCGATTGGGAACTGAAACTACTACGTGAAGGTGCTAAATCTTCAACAACTGCAATGGGTTTAATGGCTCTTAAAAAACGTTATAAAAAAATCATGGGTATTAATGACTGAACTACTATTTGACATTGAAAGCACCGGCTTACTGCGCCGTGGCTCTACTATTCACTGCATTGTTATGCGTGATATGGATACAGTAGAAGAAGCACAAGTGTTTGATTACAAACCTGAGCGTGCTGTTATTCAAGGCGTTAAGCAACTAGAAAATGCTGACGTGCTTATTGGTCATAACATTATTAACTATGACATCCCCCTCCTCAAGGAACAGTTTCCAGACTTTGCCCCTAGAGGTCAGATGCTGGATACTCTTGTTCTCTCCCGTCTTTTTTATCCCCATATTTCTGACCGTGATTTTGAAAGACGCCCTCAAGGTATGCCGCAAAGGCTCTACGGAAGACACAGCCTCGAAGCATGGGGGCATCGACTAAAGTGTTTTAAGGGTGACTTCGGTAAGCACGAAGCTGCTTGGGATAAGTACACACCAGAGATGCTTGACTATTGCATCCAAGACACGATGGTGACTGTAAAACTATATGAACTATTGAGGAGGAGAATGAATGAAAATTCCTGATTGCGTTTCACTTGAGATGACAATGGCCACACTGATGGCTGAACAAGAAGCCAGTGGGTTTAAGTTTGATATGGATGCAGCTGAACGTGTCAGAGAAAATCTCGCATGTGAGGCTAAAAGTATTGAAGAAAAAATTCACAGCATATATAACTATTACCCTGGTAAAGTCTTCACACCAAAACGGACTTCTAAGAAGACTGGTTATGTAGCAGGTGCACCAATGACCAAGCTTGTGGACTTCAATCCAACAAGCAGGTTGCATATTCACTGGGCGCTATCGACGTTCCGTGGTGCTCGTTTTACTAAGGTCACTGACAGTGGTAAGCCAAAGGTTGATGAAGCAACGCTCTCTGAGATTAGAGACCTAGCACTTGCTTCTGGTAATCAAAGACTGCACGACGAATGCGATATGTTTATTCGTTTGCTCACCTTGCAAAAGCATATGGGTCAGCTCAGTGAAGGTGCTAACTCCTGGTTTAACTCAATTGAAGAAGACGGCTGCATTCATCACAGCTGCACTCTTTCTACACAGACAGGGCGTAACGCTCACCGTGGTCCCAACTTGGGCCAGGTCGTTTCTGCACCGTGGGCTAGGGAATTGTTTGTCCCCTTCCCTGGTCACGTAATGGTTGGCGCTGACTTAGAAGGCATCGAGCTTCGGGCATTAGGGCACTACCTCGCCAGGTTCGATGAAGGAGCGTTTGCTGAAGTTGTCTGCAACGGTGACATTCACCAGCAGAATGCTGACCGTGTGGGATGCACAAGGCCTGAGGTCAAAACCCTGACCTATGCGTTCATCTATGGGGCGGGCGATGCAAAACTTGGCCATAGCTTGCACCCTGAGTACTCTGATGCACAGAAGAAAGCACTTGGTTCTGACCTACGTCGTAAGTTCCTTGACGCAATCCCTGGACTAGAGCCACTGATTAATGCAGTGAAGCTCAAGGTACGTGAGACTGGCAAGCTCAAAGGCCTGGACGGTCGTCCAATCTTCTGTGACGGCGAACACAAGAGTTTAAATTTCTTGCTTCAATCGTGCGGGGCCATTCTGAGTAAGCGTTGGTGTGTCATCTCTCAAGAGCTGCTTGATGCCGCAGGTCTTACCTATAACTCTGACTACACACGTTGCGCCTACGTGCACGATGAACAGCAGTTCTCTGTGCTGCCATCAGAAGCAGACCGTGTCGCACGATTGCTTGTAGAAGCTGCACCACTTGCTGGTCAGTATTACAAGTTCAAGGTGCCGATCACTGCTGCATCTGACATGGGTGCCAACTGGGCGGCCACTCACTAGCTATAATATTAATACGTTCATCTCAACACATTGTTGGGACGCAAGTAGGTCAGACAGGACTGAAGGAACGGGATTCTTCACTCAACTATGGAGTTTCCAATGACTACTATCCAAGCAAGGAGCCTTGACAACGCTCGTAAATCTCTAGTCCGTGCTCGTAAAGAGCTTGAACTAGCACGCATCAACGACACCCACTATCGTGGTGTTGAATACACACCTGTCTCGGGTACACACGAGACCCACGGCACTTTCGTTTATCGAGGGCGCACCTACACTAAATAACACTTAGCCCGCTAACGCGGGCTTTTTCTTACGTTTTTTTAGTAAACCGGCTTCTCTGCACGTAGCTGTTTCGACCGTTTTACTTCGGCACCTTTCGCTCTGTTGCGTTCTTGCTGTGCTGCTAAGCCTTTAGTAAAGCCACCTGTGCCTGGCTTCTGCTCCTGCGTGCCACGTGTAACCTTGCTATCCCAAGCCATCTGCCCTTTACGTTGCCGAGCTTTAGACAAGGCACTTGCACGATTGTTCGGGCGATAGCTTTCCTTATCTTCGGCACTTAGCCTACGTCTATCTACTGGTTTATTACGTAGGTTAGTTGACTTCACTTATGTGTACATCCACGGTTCTTTCATTCTATAACCTTTCGCGCTGTATTCAATCAACGGCTGTACTTCACCATCGACTTCAAAGCACACGACCCAGTCGCTGAACTTATCAAGCAACTCGTCTGGAATACTCTCAGCTAATTCATCAACTGCTGCTAGCTGATGTGGTGAACCTTCGTATGCTTCAAAGAACTTACGTAGGTCTATTCTCACAGACCCACTTCCTGGTTCAGTTTGTTTACTGCTTTTGCAATAGGCATCACAGTTGTCATAATCTTTTTAAGCATCTCTTTATCAACTGCTTCGTTACGCTTCTCTAGTAGCTCAACCTTTGCGGCTAGCTCTTCGTATCGCTTCAGTTGTTTAACGTCATTTTGTTGTGCATACTTAAGACTTAAAAGCAGGGCAAGCACTGGGCCGATTACATATTCCATTTATAAATATCAACTACAAAAAGTCTAGCTCAACTTAGCCAATCATGAGACCATCATCTGAAAGGTCATCATCTTCCCAACCTTCGTCGTAGATATCTGATGGAAGACTGTCGTCATCATCCTGCATCATCAGTAGTGTCATAAATGTATCTTCAGAAATAATCTCCGGCAACCCCTGTTGATTCTCGTCAATTTTAAACATTATTCCATTTGCTCGTAGTGTCTCTTGCACTCCGTTCTTCTGCTCCATACGTGTCTTAAGCAGGCGTAAAGCAGTCTTCTCCAATGCTGGGCGGCTCATACGACACACTTCGTATCGGGCTCTCGTTAGAGCAAATCTCTGCTCGATAGTAAGTGGGTTCATCTAATTCTTCCTCTATAAATCTTTTGTTAGAAATCCATTCTTCAATAAGCTCTTGAGCGACAATGTTATAAAACTCTTGTCGTTGAAACCATACTAACCAAGATTCAGAACCTTTGTCAGCATTACATGAGCGACAGGCAGGAATCAAGTTACTTCTCAAGCTTGAACCTCCTTTGCTTTTTGGTTTGCAATGGTCAAGGGTGTCGGCTCTATTGCACCTGCAGTAGGCACATAGTCCTCCCCAACCGTATTTAATCTGTTGTCTGAACTTGCGCTTGGCTGTCTTCTTCGATAGACAGTTTAGGTCAAACAATAAGTCCGACCAGTCTTCGGCAATTCCCATAGTTGTTAGTTAGCAACTCCCCATAAGGCTAACTAACTTATGTCTCTTTGAGTTTTATGTAGTATTAATTGCACTTCTTAGTTGCAAGAATATCAATCTTATCTTCCATTCGAATCAAGTGAGCTTCTACTCTGCTTAATGCATTATTGAAGTCATCCTTTGTCACAAACTCTTGCACTGCACGTAGCTCTGCGGTATCTAAACGTTGGTCTAATATAGCTATACGGTTATAGATACGATTAGTGAGCACAGCAAATCCTGTTGCTGCAGCAATAAAAACAGGAACAAAAGGTTCGATCATCTGATCTCTCTATACCTTTACAAGTGTAACAATTACCTACGTTTGTTCTGCTCAATCCTTGTAATACCATAACTAGCAAGAACTGTTGTCACTAGTGAGCTTATGAATGCTGAGTCAACACTTTTAGCGTAGCCAAAGTAGCTTGCTGTTAATACACCTAGTGACCACACAAGCACTCCTGCTGGTACGCAATTAACGACCAGTGTTTTTATCCAGCTTTTGTTTTCATTTTCAGGCATAGTCCTGAGAGTATAATGAGAATGTAGACGCTAATCCACTTTATGAAACGTTTGCTGTTACTATTATCTATCATTTCACTTCCTGTTAGTGCACAATCAGTGACGCCTAATTTTACTACAGGCACAATGACGCAGACTGTGACTGCGACGCAGACAATTAATGAAACAACAGTAACCGAACGCTTTGGTGGTGCTTTGACTGTCTGGAATGGAGATAACGTAGAGCCACAATCAAGTGGTTCATCAACACATATCGTTTCGCCGAGCACTGAATTTCATGTCGTTGATCCTTCTCATCCATGGCAACTAGAAATTACAACAAGAGATGCAGGGGTAGTCGAAACAATCAACACGACACGCACTATTCAAACAGATACTGTTACCAATACCTTAAGTGTCTTCTCGCAATAATCCTTTTACCAGCTCCTGTCTTTGCTGAAAATACAAGTGTTGCCGCTAACCCTCAAGCAAGTATAAGTGGGTCAGTCGCTAATCAAGCGGTGCAAATCAATCAAGGCTCACTGAGCACACAATCGTTTAGCCAAGGTCATTACTGCAATGGCCCTGTATTAAGCATTGCGCCTTACTATCTGCAGACTGAAACTGTTACTGGAAGTAGTATGCATAGCCGTAACTTCGGTGGGCAGATTAGTATTTCTATGCCTCTTGATGGTAGTTCAGTAGAACTCTGCAAACAGCTTGCTCGTAATCGGATTGAGAAAGACCGTCTTGACTACGAGCTTGTGAGGATTAAAGAGTGCATTAGTATCTTGCAAACGGGTTATCGCATCAGGCCTGGCACACCTATGTATGCTATTTGCGCCGATGTAGAAGCCGTTCCGACTGTCGCTGCCGTGCCCAAGTAGTTGTATATTTATTCTTACGTTTAAGTATCCGCTTCATTACAAACTTTAGAAGTGGTTTAAATAACTTTACTAAATGATCCATTATCGTTGTTGCACTTAATGCAGCAACAACAGATACGGATGCAGCTACTGCAGCAGTCGAGCCTGCAGTTATGAGCACTTCCTTAGATGGAACAGGTATCTCTCCTACGAATGGTATTTCTATTACTACTATTTCCTCTACTACTTCCTCCACTACTTGCTGAGGTATAACATTCGGTTCTGGTTTTACTTCTGCTGGTTTAGGTATCTCTGGTAATGGTAAAAAGACTGGTGGCTGTGGTTCAGGTTTTTGTGGTGCGGGTTTCTCCTCTATTGCCTCTTCACTTTGTGGTGCAACGCTAGGCGGAGCCATCATCTGATGTTCCGGTAATGGTGGAACTATAGGCGTCCACCTTGGTACATCAAATGACGGCAATCTATATGGGATGTTAGGTATTGGCATCGCATTTGGTAGCGATACACTTGTTGGTACTTGAAAACTAGGAATCATTTTTTAAAGAATGATGCTGTTTTCCTAATGCTCCAACCGTCAGTGCCAAATGTTCCTACCTCTTCAATGATGGCGGCAGGTTCTTCGAGAACTTCTGTTTCTTTGATGAAGTTCTCAATAGCATTGTCTACTTCGATTGAAACAATCAGGGCTTTGGGAGCAATGCATCACGCACGACTGCGACTGCTGCATCATCCAACGTGTTCTCAGTCTTAGCTGCAAGTGCTTCAAGCAACTTCACGATGAGAACTTTTACTTTCTTAGATGTAACAAAGCTCATCAAAAGGGGAGTAATTAAACCAATCATTTTCCTAGTACTTATTCCACCTATATTCTACTAAGCTACAAAACTACGCTAACTACGCTGCTATCTAACCCTTTCTAAATAAATGACTATAGAGAGGGAGCGAGGATTTAAATAATAGGTATATAGAAAACTACCGTAGTTACTGTAGTTTTTTGATTGCTGCTTCTAGTAAGTGCAGTCTTGTCTTTCCGTATTGTGCTGTCGTGCTTGCCTTCGCATGTCCTGTCAGAATATCAATCATATATTCCTCAATGCCTGCATCTCTACAGCGGGTATGGAAGCTATGGCGAAGCGTATGCGCTGCTTCAAACATCGGTAGTTTCATATTGGCTCTGAAGTTTTCACTCCAGCTAGCACCAGGGCACTTAGCTTTTGATTGCCTAAAGTTAGATAACACAGGTCGACAAGCAGGGTGTATGGGCACCTTTCTTTTTGAGGGCGCATTCTTGATGTCCCTATTCTCTTGGTCAACGAACTGGAAGTAAGGTATCTCTGCGTCAGTCACAATATTGACTGGGTCTAGTCCTGCTACTTCACCAATGCGTGCGCCTGTATACCAAAGGATGACGAAGTAAGGGTCGTTGTGATACCTGCTGTAGTGCTCCCAAGGATAGAACTCTGGGTCTCTACTGACAATTGATAAACCATCATCTGCGTCTAGCCAAGGGTTATCTGCTTTTGTTCCTGGTATTAGTTTCATCTTCCGTGCTTTATTCCATATTGCTTTCAAACTGCTTAGCCGAAGCTTGCAAGTGCTTTCACTTTTCTCTAGCCAATAGATGCGCTGGTCACGAACTACATCATTTGTTATTTGGTCAACAGATAAATCAGCAATGGGGCCGACTGCTTTGAGCCAGTTGGCGTAGGTGCTTTCTCCAACTTTTGTGCGATACAGCTTCCGTGTCTGTTCCGCCAGAGTTAACACGTTCATTTCAGTCATGTGAGGTTATAAGCAACGCCTATCGTTAACCTAATAAAAAACCCCACGTGGTGTGGGGTAGTAGGTGCTAAACGGAGAGGGTCGGATTCGAACCCAGCTTTTTATAGGCGTTACCGTAACCATAGCACGGGATGAGCTACTGAACAATCAGCTGTGCTTATCGCCCAGTTTCCACAGGTCAGTCAGGTTGCTTACTGTATTGCTTACCTTTGGCGGTATCACTGCGTTTCTTGGCTGAGGTCTTGGCGTAGTCCTTGTCTGACATTGCATCACGCTTTTTCTTCGGCAGGTAACGCTCACCAGTAGCGCCTTTACCTTCGGTGCTGTTCTTACCTGACTTGGTGCCCCAGTCTTCCTTAGTCCACTTCTTCATCTTGTTAGATGATGCAGAAGGTTTCTTACCTTCGTATTTGCCGCCACCATCTTTGTAGATTTTAGTAGCGAGTTGCATAGCACGAGCACTGTGCTTACCACCCATACGTGCTTTAGCTTTTGACTTAGCTGCTGCCCACTTTTGTGGATCACGCTTCTTTGCTATACCGTCAGCCATTACTTCTTACCTTTCTTTTCGAAGTGCTTACGTAAACCTTCAGGCATCTTGCTTGTATCGGTTGACTTCTTGTCGTCACCTTCTTTCATCTTGCCTTTAGTTTCTTCTTTCTTCTTGTCGAAGAACGCCTGTGCTTTGTGGTTAGACATCGTTAGTTACCTTTGGAATGCTTACAACCGCATTTTTCCTTTGCGACTGCTTTTTTCTCTTCTAAAAATTTTTGAGCCTTTTGTTGTTTAGTCATTAGATTTTAAGTATGTCTGCTTGTGAGAAAGGAATCACTTCTCCTTGTGCTGCTGCTACATCACGGCGACGTTGACGTTCCATAACGTTTCGTACTTTCTCGTGATTACGCTTCATCTGCTCTTGCATTTGTTGGCTTTGAAGGAAGATGTTATCTCCAGCCATACGTTGATTAGTCATCAGCATTTCCACCGACGACGAGCTGCTTTACCACGTTCGCCAGTCCATCCACGTGAGCGTGCACAGAATGATTTCTTACGTGGCCCTCCTTCAGGTTGAGGAGCTTTAAGGTTGCTGCCTGTACGACGGTTGATTGACTTACGTCCTTTCTCCGTCAGACCAGCACCTTCTTTGACAGATAGTTTATGTCCGCCTTTAACGGTCATACCATCCATTGCACCTTTCTTTTTTCTAGATTGTGCTTTGGACTTAGCACCCGCCCTGTCAGCCATAGTTATATAACAATGTCTTTGCTTATTTTAACAACTACTAGGGCTTGTTAAAGTGAGCTTTATGCATCGCTAGTCCTGCTGCTTGTGCTGCATTGACGTCTTTACCTGCACGCAATCGGTCGTATTCTGCATTCAGCTGTGAGGCAGACATATCCTTATAGTTTTGTGCTTTACCTTTAGCTTCTGCACGAGCAGGGGTTGGTGCAGCCATACCGCCTGTGATAGCAGCGTCACTGAGTACTGTGTTTTTATCACTACCGTGCATCAGTAGTGCTTCATATTTACGACCGTCTCTTTCAAATGCATATTGATTGGTGATACCACCACCTGCATCATTAAATGTCGTTAGAAATGTACCGTCAATATCTACTTTTGTATTGTCAGGTGTGCCGTAGTCAATGCCGTGGTGCATTTTTTGGCCGCCATCTGTCGGATGCGTACGCATTCCATAGCCACTGGTTACACCAAATGCATCTGTAAGTGGATTACCTCCAACGGTCATTACATCAGTAAATCCTGTTGGGTCTATATATCCTCCTTTCTCTACATCCCAGACACGAAAATCTAGATGACTACCTGTGCTCTTACCTGTATTACCTGTATAGAAACTAGCCATCTTACTTATGCTCCTTTATCCAAGACATCTCTGCGTGCATCAGGTCACTTAGGTTAGAGACTTGAGCGCAGGCATTCATAATCAAGCCGCGTTGATTAGCGGTTAAGTTATCGGCGTCAATAGCATCTTCAGATAGGACGACTGAGATATCACCAAGCGCCATAATAATTGCTGGTAGTCCCCATCGCTCAACGAGGGATGACATAGCTGAGAGCAGAGGATTTTCACCTGTCTCTACCTGTTTCCAAAATTCTTCACGTTCAGTAATTGTCATTTAGTTGTTGCCATATATAACTATTCTATCTATTAGAATGCTGATAGTTGATATCTATTATATGGCTAACATTAGCAAGCAGGACTTCAAGAACTTCTTCAAGTATTACAGAGGTGAGACGCAACAAGAGGCTGGTGTTGAGATTTTGTTTAACCAGATGCGTGATGTGCTGAAGGATGAAGAGCACGATTGGATTACAACGTATCGCTCAAAGCCTGAGGTTAGTTCTACTAATCCATTGGATGTAACGTATCAGAGCCAGAATGATAATGCGAGTGGCACTGGTTATCGTGAGTGCTTCTCTAGTAGCTGTGCGATGGTTGCGATGTTCTATGGAAAGATTGAGAATGACGATGCTTATAACTTGATTAGGCAGAAGTATGGTGATAGCACTGATGCTCAAGCACAGCTGAGAACACTGCGGTCACTTGGGTTTGAGGCTAATTTTATTACGAACGGAACCACGTGTGATATCCGTGAGTGTATTGATGCTGG